>Ga0302266_10002466_pt1 | contig 15816 bp, 15 predicted proteins | sample III_Bog_E1_2_FD_194559 | JGI IMG/M metagenome (GOLD analysis project Ga0302266, IMG submission 194559) | Peat permafrost microbial communities from Stordalen Mire near Abisko, Sweden - III_Bog_E1_2 | ecosystem: Environmental > Terrestrial > Soil > Wetlands > Peat | place: Sweden: Abisko... | reverse complement strand
TCATAACCGGGGTATTTTATCCCCGGCTGTCACTCCCATAAATGTGAAGTTCCCCAGCGCCGAAACGCTGGGGAACTGGGAGAATCTGCCTCAACTCAACATTACTGCGAACTCAACATAATCCAATTTATGTGGAGCTGCACATAAATCGGCAATCAAAGTTACAGTTCGTTGCGAGAGCTTGGGTATTTCTATGCCTAAAAAAACAACCCCGACCATTGCTGGCCGGGGCTTTTTGTTAATTGATTTTGGGCGGGCAATTTTATGCCGGCACCAATTCAATTTTCACTTTGCGACCGAGTGCACGGGCAGCTTTGCCCAGCGTGTTCAGTGTGACCGAGGAATTGGACGCATCCAGCAACCGGTCCACCGCCGCGCGGCTGGTTTTCATCCGGGCCGCCATTTGCGTCTTGGTCATTTCCTCCTTTTTCAAGAGGTGATCCAGTTGCAGGCTCAATGCCTGCTTCAACGCGCGCGCTTCGACTTCACCGAGGATGCCTTGTTCGTTCAGGAAATCCCGGAAGTCGCTGCCACGATGATTATTTTTTTTGCTCATAACAGATATAATTTTTTACGTTTCTTCGCCAGTTCCAGTTCGTCCGCTGGCGTCCTTTGCGATTTCTTGATGAAACCGTGCAACAGCACGATTTCCTGATTCACCAGCGCGAACAGGGTTCGCGCGATGCGATTATCCAGGCGGGAACGGACTTCCCAAATCCCATCCCCCAGATTGTCAACCAGCGGCTTGCCGACCGGCCACGCATACTGCACCGTCAGAATGTCCGTCCCGATAATCTTGCAATCGTCTTTGGACAATTCTTTCAGCCATTCCCGCACCGGTTCATTGCCTGTGTCCGTCTGGAAAAAGACGACTTTCAGCGGGCGTTCAGCTTTCATCTGTTTTGAAGTGTATCAGAAATGATACGTTTGTCAAATTGGTAAAATGGGCGGAGTGGTTGCGGTAAATTTATTGGTCGTGGTAAAATTGTCTTACTATGAGAAAACCAACACAGTAATATGGCAACCATCAGCAATGTCTGTAAAAACTGTGGCGATATTTTTGATTGGAACGACCGGTGGCCAGCGGGTTTGAAAAGATGCCCACTCTGTGGAATGACTGATAACGCTGATGGCAATTCACCAGCCAGCGGCGGCGCGGATGATTTACTCAAGCTGTTGCCGGCGCATGGCGGAAGCGAGCTTTGACTTCCCAAACTTCCGTCGGCGAAAGGACGCCGGCGAAGGGCGAATTTTGCCGCAACCGCTGGGCGTTATCCGTTTCTGAACACAGCAACGTGCAAATTTCTTCCACCGGGCGGGAAAGAATTTGCTGCCACTCGGCATAACAACGCAGCAACGACGGGGCGGAGCTGTTTTGTTGCGACCAGCGCACGAGGTTGGCGCGGGCAAAATCAATCACCTCCGGTTGCCAGCGCAGCCGTTCGGCCACGCGGCGCGCCAGTTCCAGACTCACTTGATCCGTTTCAGAGTGATTCATGCGACTTGATTTCTTGGTGTCGGCAAACTTTTGCCTTGAATGGACTATGGCCGATGTTCCCAGTTGAAGCAAGTCTGGAAGGGAGATCAGGTCAGACCCGTTTCGCCCATCACGACTGAAGTTCCCGGCGAACTAAAGTCAACACCCACTCATTGCGAAGCCGGCGGTGGCGCGGTCACCGCCGGCGTCTGGCCAATCGCCCCTTGGATGCGCGCCGTCAGATTTGAAACCCCGGTTTGAATCTGGACTAAAAGTTTATTATCCGCGTTCGTGATGCTCGATTTGTCAATCGGCACGAATGTCTCGTTATCCCTGAAAGCCAATAGCCCCTGCATTGAGACATTGTGCTTGGCTTTATATTCCAAAACCTTGAACAGAATTTTCGTGTTTGTATCCGTCGTCTGGCCACAGACGATGATGCACGTCCGCTGCCCGGTGATGCTGAGAATGCCATTATCATATTGTGAAGCCGTCAGCAGATACGTTTCTGGTTTCATCGATTTATTGAAGACGATTTTGTAAGTTGGTTGCACCGTCATCAAAGCATCGGCAATTGCCGTCTCCGCCTCTCTAACCGGCATACTGGTATTGAGCTCGTGATCCTCAAACAAATTGGCCTCATCGTAGTGCCCCAACACCTCATCATAAACGGCTTTGGGACGATTCAACCGTTCCACCCGTTCCCGTTCGATTTGTTCTGGCTCATGCGTCTGGTAATCTGCCAACAATTGCTTGGCTTCCCCGCTGTCAGGCAACGCTTGCAATGCGAGTGTCAGTTTTTGGTCAGCCTCGACGTATTGACCAGCATTGCCCAAATCTTTGGCCTGTTGAACATATTGATTGCCGGTAGCTTCGTTTTTTATCGCTGTCGCTTCGGCATCGCCTGGCCTCGATGCCAGAGCGTCAAATGAAGCTTTGAGCGCATCATCGTAATCCGCAGCGGCCATATACTTGCGGGCCTCTGAGATGGCTTTCAAATAATCCTCGCTGAGCAGATTTGTGCTGACCAAATTCGTCTGATTGGCCGCCACCGCCAGAGACACTTGCAATGATTGGTAGCCATCGTGTTCCAGTGTAAACGTCCAGTCGCCCGGCAAGATTTCACCAATCGTCAGCGGCGTCATGCCACAATAATCATGGTCGCCAGAGAATACTTGCACCCCGTCCGGAGTCGTATCAAAGACCACCACGCCATAATTGAAATCATATTCTGCGCTTGCAATGGTGTCAGCTTTGACCGTCAGCGTATCGGTGCGCCGATGTTGATGATGCGTGGCGACCAGCTTGTAGTCGCCTGCCGGTAATCCCCGCACCGTGGCCGGTAACATCTGATTGGCCACCAACTGTCCATCGGCTGACATCAATTCAAACGTCGCGTCCGTTTGATTGCAGCCCAGTTGCAAGCCACCAAAGTGCGGAGCAATCGGATAAGTGCTGGTCTGATTTGCAAAGACCGTGGTCGTGTCCGACTTTTGCCAGTGGGGATAGTCGGCTTCCACGTTGTATGTGTCCGTCGGCACCGATTGCGTCAGGCCGGAACTGTTGGTCAGCGCCACCGACCATTCCGGCCCGCGAATGTATAAAAATGGCGCGGGCGGATCGGCAGTCACCGACAATGTTCCCATCGTCCGCTTCAAATCAATCGTGCCGAGGTTGTGATCACCATACCAGACTGACAAATTGGTTGAAAAAGGTTCACCCTTCGGCAGCGAGACGGTAAACGTGTGATGGCCGAGGGAAATATTTTGTCCGCTGACTATCGGCTTTCCGTCGAATACGGTTGACGCCTCGTCATGCGGTTGGCCTTGCATCGTCACCGTGAATTCAAGCCGTGTAGCCTCCATGAGACGTTGGTGCGTGTGGATGCCAAAGAGCACCAGCACTAGGAGCAACCACCAGAACAAGGGGCGCAAGACACGTCGCCAATAAGTGCTGCGGGTTTCCGCCGGAACCGAAGAATTTGGTGTCGCCATAATTTAACCGGGTGTTGCTTTGGAAACAAAACGGCCCGTCCTATGGCAACCCAGAAGCGACCCGGGCATGGTCGGCCGCAATTTCCAGCCCGATTTTGAGTTGACCGTGGCGCTGGACTAGCGCCATGCTGCTGGGCAGATAATTATCTATGGCTGCCATGGACGACAAGCCCAAAAAGAGCGAACTGGTTCGGCACGTTATGCGACGGTTGATCGACTTCGTCTTTGGTTTCAAGAATAAGAAGGGCGAGGTTCTGAATTACAAGCTGGCGCACGCGGTTGGTCTCAATCTCGCACCGCAGGAATTTTATGCGAAGGTCGAACAGGAGTTGGCCGCTCGCAAAATTCCCGGCATGGAAATTTCACGGGTGCAATTCGCCGAGGGCGGGCTGCTGTCCGACCAGCGGGTTTATCTGCGCCTAATGCGCGAGCGGTTGGCCCTTGATACTTGTGCCGCCCCGTTCGGCAACATTTTCTTTTTTTCCTTCCGCACGGTTTATGTTCCGGCGTTGGTCCGGCTTTGGCATCTCGTCGCTGCCATCGCATTTTTCTTCGCCGTCGAATGGCTGCTGATCAAACCGCTGGGCGTCACCTTCGCCAACATCGCCGTGGTCACGCTCCTATTCGCCCTCGTGGGCGTGCTGCGAAACGCCTCGTCGGGAGAGTATTCCGACCTCGATACTCTGCTGCTCAAAATTCCCGTCGTGGCCACCATCTATGAAGACTGGTTCCGGGTGGAAACTTATTATCGCGAAGACACCCGCAATCTGTATCTCCAACTATTGCCTCAGTTCATCCACGATTCCGCCGCAGAAACGTGTGCGGCCAACGGCGTCAAACTGCAATCGAGTTTCGCACCCACGCCACCGGCGGCTGACCTCAACCAACCACCCCCGCCGGATAAACCACCCACTGCAAAGTGAGGTATGGCCTCCATACACGACCAATTTTCCGAGCAGTTTTACAAGTGGGAATCACGCGGGCGCGGCTGGCAGGTGTTCAATCAACCGGTTCATCCGGAACCGCCGTTTCAGGTTTTCAACGGTCATTATCTGCCGGAAACCCCCGTCGTGGACGACGGTCGCAAGCCCACGTTTCTGAGTTCCCTCTTCCGCAAAGTCAGTCAACCACCATCATCGCCGCCGACCGTTGATGAAGTCGAAGACGAACCTGAACCCAAGCCGTTGGTGCGGGATTCACTGGTTGAATTTCAGGCTTCCCTGCCAGCCGACCTCGACATCGCCAGAGAAGCTTTTGACCATTTTTTCCACCATCTGGCGGTGTGCCGGGAACCGGTTGCGTTTGAATTGCTCGGAACGCACCAGCGCGTGTCCGCGCAATTTGTCGCGAGTGCAGGAGACGCTTCACTGGTTCGTAACCAATTAGAGGCGCACTTCCCGGACGTGCAGTTTCGACAGCAGACCGGCACGTTGGAACAGGCGTGGGAAGCCAGTTCGGGCGTCGAGGCGTGTGCGGTGGAATTCGGTTTGGAACGTGAATTCATGTTGCCGTTGGCGACCGGCAAGCTCGATCCGTTTGTCGGCATCGTCGGGGCGCTGGCCCGGATGCAACCCGGCGAACTGGCCTTGTTCCAAGTGAATTTTCAGACCGCGCATCAGGATTGGCCGGAGAGCATCCTGCGGTCGGTAACTCACGCCGATGGCAAACCTTTCTTTGTCAACGCGCCCGACTTGGTTCCCGCCGCTAGCAACAAGGTGGCCCGACCGCTCTATGCCGCAGTGGTTCGCATTCTGGTGCGAACGGCGACCACCGACCGGCTCCATGAAATCGCCCGTGAACTGGCAGGATCGTTGTGCGTCTTTATTAATCCGCAGGGCAACGCCCTCATCCCGCTGAATAACGACGACTACCCGTTTGAGGACCATATCAATGATGTCCTGTGCCGCCAATCCCGGCGCAGCGGCATGATTTTGAACAGCGACGAGCTGATTGGCTTCGTGCATCTGCCATCCAGTGCCGTGCATTCCCCGGCGTTGGCGCGCGATTCCGGGCGGACGAAGGCGGCCCCCAACATCGTCCAGCACCCGCCGGGAATTATCATCGGTGACAACGAACACCATGGCGATACCGTTGAGGTCTATCTCACGCCCGAACAACGTGTGCGGCATACGCACATCATCGGTTCCAACGGCACTGGCAAGTCATCGCTGCTGCTGAATATGATCCGGCAGGATATTGAGAACAAAGACGGCGTGGCCGTGCTTGATCCACATGGTGATTTGATTGACCAGATTCTTGGATGCATTCCCGAAAATCGGATTAACGACGTGGTATTAGTGGACTTGGCTGATGAAGAATTCCCGGTCGGTTTCAATCTGCTTGAAGCCAATACCGAGACGGAAAGAAGGCTGCTCGCTTCCGATCTGGTAGGCGTGTTCCGGCGGTTGTCGCGAACGTGGGGCGACCAGATGGACACCGTTTTGCAGAATGCGATTTTGGCGATCTTGAAAAGCAGCCGGGGCGGAACATTGGTAGACTTGCGCGAGTTCCTTCAGAATCCAAAATTTCGCAGCGAATTTTTGCCGACCGTTCGCAGTGTCGAGGTGATCCGATTCTGGACGAAAGTCTTCCCCACCTTGGGCCGTGACAAGTCGGTCAATTCCCTGCTGGCCCGGTTGCAGGATTTTTTCAGTTCGGAACCGATTTGCAACATGGTGTCGCAACGCGGCAACAGTTTGAAATTTTCCGACATCATGGATAGCGGCAAAATCTTTCTGGCGAAACTCTCGACCGGTTTGGGCGGTGATGAAAATTCGTATTTGCTGGGCACGTTGCTGGTGTCCAAGTTCCAGCAGATGGCGATGGCACGGCAGGAACAGAAAGCCGAAGATCGCAAAAATTTCTGGCTCTATATTGACGAGTTCCAGCACTTCATCTCGCCCAGCATGGAGAAGATTCTGACCGGCACACGAAAATACAAATTTGGCTTCACGCTGGCCCATCAAAATTTGCACCAGTTGCGGGCAGATGCCGATGTCGCCAGTGCGGTGATGACGCAGCCTTGCACGCGGATCGTTTTGGGGGTTGGCGACGATGACGCCAAGCGGTTGGGGGAATGTTTTGATTCCTTCGATGGCAAGAGCCTGACCCGGTTGGAAAAATATCATGCGCTGGTTCGCGTGGAGCGAAATGATTTTGATTTCAACCTGGCCTTGCGTAAACCCGAACTACCCGGCGGCGGCGAGGAACGGAAGGCGGCAGTCATTGCCGCCTCACGCAAGCAATATGCCCGACCGCGCGCCGAGGTGGAGGCCACGTTGCTGGCAGAAATCCAACCGGGGGGCAAACCACCGGAACCCACTGCCGCCGCATATGAAGGCAGCAAGCCAACGCCGCAGCCTGCTCCCCCGCAAGTCGGTGCGCCGAAAGTTAACGAAGTTCCGAAGACTACCGCGCCATCGAACGATGCGAAAATTTCGCCGGTTACGGATTCGGAAAAGGAAAATCGGAAATTGTTACCAGTGGAACCGGAGGCAACCGTCCAGAGCGAGGAGGGTGCCGGATTTGACAGCAAATCCGAGCATACTACCCTCAAAGATGAAATTCAGGCCCATGCCGAAAGTCTGGACTACACGGTCACACGCGAAACCACCATTCCGGACCACGGACGCCCCGACCTGATTCTGACTCGTGGCAAACACTCCATTGCTTGCGAAATCAGCGTGACGACACATAAAACCATAGAAGCCGACCACATCCGGTTACGTTTAACGGCGGGATTCACCCACGTTGCGGTCATTTCCAAAAACCGGCGCAAACTCCCTAAAATTGAAGCGTCGTATTTAAAGTTAATACCTGGAGCAAGCCTGGACAAAGTCGGCTTTTATTCGCACGATGAATTTTTGAGCCTGCTTTCGAAGTGGGCCATGGATGATCCCGAAGGCGGCGCGCAGGAAAGGGCCAAGCCCAGAAAACAGAATTTAGGGGCCAACCCCCCGCCAGAGAATCCGGTCGAGCGAGCCAAAGTTCAGCAGGCATTGGTCGCCGACCTCAAAAAAATGATGGCCCGCGATCGCCAGAAATAATGCGCCGTTCAGCGCGGTGGTAAATCGCTCGCCCGTCAGGCCGACCCCAATCCACCTAGGTTTTTGCACAGGCTGTTTTCGCTAACGAAAATCGTCGCCAGCGGATTGCAGGTGGTTTAGTATCCTAACTATAAATATGGCTAGGACATTGGCGATACACAAGTTGACCACTCCCGCCTTACAGCGAAACAAGGCGGCCTTGCTGGCACGACTTCAACCGGTTCCTGATGTATTGCGTGCGTCCTATGTCAAACAATACCTGACGTGTGGCAAACCAAACTGCCGTTGCCACCGGGGATTCAAGCATGGCCCGTTTTTTTATCTGGTGCAGTGCCTGGGCACGGGCAGGGTGAGAAAATTCCTGCTCAAAACCCCCGCGCAACGAAAGCAGGCTCGTGCCGGTATCGCCGCACATCTAAAAACGCAACGCCAGCTGGCCGAATTATCCGAAATAAACACGGAGCTTTTACGCCGGAGCGCGGCTGGAAAAACACGCGCCTAATCCTTGGAATGTCCTTTATTTGCAAGGTGAAATGACTTTGCAGACCCTTGCAAAAAACGCCGGTTTTTGTTATAGTTGATGGGTTCCTTCGTTAGTGCTTCGTCCGATTATTCGTTAATTAAAAACCCATGGCAAAAAAATTGTATAATGTCCTTTCGCCCGATGGTTTCCCGATAACTTGCGAGCCGTTCAAAACTAAAAAGGCGGCATTGGAGTTTGTCCCGCACTGGTGCCAACGCTATCAGCAGCAGGGTTATTATTCGACCGCGCGCCGCGACCAAATTCCACTGCATGAATTGCCCGACTATTTGCGGCTCGTGTCATTTGTTGAGTAGGTTTGAATTTTCCCCGGCGGCGTAAATCCATTGCGCCGCTCATGGAAGATTTAACGCCTTATCATAATGTTAAACCCTTCCCGCCGCCGACTAGCAGTGGCGCTCATTTAAAAATGAAAAATACTTGTAAAGAAAGGGTGGCCGATGCCTTCGCCTCCCGCATGGCTGACTTGCGCAAATTATGGCAGGCGGGTTATGGCGTGGACGTGGAAGGCTTGGGCCGGTTGGAAGAATACGGGCTTAGCATAGACAAAGTGGAAGCGGACACATTAGGCAAGCATCCGGGCTATTGGCGCTATCAGCTTTCTTGGGGCGGACCTTCGGAAGAATTCCGCTACTACGACCAGGACGGCGGCCGCGTGGAATTCTGGTTGTTGGATTGGTGGGATGGTGCCGCCGTGCCGGTTAAAGGCCGCGATGTGGAAGTGATTCGAAACATAATTGACCCCGTTCGCTTTTCGCTTACGGAACACAGTCATGGATAATCCCATGCCGGATAAAACCCGGAATGGCATAGCGCAGACCGCGAAAGCGAAACGCAAAAGGCCGACACATTGCTAGCATGTGGCGGTTTTTTGTTTTGTGAATTTTATCCGCCTTCTTTTTTTGCACCGAACAGCGGCACGGCATTAACCGCTTTTTGTAGTGTTGCCATTTGCAAATGCGTATAGATTTTATTCATATCTTGCGATTTATGTCCTGTCAGCATCATCCGCAATTCAGGTGAAACACCGGCATTTGCCATCGTGGAATTAAACGTATGCCGGAGTGAATGGAAAGTCCGGCGGGAAAATTTACGTTTCCCTTTTCCTTTGACCGTCATCGGGTCGAGTCCCGCCTTGAGGACAATCCGGTTGAATCCCTCGGACAATCCGTGTTTGCCACCCGAACCTTTTGCCGCCAGTTTGGGACATAAAAAACCCGTCGTTCCGTATTTACCTTTGTGATGGAGATGTTCAATGACGTGAAAGTGCATTGGAACCTTGATCGTTTTGCCAGTTTTTTGCTGCCGGTAGATGATGGCTAATTCATCGGCAAGAATGTTATCCCATGTCATCTTGACACAATCCGACAGGCGCGCGCCGGTGAAATAACCGAGGGTGATCAAAGTTTCCCAATCCAAGGACGGGGCAGCCTTGATTAACTTTTGAACTTCATCATGGGTGAACACCTCGCGTTCCATGCTGTCCACTTTTGGCAACCGCACGGCGGACACGGGATTGATGGGAATTGTCCCGTAGTTCACGGCTTGTTGAAAAGCGCTTTTGATGATTTTCAAATCCACCACGGCGGTTTTGTTGGCCAAGCCGGATTTCAAGCGCGCATTGAGGAAGTTTTCCACGTCCTGTGAGGTGATGGCAAAAATGGGCTTTTTCACGTTGCCTTGCAAGTTTTCCAAAAACCATTTTACCGCGTTCCGATACCGTTCCAGCGTGGCGGGTGAGTTGCGCACCGCAATGCCGTCGAGCCATTTCTTAAAATAAATCTCGACGCTGTCAACGTGCAGGCTGTCACCGTTTACTTTTTCCGAAACGTCGCTAAGGACTTTCCGCAGTTGGGTGGTAATCAAGACGCCTTGTTTGGCCTGCTTTTCGGCCCGCTCGTATTCAAGGGCAATCACCATGGCCGCGCTACGGTCGGTCGTCTTGGTAGAACGCTTCAGTTGCCGGCCATGGTGATCAGTATAGCAGGCCGTCCAGAACTTTGATTTAGTCCGTTTATTTATGCTCGCCATACAGGTGAGAATAAAAGTGAGAATAATAAACTCAAGATTAATCAATTTATAAAGTCGCACTAAGCTGCGCTGCAATGCTTTAGAAAAGGTGCATCGAGACGAGGGTTCGATTCCCTTCACCCGCTCCATTCGTAATCAACGACTTACATAAGAAAAGTGCTACAGATGCAAGTTGTTACTAAATAAATATTTATGTAACAGTGCAGGAAGATTGTTCTGTTGAAGAGTAAATTTTCGTGGTCATGATCCATACTTTCGGTAGTTTTTCGGTGAAATTCTGTTTTTTTTGAAATACCTTCAAAATTCTCTCTTTAGGGAATAGAACTGCTTAAACTTTTGTCCGTGAAAACTATTATATGAATCTGAGGTTGCCGCACAACTCGCCTTATTTGATGCCATCGAGAAAATGAAAGAGATTGCCAAGAAGCGAACTACTTCGCTCAATTAACGGTTTTTCAAACCCGCCGCCGGGCATTGCGACTCAGTGGTATGAGATTCAAAAATAGATTTTTTCAGGACAATTTTTATGCGCGTTGTAAATCCAGACGGAGATTTTTTTGAATCTGCTTGCGCCAATTATTTACCACTTGCGCCTGCTTCGCATAATCCGGCCATTTCAATACGGCGGCACGAACTTCCTCGACGATGGCCTCGGCGCGACCGCGCTTCATCAATGCACTTTTTGCACACGCACGAAAATCCGCCAGCGTAAAACCGTCGCGCTTCCCGTTCATCGTCATCTGATGCGTTGCCGTCCAATCGCCGGACGGATTGTAGCTGTAAGTCACATCAAAAGCCGGGGTGAGCGACCAACATCCAGCCTTGTCCATCAAGAATGCGATGTTCTTAACATGGTCGTCCTGATTCCGTGCGATGATGTTGAATGCCATCCGGCGGAACTGTTCTTCCACCGCTGCCATCGGCAGGTTCAACTGACGGATGGTCAGCAAAGCCTGTTCGTAGGAATATGCGCCAGCATGGTTGAAATCAAAATGTGCCAGCGCGCAGAGTGATTGCATATGCAATTTTTCGCCGCCCGCCAGTCGGTCAAAACGGCGCGTCATAAAATGCCGTCGACCGCCTTCCTCCAGCAAACGGCACTCGCTCATGTCCACACCCGCTGCTTTCGCCATCATTGAATACGCGTATTCAATCGCGCCGTAGCCTTTCGGGTCTTCAAGCTCCTTGTCCTTGTTGCCGGTCACGCCGTCAAATTTTAACAGCCAGTAATCGAATCCCTTTCCGGCTTCGACCTGTCCCGAACGCACTTCGTTCGTTTCACGATTCCAAGCGATGATGGCTTTCGCCCGCGCGCCACCGGCGGAAGTGCCCACACGCAAAATGTCGCTCAACGCACTTTTACGTTTTTCGCTGGCAAACGTGGCTTTCAAATTCCGACGATGCGTCAAAACTTCTGAGGCCAGTTTGACCAGCGCATCAATCTCAATTTTCTTGGCCCGCTGCGGTTTCGGCCCGATGGATGGCGCGAATTCCAAAGCACCCATGCCGCGTGTGCCGGTGTAGCAAAGACGTTCAACAGCATTGAAACTTTCGGGCGTCCGTCCCTGCGTTGCCAGCCACGCATCAATCAGGGTGTTACCAAACCGATCCGGCAATGAGTCCGCCAGCAAACCGGGCAGGCCGTGAAACGTCCGTTGCGGCAATTCTGGGAAAACATAAATCCGGTCGCTCAACGGCATGGTGATCGGTGAAATCTCAATGCCGCTTTGGGCAAATGCCGGATCATACTGGAACGCCGCACTGCTGCCGCCATCTTCCAGTGAAACCGCGCCGATGGTGCGTCCCCAAAGTTTGACTTCGGCCATCGTCATGGTTTATCCCCCCATTGCCATTTTTTAGCGGACGGCTTGGCGGTTTTTGTGATAGAGGCGCGCTGCCGCTGTCGGCCACGCAGCTTTAATTGAGCGACCGGGCTGGGCACGGGTTCGGAAACGAGGGTGTCGAGACGCTCCAGCACGCCTAGCACGCGGCACACCCGGATGAAACCCGACAACTGGGTTGCCACGGCCCCCGATTCCAGTCGTTCCACGGTGCGCTTGGAAACTCCGGCCTGCTCAGCTAGTTGGCCTTGGGTCAGATTGCGTTCCAGCCGGATACGGGCCAGTCGTCCACCCAGTTCCGCGATCACCACATCATCGGTGGCTTGTTTGGTTATTTTCATAACACGCCTAATATGGCGAATAATGTTCTATTTGTCAACTAATTCGCCATATGTGACGAACTTGGATTAAAATTATGAATCGTCACTTGAGACGATTACGGTTCAGGCAAAGCCTTATCTCGCCATTCGTGGCACTTTGCGAGTCCGCCATGACCAACGCGGGCTTTTGCTGTGTTTTGCTAAACGCTCATTTTAGTTCACAGCTACAGTTCTGCTCCGCAAGATCCGGGTGGTGAATAATTCATGCTTGATGAGTTCTTCCATTTGGGCAGTTTCGTCACCATGAGCGATTCACCACAAAAGATTTCCCGGCAAGACTTATACGAAAAGATCTGGGCCACCCCGATCGTGAAGCTGGGCAAGGAACTCGGATACTCCTATTTGGAAATGGTGCAGCTTTGCGAGAAGCTAAATATTCCGCGGCCCGACGGCGGCTATTGGTATCGCCGGCAACATGGAGAGGCGGAGGAGCGGGCCACATTACCGGCACCACATCCAAATGCGCCGCTTGAGATCGAGTTGGGGCCGCGTCTTAAAGACAACCCTGAATCCGTAGCAGAGCCTGTAGATATAAATCGTAAGAATGCGACGGAAGACATTGCTCGAAATCAGCCGAATTCTTCAACGACTCCTCCCGAGGCCGTCAAAACCTCCGAATCGCCCATTGTCAAACCGATAAAGAAGAGGGAAGCAGTCGAGAAACCTGTTGTTCCAAAAATTAATCCCGAAGTTGTTGAATCCACTGCCAACGAGCCGACCTTGATTCAATTCACGCGGCGTGAATTATATGACGCCGTGTGGAGCAAGACTTGTCAGAAGCTTGCAGCGGATTTGGGAATTTCGGATGTTGGTCTGGCCAAAACCTGCAAACGGATGGGAATCCCGAGGCCGTCGCTCGGATATTGGGCGCGCGTGGCGGTGGGTGAAAAGGTGCCAAAGACGCCACTTCCAGATTCACAGGCTGGTCAGGACAAAATCGTGACTTTTGATGTCGCCGCGAATCGCAAAAAGCGTGAAGAGTGGCGTTCAACGAATAATGATGTGGATTCTCTTGCGGTGGACCTCGCACTGCCTCCCGAGGAAATGGAATTGCATCCCGTTGCACAAAGGCATTTGCGTGCGCTGGAGAAACATAAACCAGGTGAAGATGGATGTGTGAATGTGAATGCACGAGACCTTTTTCGCTGCAACGTGACTCCGGCAATTGTGAATCGGTTGGCGGCGTTGAACCATCCGAACATCGTCACCATTTACGATTTCGGGCAGGCGGGCGGGTTTTATTACCTGCTCATGGAATTTGTGGACGGGTTGAACCTGCGCCAGCTTCTGCGCACACGAAAATTCACGCCGGAAGAGGCGCTGGCCATCGTGCCGACGCTGTGCGACGCGCTGCAATTTGCCCACGACCGGGGCATTGTTCATCGTGACATCAAGCCGGAGAACCTGCTGCTTGATAAAACTGGCAAGGTCAAGGTCGCCGATTTTGGCATCGCCAAGATGCTCGGCACAGTCAACGGCGGCAGAGTTGGCACAACCGCCGCGCCGGAAACCGTCACCCAAAGTGCCGTTGGCACACCGAGTTATAGCGCGCCCGAACAGAAGACCGATCCACAGCGCGTGGATAACCGGGCGGACATCTATTCGCTAGGGGTGGTTTTCTACGAAATGCTTACCGGCGAATTGCCCGGCAAGACGCTTGAAGCCCGCCCACCAATTTCAAGGACAATGGCAACGTCAATGGCGGTGACTATATTGACACCCCCGCCAATAATGCCTCCTACGCCGGCGAGTTGGCCAGCTATGTGACCACCATGAAAAACTCCTATGGTGTAACCCTCTACGCCGTCTCGGTGCAGAACGAGCCGGACGTCCAGGCGCCCGGAGCCAGTGGCTACGAATCCTGCCTGTGGACTTCCGCGCAGATTCACGATTTTGTTCCCTATCTTTACACTAATCTGATAACCGCCGGCGTCGGCAGCACCAAGATCATGCTGCCGGAGGATGAATTCTGGCAGTGGAATCTGGCCACTGACACATGGAATGATACAAATACTGCGCCACTCATCGGCATCCTGGCCGCGCACAATTACAACAACAACTATAACCAGGCACCCACCCCGCTCTTCACCAGCAACCTAAGTAGTTCCAATACGGTGCCGGTGTGGGAGACGGAACATTACTTTGGCTCGGACGACAGCATAACGAACGGGCTGCAACTGGCGCAGGAGATCCATAACTTCATGACCGTGGGAAATGCCAATGCCTATCATTACTGGTGGCTGCTGGGCAGCGCACCACCGGCCTGCAATATCTCCCGAGTGTTCCGATAATTTTTTCGGATAGAACGAATGGTGCGCTTGTCTGGTCCCATGCCGGCTTTCGGGAAATTCAATTCCTTCGCATAAATTTTTTGTGCAACATCACCGGTGAGAAAAAGACCATTGGCTGGTGCGGTCGCGATTTTTTGAAGCAACTCAATGTCCAAGGTGGAAAAATCCTGAAACTCGTCCACGAGCACGCAGCGGTAACGGAAGATTGCCGGGATTCCGCCGCGATCTTCAACTGCCACGGCTGCCGACTGACCTAGCCCCATGTGGTCAAGAAAGCCCCCCTGTAACTGGTGATGTTCCCATGCGTGAAGCAGATTAAGAACTTGTTCGCGACGATTACGCTGAAATCCGATTGAGCGGCCAGGGCGTTCGTATTCTTCAAGATAGCCCGCATATCGGTTCAATGAAGGAAACGCGCTGCGAATCAATTCCAATTCCTCATACAAATAATGAACGGGGTCCGCATTGATTTCATTCGTGCTTAAAAAACTCCAGAGCCTCACCGCCGCCTCGCTGCCCTGATGGTTTGCATCGTCGAGAAATTCTCGAAACTTTCCAAAAAGAACCAATTCGTCCAGTGCTTGAAACAAGCGCCCCACCTCATGCGGAGGAAAACGGTTTATCAACTGTTGAACCGCGTCGCCATGACCGGTGCATTCGCCGAGTGTTCTCAAAAATCCGTCCAGATCAAGTGAACCAATCAAATCTGACAAATACTCGTGATAGGAGCGGACATCAATCCGAGTCTTCTCCTCCGGCGAACAAATTTGAGTAACCAGGTTTTCAATCAGTCTGGCTAGACTCTTATTCAATGTGAGAACGAGGATTCTGTCTTGAGGATACTTGCGTGAAAGACGCTTGGCCCGGTGAACCAAGACACAAGTTTTTCCAGAACCGGAAACGCCGGTGAGAACCGCCGGCATTTCAAAATCCTCGTCCACAACGCGCTTTTGCCCCTCGTGCAGGAAAACCATCCACTCCTGAAATCGTAATCCGGCAACCTATGTTCCGTCACTCCGGATAAACTGACCGGACTGGGTCAAATTTGTCACCACACCGCGTCCATTTGACTCCTCGCAAAACTTGTGGCCAAACCAATCCTCTGCTTTAATCATTCCACTATGATAAACTTGACCCCGCAACAACTCCGACTGGCCGCCGATCTCCAAGAAAAGATTGCGGCTCTCAACCAAGAACTCGCGCTCATCCTGACTT
>Ga0302266_10002452_pt1 | contig 15898 bp, 8 predicted proteins | sample III_Bog_E1_2_FD_194559 | JGI IMG/M metagenome (GOLD analysis project Ga0302266, IMG submission 194559) | Peat permafrost microbial communities from Stordalen Mire near Abisko, Sweden - III_Bog_E1_2 | ecosystem: Environmental > Terrestrial > Soil > Wetlands > Peat | place: Sweden: Abisko... | reverse complement strand
CGGACGCAACGTACTCCAGCTCACGACGCTGGTGCCTGGAGCGGCATCCAACATGCCGGATTTCGATTCCCCCGGCGCACAGTTCCAGAACCGGAGTATTCAATTTAATGGCATGCGGTCTGACGACAACAACTGGCTCATCGATGGTGGCGAGGCCTATGATCGTGGCGGCGGCGGCATTCTGCTGGTTTCGCCTTCGCAGGACGCGCTCCAGGAATTTACAGTCTCGACCAGTAACTATGCGGCTGACCTGGGCAACTCATCGGGCGGCATGATCAGCATGGCCGTCAAGAGCGGCACGAAGAGGTTCCACGCCAGCGCATGGGAATATGACCGCAACGACGCACTGGACGCTTATTCCTACTTTTCGAAACAAGCTTCTCCCGCTACAAAACCGGAGCTTCGTTACAATGCGTTCGGGTTCAACGGCGGTGGACCACTGGAATTCAAATCCGGCACTCCCAGGACGTTCTTCTTTTACAACATGGAATGGCGCAGGGAGGTCAACGGTGGGAGCATTCACAACCTCGTTCCGACTGCGTCGAATTTTGGATTCGGCTCTACTGGTACGACCGTGACCAACGCTCCGGACCTTACCGGCGAGGTCCCCGCCGGTGGCGCCGTTTATGTTCCCAACACAACGGACCCGGCCGCCATCGCAAAGTTCGCTGCCGACGGACTCAGTCCCGGCCAGGCCTTCCCCAACAACATTATTCCCCTGAACCTCGTGGATCCGACCGCCAAAGCTTATCTGGCTGCCGGTTATATGCTTCCCCCGAATACCAGCGACGGGAAATACTTCTTTTCGGCGGCAAATACCGTGACGAATTACCGCGAGGAGATTGCCCGCGTCGATCATCAGTTCAACGAAAAATTTGCCCTCTTTGGTCATCTGATCTACGACTCCCTCAGTCAGTCAGCGCCCACTGTCGCCTGGAGTGGAAACACTTATCCCACGATCGGATCGCTTGAAAGCGTTCCTTCCTGGGCAGCTGTTCTCCATGCCACTTACAACATCAGCCCCAATTTGCTGAACGAAGCTGCATACAACGAGAACGGCAATAACATTCTCATTACCAACACCGGTGCCTGGCACACTCCATCCGGCTTCACTACGACACCGCTTTTCCCTAACGCGAACTCAATCGACAAGGTTCCAGGGATCGACTTTAGTGGTGGACAGATCGGTGTCAGCATGGACAACGGAAACTGGCCCTGGACGAACACGTGGCGGAGCAACCAGTGGAAGGACGATCTCTCCTGGAATCATGGCACCCACAACTTTAAGTTCGGCTTTGCATGGTTGCACGGTCATAAGAACCAGAAGATCTTCACAGACACTGCCGGAACCTACCACTTTTATGGCGAAGCTACCGGCTGTTCCGGACCGCCGAACTGCACCACGCCTGCGACCGGCGTAGGTCTTGCGGACTTCCTGCTTGGCGATGCGAACGATTTTGGCCAGGCGGAGACGCAGGATTCAGTCTCCATCTCGTTCAACACGGTCGACGGCTATGCCATAGACGACTGGCGTGTCTCCCATCGGCTGACGCTGAATTTGGGGCTTCGCTGGGAAGCACTTCCCCATGCCTATGACACCAACGACCGCATGTCGAATTTCTACCCCAACCTTTGGAACCCGGCTGATGCTGCGCAGTTCACTTCCCCGACGAGCGGCGCGTTGAATACCAATGGCCCAGGATTCGCTACGGTGCCTGGCATTACTCTCTCAAGCGTCCCGTTCTATCTGAACGGGATTGGCCTCTCTGGACGGAATGGAATTCCGCAGGGGCTGACGGACAACCACAACGCTAACTTCGCACCGCGTGTCGGCTTTGCCTACGATCTGTTCGGAAACGGGCGGACCGTTCTGCGGGCCGGGACCGGGATTTTTTATGAACGCAATGCCGGCAACGAAGAATACAACATGGGCGCAAACGTTCCCTTCAGTAACAGCGCCTCAACGAATGCACCATACATGGATACCCCCACGACGAGCTGGGTAAACGGTACCAGCGCGGGACAATCACCCACCACGCCGCAAGGCTTTACGGGCGTAGAGAAGACCCTCCCGATCACAATGGTGTATCAGTACAGTCTGGGAATCCAGCAACAGTTGCGGAGCAATGTGGTGGCGACCCTGGGATATGTGGGCAACAACTCTGATCACCTATCGCAAACACAGGACATCAACACCCTGCCAGCAAGCGATCTTGCTGATCGCAAGAACGTTTGCGGAAGCGCATGCGGCGGGGCCGCCGGTACCAATGCCAACTACTACCGGCAATATGTGGGCTTTGGCGGCATCAACATGGTTGAAGACGAAGGAAACTCTCACTACGACGGCCTGCAGGGCACCTTCCGTGCGACCGCATGGAAGAGCCTGTCGCTCGGCGCCGCATACACCTACTCGCACACCTGGGATGTGATCGATGCTCAGCTCTTTAACAACATCGATGATCCGATGAACCCGCGGTACTCGTTTGGGACATCCGGATTCGACCGCAGGCATATCGGAGTTGTCAATTTCGATTATGACCTGCCGATCTTCCAGCACTCGCGTGGGCTCGCCAACAGCTTGCTTGGGGGCTGGACAATCTCCGGCGTCACGCTCATGGAGTCAGGAAATCCGTTGAGTGTGAATGCCGGTAACAATACTCTCGGCTTCGGCGGCGACACCACCGACCATGCGGACGCGGTAGGGAAGGTCAGCTATCCCCATACTGCTGCCCAGTGGTTCAACCCAGCGGGAGCTTTCGCCCAGCCCGCGCCGCTCACTTGGGGTGATGCGCCGAAGAACAGCGTGAAAGGCCCTGGACGCGACAACTGGAATCTTTCCTTGTTTAAAGACTTCCACTTCAGGGAAAAATCTGGAATCCAGTTCAAGGCGGAGACTTTCAACACCTTCAACCATACGCAGTTCACCGGGGTAAATACTGGGGTCCTAAACGGTACTCCCGGCACCGGTGCCAGTGCGTATAACAGCACTGCAGGGGCAATCACTGCCGTCGCTGATCCACGAGTCTTCCAACTCGGCGCGAAGATTTATTTCTAAGTAGCCGCGCTGATTTCACCCACCCTGGCGCATGAGTCCGGTTCGTTACCGGCTCATGTGCCGGGTGGTCTTCAGGTTCCAGCCGAGTTGCGCTGAGGAATGCCCGACAGCGATGAGTTCGCTTTTCTGGAAGAGTTTGCCCGGGGGCAGCAGATCAATGCCGAGGCCTGACGCGAACGCCCATGTAATTCCAGCGTCGGGTTATTCTTAATAATTGTATATGTTAGCTAGATAAAATATTTGGATCAATCACATGTCATGATGAGTGAGGATTATCGCATTTGCCATCTTAATTATCCATGATGCAGCACTTATGTATTTGTGAGCCAAATTGCTTCGAATAGTTATATATGTTAGTTCGACAAAATAGATATGTTGATCGTAACTCGTGTCAACCATTGGAGTACGCTTAAATCACCCTCAATCCGGAAGAAATGTATCGCTCGGTGTCAGACATGTTTCGCGGAACATTACCTTTGTGCTGTGTACTATAGTAACTTGATTTCCATTGATAAAACGTTTTAGTGTTCGTGTCGCTGGTCGGAACATGCGAAAACATAGGGCAGTTTTGACTAATCACCATAGCGATGCCATTTGTCGAAAGCGAGGGCATCAAGGTGTTGAGCTCAAGATTGCGGTGGTGTCGGGTCTGCTTCAACATCATTACTCGGATCTAACTCTTTTGCGGTCGCAGTGGGAGTTGGATACTTGGCGATAAGTCCTATCTTCGAGGAGCAGAAGGTATCTTTGGGGATTCTTGCACTGTTCTAACTGCGGGTGTGGCCAACATAGGTCAAGCCTTGGGCTTGATCGCCTGAAAGAAAGCGCTTTCATAAGTTCATAAAATTGCGCAATGCACTCGCGCAGAGAGTTTCGCAACCAGGCAATGTTGTGCCCAGAGAAGATCAACACCAGGCCTGCCTCGTTCTTACATAACCGTACTGCATAGAGTACGGCTTGCCTGCCGAAAGACGATAAGTACGTGATCGGGACGCTCGAGATACCGTGAGTCGCCCATTCACCTTGTTGCGCCAATCAGGAGGTGCAGATTGCTTGGCGGCGAGGTATTCCCCCCTCGAATGGCACGCGAGATTGTCCGTGTGCATTTTGGCTTCAAACCCACCCACACCCCAGGAGGAGTAGTTCTAACATGAGAATCCAGACGATGTTCACAGCAGTGTCGACAATGCTGCTTGCTACCGCTATGGCCGGCTCTCAAACAGCAGCCGACATCAACTTCAATACGACCTACCAGACGATCCGCGGATTCGGAACCTCTACGGCCTGGCAGCCGGTGCTGGACTCAACCCAGGCCAACAATCTATTTGGCACTGGAACGGGCCAGGTCGGCTTCACCATTCTTAGGTCGCGCATCGATCCCAGTTCCACCACCGGCGGGTCCAACTGGGCTACCGAGCGATCCAATGCGCAACAGGCTCAATCCATCAATTCTCAGGTAATTGTTTTTGCGACTCCCTGGACCCCGCCGGCGGTCTGGAAGAGCAATGGCAGCGTCGATGACGGGACGCTGAACACCAGCGACTACGACAACTTCGCCAACTATCTGAACGCGTTTATCGCTTATGAGAAAGCGGGCGGCGTGAATCTCTATGCGATCTCCGTGCAAAATGAGCCGGACTTTCTTCCTGACTATGAGTCCTGCGGGTACAGCGGCGCACAGATGGATGCCTGGATTGCGCAGGAGGGCGGCAAGATTAACACGAAGCTCATCATGCCGGAGTCGGATAGCTTCAATCTCGACGAGTCCGATCCTACGTTGAATGATGCCAATGCGGTTGGGCACGTTTCAATCGTCGCCGGTCACACATACGGCGTGGCGCCGTTCTACTACACCAACGCCAAGAACAAGGGCAAAGATGTGTGGATGACCGAGACGACCTATACGCCCGCGGCTGGATCCTCGGCCGAGCCGACCATAAGTGATGCCATCGCGGCAGCCGAACTGTATCACCAATCCATGGCGGTGGCGCAGTATAACGCCTATGTCTATTGGTGGACGCCTCTGTTGCTCAATGGAAATAGCCCCAACTACTATGCCTATGCTCTGGGCCAATATTCGAAGTTTGTAAGACCGGGCTACGTGATGACTGGAGCAAACAATAATCCAACCTCCGGCGTCTACGTCACGTCCTACAAGGGAAATAACAATTATGTGATCGTAGCCGTCAATTCCAACAGCGGCACTTCAAACATTTCCTTCCCCATCACGGGTGCAACTCTGACCTCGGTTACACCATACCAGACTTCCGCTTCCCTCCAGTTGGCGGAGCTCAATGCAGTCAGCGTATCGAACGATACATTCACCTATTCGCTGCCGGGTCAGAGCATTACCACATTCGTTGGAACAGGTTCCACCGGCACATCCAGCTTTACGCTGTCGCCTTCAGCATCGGCGCTTTCTGTGACACAGGGCAGCAGCGCCACCGACACCATTTCTGTAACTCCCGAGAACGGATTCAGCGGCAGCGTATCGTTTGCGGCCAGTGGATTGCCCAGCGGCGTGACGGCATCGTTCAGCCCGACCTCATCCACCAGTTCCAGCGTACTGACGCTTACGGCCAGCAGTACGGCCACCGCCGGAACGTCCACCGTCAACATTACTGGAACCTCCGGCAGCACGACGGCGAGCACTACGATCTCTCTTACGGTGAGCAGCGGCACCTGCACGCCCACCACGATCGTGCCTTACATTTCGGTGAACGGAGGCTCAACCTGGACGCAGGAATCTTCTGCAACCGTGAGTACCACATCTACTGCGGTAGACCTCGGCCCGCAACCGACCAGCGGCGGCTCATGGAGTTGGAGCGGCCCCAACGGGTACACGTCAACCTCGCGCCAGATCAACAGCATTCCGCTGACCACAGGCGTCAACAACTATGTGGCCACTTACACGAACACCAGTTCGTGCAAGAGCACACAAGCGTTCGCCGTCACGGTAACAGGATCGTCGGCGGGCTTTACTCTTAGTCCTTCCGCATCGACAGTGTCGGTCACGCAGGGCGCGAGCGGCACCGACACCATCACAGTAGCGGATACGGGCGGATTCACCGGGAGCGTAGCATTTACAGCATCCGGACTGCCCAGCGGGGTTACGGCATCGTTCAGCCCCGCATCCTCAACCAGTTCCAGCCTACTCACGCTGACAGCCAGCAGCACGGCAACCACGGGCGCCTTCACGGTGACCGTGACGGGAACCTCGGGGAGCACAACGGCGAGCACCACATTTACTCTCTCCGTCGGACCCTCCGGCGGCGGCTCTGCCTGCACCGTCGACTATACAATTTCGCCGCAGAACTCCAGTAACTTCGGGGCGAACATCACGATCGTCAACGGCGGAAGCACCACTCTGAGTAACTGGGTGCTGACCTGGAGCTTTGCCAACGGACAGACCATCAGCAGCTCATGGAATGGAACCGTAGCCCAAAGCGGAGCTAACGTCACGGTGAGCGAACAAGCCGGCCAGTCGTGGGAAAACATTCCTGCTGGCGGAAGCTACACCGGATTCGGCTTCAACGGAACGTGGAATGGCACAACCAATGCCGTCCCTGCGGCATTCTCCCTCAACGGAACAGCCTGCACGGTTAACTAACAGCCCAATGCGACGCAAAGTCGCCGAGACAAGAAACCTGGCGGAGTGGATCTAAAGATCTACTCCGCCACGTTTCAAGGAGTCCACGTATGAAATCTCTTACGCATCTTGCGGTCGCCTTAAGCGGCCTGCTCTCCGTCGTCGGTTTTGGAGGCTCGGCCCTCGCACAATCCATTCCCACTTCGTATTCATGGACGTCAACCGGGCCAATTATCAGCGCCAAATCCGACTCCACCCACAACATCATCGCAGTCAAGGATCCATCGGCTGTTCTCTACAATGGCCGGTGGGTCATCTACGCATCAACCGTCAACAGCGCTGGCACATACGGCATGGAGTATCTGAACGTTGCCGAAGACTGGAGCGATGCCTCCACGGCGACACCGTATTTCATTGACAACGGGGGCACGGCGCCGCAGGTATTCTATTTCGCCCCGCAAAACAAGTGGTATCTGATCTACCAGTGGACTCCGCAGTTCTCCACCAACAGCGATCCAACCCAGCCACAGAACTGGACCTCGCCGAAGAATATCGGCGTCACGCAGCCCTCCGGGGTAGGTTGGCTCGACTTCTGGGTCATCTGCGACTCCACTGATTGCTACCTGTTCTTTACCGCCGACAACGGAAACTTCTATCGCGCCTCGACCCCCATCGGGGACTTCCCCAACGGCTTCAGCACCCCGGTGGTCGTCGCTTCGAGTACTGAATTCAACATGTTTGAGGCCGACAATGTATACAGCGTCGAGGGAACAGGCGAGTACCTGGCGAATATAGAGTGCCTCGGCCCCAGCGGACAACGCTACTTCCGAGCTTTGTGGGCCAGCAGTCTCGGCGGCACATGGCAGTCGCTTGGCAATACGGACAACTTCTCGACTCCATTTTTGGGGCAGGACAACGTCACCTTTAACAGCGGTGTGAGCGACTGGACTACTTCCTTCAGCAGCGGCGGTTTACTTATAGACGGGAATGACCAAACCGACTCGGTGAATCCCAAGAACCTTCAGTTCCTATACCAGGGTGCCAATCCATCAGCGTATTCGAGCGATTCCTATGGGATGATTCCCTGGCAACTCGGTCTTGCAACCTCTAAGGCCAACACCACCTCGCCCAGCTTCACGCTTTCGCCTTCGGCATCGACTCTTTCTTTAACACAGGGCAGCAGCGCCACCGACACCATTTCTGTAACTCCCGAGAACGGATTCAGCGGCAGCGTATCGTTTGCCGCAACTGGACTTCCCAGCGGTGTGACGGCATCGTTCAGTCCGACTTCATCTACCAGTTCCAGCGTGCTCACGCTCACGGCCAGCAGCACGGCCACAGCCGGAACGTCCACCGTCACCATTACCGGAACGTCCGGCAGCACGACGGCGAGCACAACGATCTCTCTCGCGGTGAGCAGCGGCACCTGCACACCCACCACGATCGTGCCTTACATCTCAGTGAATGGAGGGTCAACCTGGACCGAGGAATCCTCTGCAACAGTGACTTCCACCAGCACGGCGGTAGACCTCGGCCCGCAACCGACCAGCGGCGGAGCGTGGAGTTGGAGCGGCCCCAACGGTTACACGTCAACCTCGCGCCAGATCAACAGCATTCCGCTGACCACAGGCGTCAACAACTATGTGGCCACTTACACGAACACCAGTTCGTGCAAGAGCACACAAGCGTTCGCCGTCACGGTAACAGGATCGTCGGCGGGCTTTACTCTTAGTCCTTCCGCATCGACAGTGTCGGTCACGCAGGGCGCGAGCGGCACCGACACCATCACAGTAGCGGATACGGGCGGATTCACCGGGAGCGTAGCATTTACAGCATCCGGACTGCCCAGCGGGGTTACGGCATCGTTCAGCCCCGCATCCTCAACCAGTTCCAGCCTACTCACGCTGACAGCCAGCAGCACGGCAACCACGGGCGCCTTCACGGTGACCGTGACGGGAACCTCGGGGAGCACAACGGCGAGCACCACATTTACTCTCTCCGTCGGACCCTCCGGCGGCGGCTCTGCCTGCACCGTCGACTATACAATTTCGCCGCAGAACTCCAGTAACTTCGGGGCGAACATCACGATCGTCAACGGCGGAAGCACCACTCTGAGTAACTGGGTGCTGACCTGGAGCTTTGCCAACGGACAGACCATCAGCAGCTCATGGAATGGAACCGTAGCCCAAAGCGGAGCTAACGTCACGGTGAGCGAACAAGCCGGCCAGTCGTGGGAAAACATTCCTGCTGGCGGAAGCTACACCGGATTCGGCTTCAACGGAACGTGGAATGGCACAACCAATGCCGTCCCTGCGGCATTCTCCCTCAACGGAACAGCCTGCACGGTTAACTAACAGCCCAATGCGACGCAAAGTCGCCGAGACAAGAAACCTGGCGGAGTGGATCTAAAGATCTACTCCGCCACGTTTCAAGGAGTCCACGTATGAAATCTCTTACGCATCTTGCGGTCGCCTTAAGCGGCCTGCTCTCCGTCGTCGGTTTTGGAGGCTCGGCCCTCGCACAATCCATTCCCACTTCGTATTCATGGACGTCAACCGGGCCAATTATCAGCGCCAAATCCGACTCCACCCACAACATCATCGCAGTCAAGGATCCATCGGCTGTTCTCTACAATGGCCGGTGGGTCATCTACGCATCAACCGTCAACAGCGCTGGCACATACGGCATGGAGTAATCCCGCCTTGCCCTCCACGATAGCGGCGCGGAATGCAGGCTCATAGGTATCCACTTCATCGTGTTTGCTCACGTCTACATCCGCGAAGTGTCGTGTCGGTTCCGGCCCGCTATGCACGGCATAGTGCTTTGGGGTTGCAATCGCGAGGTAGTATTTCGGGTCGTCGCCTTGCAAACCGGTTACGTAAGCAACGCCCATGCGCCGGTGAGGAAGGGATCCTCGCCATAGGTCTTTTGTCCCTGGCCCCAGCGCGGGTCTCGGAAAATATTGAGATTGGGCGACCAGAAGTCGAGGCCGCCCATGATGCCGGTGTGCCCCTCGCGCAAATTCTGCACGTGCTTGATGCGGCCTTCAATACCGATCTGCGCAGCCATGGTGTGAATGCCCGGCGCATCGAATGTGGCGGCCAGGCCGACAGGCTCCGGATACGCGGTAATGCCATCATTGATGACGCCGTGCAGAGCCTCGCTCCACCACTCATAGGCAGGAATTTTCAGCCTTGGAACCTCCGCGGAATTGTTCTGCATCTGCGTGGCCTTCTCTGCCAGCGTCATGCGGTGCACCAAGTCCGTCGCGCGCTGCTCAGGCGATAACTGCGGATTCATGAAGGGAAGATTTGAAGATTCCTGGGCAATTGCATCTTGTGAGGCAGTACCCAGGAAGATCACTGCGGTGCACGCAAAGATGCACTCAGCAATCTTCGTCACACGGCAATTCATACGCTTCTCCAGATGATGAGTCGTGATTGCAAATTTGGCGCGATGAACATGAGATTTCATTGGCATCGAAAGTTCCGGGCGTCCTGTGTGTCGCCTGATCCCGCGTACTGGGCGTGCTTCGGGTACGCACAGAGTGGGCGGCTGCGGCCCGGAAATACCCGGCCTGTCGCGATGACAGAATCGGGCGCGGTACCGTTCTCAACCCAGTCAACGACGGCGCTGAGCATGTCGAAACGGTCAAGTGCCGGACCACCGCCACAGTGAGCCATGCCGGGAACCAGGAAGAGACGGCTCCATTCGGCCACCTTCTCGGCCCCTCCATTCGAGGCGGCAAGCGACTGGTAGTAGTCCAACGTGTCGAGAGGCGAGAACCAGGGATCGCTATCTCCGTGAAAAAAGATAAGTTTCCCACCGTTCTGGGAGAACGTCGACAAGTTTCTCGATGCTGGTTCAACAAGCGGATCGGAAGCGTCAAGCGCTGCCTTGTCCACATCCAGTTCCGTTGCCATCGTATAGGGTCCGAAGAGGCCACCCTTCCCGGGTACGAGCAGTCCCGGTACAGGGCCCCGCGATGCCATACCAGCGTCATAGAGGAATCCGGGATAGACCTGAGTTCCGTAGCCGTTCGTTGGTCCGGCAAAAGCCTTCTTGATTGCCGTTACTTTCTCAGGGGCTATGCACACGTCGCTTTGGCCTGGTTTGCAGACGAGGTCCGCTGGGTCGAAATCGCAGTCAAGTGGGTTGGAGATCATGCCATCGGCCACGCCATCTTTCGCGTTGCAGCGCTTCATCAGGCCATCCATGAAAAGTTTGCGATCATCGTCAGTGAGGAATTTGTCGATCTGCGGCTTACCTGAGCCGTCTTTTGGAGCGGCCTGGTTATAGGCCCACGGGAATCCATTAGGCGATCGCAAGATTGGAGAGACCTGTGCGCATTGCCGGATCTCCGGACACAATGCCATTGAACGCTGTCGGATAGCGCTGCGACAGAATCATCCCTTCGCGGCCGCCCGTTGAGCAGCCTACAAAGTACGACTTGGCCGGAGCTTTCGCATAGTAGTGTGCAATGACTTCTTTCGCCACGCCGGCGACTTCCGCATTCGCGAGGAAGGCGAAATCGAGAAAAGCCTGCTGGTCACGCATGAAGGCGAAGTCAAATCCTCCGGTCCTGGCTTTGTGCCCGGTATCGGTGCTGGCTACTGCGAATCCCCGAGAAAGTGCGGACCTATCTCCTGCAAAGTTGGCGCCCGTGGGATAACCGACGGTGCCGTTTGCTCCTCCTCCTCCTTGCATCATGAAGTCGCCATTCCAGGCCGATGGATCTGGGAGCGCAATTGCAAAGCCGATACCAAACTCCTGACCGTCAACGCCGTTGCGGCGGTTGATCACGCCTTCTACATGGCAGTGGGCCGGCAATGGTCCTGTGGGGGACGCACCTGAAAATGGTGCGGGGATCGTGAAGCCGGAGGGAACAACTTCAGACTTTGTGACTTCGACGCCGGCGATCTTGATACTGGAGAGAGCGTTACAAGGGCCTGGTGACTGAGCATGAGCAGTATGAGCCGCGCAGAATGTTGCGATCAGAACAGCGAGTTTCCGCGATTGATTCATAAATCCATCTTCCTTTTAAAAATGCACCTGCGGTGATTCCTTCGACTTTATTGGGTGGAAATGAAACTGGACGCTGAGAGTGCGATGGGTGACGGTATCTGGCCGGGCCCCGAGCGGCTGCCCATGAACCCGCATCCCGGGCTCCTTATCTGCCTGAATCGTCGCTTTGGTTCTGTCCGGGGCCGTGCGCCACAAAATCCCTGCGTGCGCCAGATTCGTACCATTGATTCTGAGATTGATGCTCTCCAGGGAGTCTGAGAGGTTGAGCACTGCGAGCGCCGACCTTCGGAGTGTCAATGGTGGCGGTTATCGATTGAGACTGAGAGAATGCTATCGATGACACTAAGACTGCGGTAACCGGCAACGACGCCAAACTTGCGCGTGTGCGTAAGACGACGTCACCCTTCCTGAAGGTTTCGGCACCCCGCCATCTAGGCATAGAAGCAGACCTTTGTAAACATGGAATCCCCAAAACCAAGCGAAACATCTATCTCCCATGCACTTCGGAGCAAACGTTTACTGTTTCTTGACGCAAGCGCCGCACTCCAAATCGTCGCTCATCCCACAAAACGGAACCACACGACTATATAAAGGAAATGATAAGAAAAACAAGCTAAAAAATCGCTTTATTTAAACAGGTGGGATGGTATACGATTCCGGTGCTTAGATTTTCCGGTCTGCAGATTTGTGAAAACCTTTTCCCGAGTTCAGAGGTGGATGATGCGAACCATTGCAATCTTGATCTTGTCGTGTGCGAGTCCTTGCTTCGCTCAAGGCTCAAGTGACTTCAAGCCAGCCTCATCCAACGTTCTCGACGCCCAGTATCCACAAGTCGATAGCAACTCGCGCGTGCAGATTCGCTTCAAGGCGCCCGATGCGACAAAGGTGCGGGTCAATTTCTGGAGCGGCGAGAAAGCTGACATGGAGAAGCAACCGGACGGGTTCTGGAGCTTCACTTCGAAATCCATGGCGCCCGGTCTTCACTACTACACGCTCGTCGTCGATAGCGCCGAGGTCAGCGATCCCGGAAGCACGGCTTACTTCGGCGGCAGCAAATGGGCAAGCGCGGTCGAGGTGCCCGAAGCCGGCGTCGACTACTACCTGCCTAAAGAAGTGCCGCACGGCCAGGTTCGCCAGATCTGGTACCACTCCAGCGTGACCGGGACATTGCGTGACGCCTTCGTGTACCTGCCTCCTGATTACGACACGTCGAAGGCGCCGTATCCCGTCCTCTACCTCCAGCACGGCGGAGGCGAGGACGAGACTGGATGGATCCGCCAGGGCAAAGCAAATTTCATCCTCGACAACCTGATTGCCAGCGGCAACACCAAACCCATGATCGTAGTCATGGCGAATGGCTATGCGACGCGTGCCGGCTATGTCGTTCCCGACCTCACTGGCAAACCGTTCCTTGGGCCTGACTTCATAAAGGTGATGCAGGAGCGGATGGGAGCTTTCGAAGACGACGTGACCCAGGCGCTGATCCCATTTGTCGATAAGACATTCCGCACCATTCCCGATCGCGATCACCGCGCCATGGCCGGCCTCTCCATGGGCGGCATGGAGACATTTCAGGTCACCTTCAATCACCTGGATCTTTTCTCTTACATTGGCGGGTTCAGCGGTGCGGGCAATCCATTCCTTACAGGTACCAAGTTCGATGTCAAGACCGCGTACAACGGAGCGCTGGCCAATCCGTCCGCATTCGCAAAGCGTGTCCACCTGCTGTGGATCGGCGTAGGCACGAATGAGCCTGAGCGCATGAAGTCTGGATTGGAGAGCCTGCATACTGCGCTTGACGAAGGAAAGGTTCAGCACATCTTTTACGAGTCGCCCGGTACAGACCATGAATGGCAGACCTGGCGGCGCGATCTGAAAGACTTCGCGCCAAGGCTGTTTCAGTCGGGTAACGCCTCTCGATAGAGAGCCCGACGTCATTGCCGACCAGCAATGAGTCCGGTTACTTTACTCGCCCAAACCGCGCTGACTCGTGCTACGAAAGGCGAAGGAATCCATGCAGAGAAGACAGTTTTGCAAATCCATTGCAATGGCCGCCGCATCGACGGCGTTACCTTCCTATGGCCGGAGTCCCTCAGGCGGTCAATCCGACCTGCCGCGAGGATTCAATCAATACGCGCAAGACTACGCTGCCTTCTGTGCGCTGCCACCAGAGGAGAGAGTCTTTTACAAAGTGGCCGACGGCAAAATCGTCGAGACAAAACTAGACGAAGCCGACTGGCAGCAGTCGGCCTGGAATTACAGCCCGGCTCCATCGCAGATCGCTGGGGGAATGTGGGACGACGTGCCGCTGGTTTCGCCGATTCCCAATCTTGCCGGGGACGGTCCCTTCAAACCCACATGGGATTCATTGCTCGACTACGAGGCACCGGACTGGTATCGCGACGCGAAGTTCGGGATCTGGGCTCATTGGAGCCCGCAGTGCGTGGCCGAGGCCGGAGATTGGTACGCACGCAATATTTACGTAGAGGGGCAACGGCAGTACAAATATCACCTCGATCACTACGGACCCGCTTCGCGCTTCGGTTACAAAGAGCTGTGCGCGCAATGGACGCTGCTCAACTGGGATCCCGATGAGATGATCACGCGCTACAAAAAGGCGGGCGCCAGAATCTTCGTTGCGCTGGCGAATCACCATTGCAACTTCGACGCATGGGATTCAAAGCACCACCCGTGGAATTCAGCAACCATTGGTCCCCACCGCGATGTAGTCGGCGCATGGGCTGCCGCGGCTCGCAAGCAAGGAATGCGATTCGGCGTGACCGTACATCAGGCCAGGAACTGGTGGTGGTTTCAGCCCTGTCATGGTGCAGACAAATCAGGACCGATGGCCGGCGTTCCGTACGATGGCGCTCTTACTGAGGCGCAGGGCAACGGACAGTGGTGGCAGGGGCTCGATCCGCAGCGCCTCTACGGTGTGAAGCATCCAGGCGACGCGCTACCGGATGTTTCCTACGTAAAGAACTTCTACGATAGAACCCGCGATCTGATCGATCAGCACAATCCCGACCTTCTCTACTTCGACGATTCGCTCCTTCCGCTCGGCTGGGCTGGGATGAACATCGGCGCGTATTTCTACAACAACAGTCTGAAGAGGAACGGTGGCAAGATGGAAGCGATCCTGAACGTCAAAGACGTCCCGGTCCGCCTTGTCAAAGCGGTGGTCGCCGACTATGAGCGCGGCTTAACGGCCGACATCATGAAGTATCCGTGGCAGTCGGAGACCTGCATCGGCGCGTGGCACTACCTGCATTTCCTGTATGAGAAGCCGGGTGAATACGGCGGCTATCAAAATCCAAGAGAAGTGATTCACTGGCTCATCGATACCGTGAGCAAAAACGGCACGTTCATTCTCAATGTGCCTGGCAGGCCGGACGGGACCATCGACGGCAAAGAGATTGCAGTGCTCGATGGCATAACCTCCTGGATGGAGGTCAACGGCGAAGCCATCTATGAGACGCGGCCATGGAAGATCTCCGGTGAAGGTCCCAACGTGATCAAGGCAGGTTCGTTCCAGGGCGAGAGCGTCAACAAGCTTGGTGAAAGGGACATCCGCTTCACTCGCAACAAGGCGAACAACGTCGTATACGCAATCCTGCTCGGCTGGCCCGCCGAGCCGATTCTTGTTCGTTCGCTGGGATTGTCGGCAACAACCTGCCCGGGCAAAATTACCCGCGTCGAACTTCTGGGAACCGGCGCAAGTTTTGACTGGAAACAGCAGGCGGACGCTCTTCGCGTAGAACTGCCTAAGAACTATCGCCCGAAGACGGACTACGCATCCGCTCTCAAACTGAGCCTGTCCTGAGAGGATACGAATCCCCTTCTTTCCTGCACGGATGAACTCATGAATCGTCGCACGTTTCTTATTTCGTCCGGTGAGGCGAGTTGGCCTGTTCTCGCCAATTGAGCCTTCGCTGTCCAGAAATTATGAGACACGATGCGCAAATGGGGCCTGACCCAGGAAGCAGGGGCAGGAAGCGACTGTCCTTTCGCGGGCGACGTCTTATTTGTAAGGAGTTACTTATAGGGCAGACTGCACCCCTTTTCGTTCCGTGGTCGATGAGTCCAGGAAAAGCACCGTTCGCTTCTTCTCAGTCCTGATCCTGCTGGATGCGCTTCGAGGAGGGCTACGGTCATCTTCGCCGTTGGCATTCCAGCCGACGCACGAATTTACATCCCAGTTGCCAACACTAGGATTCCAGCAGCGCCCG
>Ga0302266_10002450_pt1 | contig 15906 bp, 17 predicted proteins | sample III_Bog_E1_2_FD_194559 | JGI IMG/M metagenome (GOLD analysis project Ga0302266, IMG submission 194559) | Peat permafrost microbial communities from Stordalen Mire near Abisko, Sweden - III_Bog_E1_2 | ecosystem: Environmental > Terrestrial > Soil > Wetlands > Peat | place: Sweden: Abisko... | reverse complement strand
CTTCAGCGCTTTCCAGAACCAGACCATGCTTGCTAAGCAAAACTGATCCACCCCTCATGTAATCAAGATGGGCACGTAGCCGGTCGGCTGGGCGCCGGGATGATGGATGATCATGTCCTCGCGCCGGAAGCGTCCTTGCTGCATCTGTCGTCATTGGTTTTTTCCCGACAACCGAGTGGGCAGCCGGCAGCACACCTGTGGCCGCCCGGATTGCCAGCAGCAGCGTCGCCGCAAGATGCAGGCGGCGTGGCGAGCGCGGTATCCGGATTACTTTTCCGGGCGCCGGATTCAGGCACGAATGGTGGCTGATCCGCCCCCGTCGCCGGCCGCCCAGCCTGGATGGTCTTCTCCGCCAGCGCCATCAGCGCCGCCCACCTTGTCTCCGCCCACCTCGTCCCCGCCCACTTCGTCACGGCCGCCCGCGCCGCTGCGTCTTCGCGCTCCTCTGAACCAACTGCCCTGGGACATCGCGCAATCCGTGTTTGGCCAGCAAGGCGCTGATTTTATTGGTGTTATGGGCGGACTACTGCTGCGCGAGAGGCAATTCCAGTTGGCTGCTTATCGTGTTGATTCTACGGCGGATACGGCGAGACTTCGGCTTCCCTGTGCGCAATCCCCGATTCCGCCTGCTGCATATTTATCGGGTAGCAGCGGCGAGGCCGAAAGCGATGCAACTGGAATTCCACCAACTTGAGCGGCGTCTTGAGCACCTGCGCGCGCATCGGCCTGAGCGCCAGCAGCGGCTGTTGGCATCGCTGGCGGCCAGTGGGCAGCAGACGCCGGTCATCGTCATCGCCGCGGATCAGCCCGAGCGCTATCTGCTCATCGATGGCTACCGGCGGGTCAGGGCGCTGGAGCAGTTGGGCCGCGACACGGTCGAAGCGGTGGTCTGGTCGCTGAGCGAGGCCGAGGCCCTTTTTCTGGACCGCTCGATGCGCGCCGGCGAGCAGGCCACGGCTTTGGAAGAGGGCTGGTTGCTGGCGGAGATGTCGGAGCGCTTCGGCTATGACCAGGAGGAGTTGGCGCGGCGCTTCGATCGCAGCGTGAGCTGGGTCTCGAGGCGGATGGGCCTGGTCGAGTTGCTGCCCGCGGCGGTGCAGCAGCAGGTGCGCAGCGGCGCGATCACAGCCCATGTGGCGATGAAGTTCCTGGTGCCGGTGGCGCGGTCGGGCGCGGAAGACTGTTGCCGCATGGCGGAGGGCTTTGCGCGGCATCGGCTGCGCAGCCGCGAAGCGGGCCAGTTGTATGTGGCTTGGCGCGGCGCCACAGCGGCGGTGCGCCAACGGCTGCTGGCCGATCCGCAGTTGTTCCTGAAGACGCAGCGGCAGCACGAGAAGAGTCCGGCAGCGCCGGCGCTGGTGGAGCTATCTCGCGATCTGGACGTGGTGATCGCGATGATGCGCCGCGCCAACCGCCGTCTGCGTGGCGCCACGGTGGAACTGGATCCTCCGCAATGTGCCCAGACGCAGTCCCAGATCCGTCTTGCGCTGGAAGAGTTGAATCGGCTGGCGATCAAGCTCCCGCAACCATCGGCGACCGAAGAGCTGCGCTCGAACCGCGAGCACGAGAGCCATGAAGAAGTTACGAACTTATCCCATCAAGGAGGGGAAGATGCTGAGTCAGAGTCAACGCGCGGCGATCCTGGAGATGCATGCGAAAAAACAGAGCAGCCGTGTGATCGCGCGGTTGTTGAAGGTGAGCCGCTGGTCGGTGCGCGAGGTGTTGCGGCTGAACACGACGGAGGTTCCCGCGCTGGAGCGCGCGGAGATCTGCGAGCCCTACCGGCAGCAGATCATCGAGCTGTTGCCGCGCTGCAAGAGCAATCTTGTTCGCGTGCAGGAGGAACTGGCGGCGATTGGAGCGACGCTGTCGTACTCGGCGTTGACAGCCTTCTGCCGTCGCCATGGGATCGGGCAGGAGCCGATCGTGGCCTCGGGACGTTATCCGTTCCAGCCAGGAATCGAACTTCAGCACGACAGCTCTCCGCACAAGGTGGAAGTGGCGGGCAAGTTCTACAAGGCGCAAACCGCGTCGGCGGTTCTATGTTACTCGCGCATGCTGTTCTTCCAGATCTATCCCACCTTCACGCGCTTCGACTGCAAGGTCTTCCTGACCGAAGCGCTGCGGTACTTCGGCGCATCTCCCAAGCGCGTCGAGATAGACAACACCCACGTTGTAGTTTTGCGCGGCACCGGTCGCACGATGGTGCCGGTGCCGGAGATGGAGGCTTTTGCAGAACGATACGGCTTCCAGTTCGCGGCGCATGAGTTGGGCGACGCCAACCGCTCTGCGCATGTCGAGCGGCAGTTCGATCATATCGAGAACAACTTCCTGGCGGGCCGTTCCTTCTCCAGTTGGCCGGAGATGAACCAGCAGGCGCGTGAGTGGTGCGATCGCGTCAACGCAACGTACAAGCGGCATCTTCGCGCTGCACCGCGGGACCTGTTCGCGATGGAGCAGCAGCATCTTCAGCCGTTGCCAGTGTGGGTTCCGGAGGTCTATCGGCTGCACGAACGCATGGTGGACGTGGAAGGCTACGTCAACCTGAACACCAATCGCTACTCTGTTCCCGTGGCGTGGATCGGCCGCCGGGTTGAAGTGCGCGAGACGTGCAGCAAGATCGAGATCCAACTCGATGCCCGCCATATGGTCACGCACGAACGCGTTGCGGATGCGGAGCATCGCCATATCATGCTGGCCGAACATAGTCGTCCACGCGGCGTCAGGCGGCCCGACCCTCATCCCGAAGAAGAGCTGATCCTCAAGGCAGTGCCGGAGATCGCCGACTATGTCGCGGAACTGAAGAAGAACAGCCGCAAGATGACGGTCCTTGCCCTGCGCCAACTGCTGCGCATGGTGCGCGAGTATCCACGGGAACCGCTGCTGGCCGCAATAGCTGAAGCCGCACGCTACGGACTCTACGACCTGGACCGGGTCGAGCGCATGATCCTGCGCCTGATCGCACGCGACTACTTCCTGTTGAACAACAATCCGGAGACCGAATAATGAAACCGAGTGACGAGTTGGAACAACTGCTGAAGAACCTTCACCTGAATCGCATCCTGGATATTTACAGCGAGCAGTTGAGCGCCGCGGAGAAGGAGGATGTCTCCTACTCCGAGTTCCTCACACGGCTGCTGCGTGCCCAGTATCATCATCGTCAAGAGACCGCACTGGCGTGGAGGATCAAGCGCGCCAACCTGCCCGAGAACTGGTCGCTGGCCAGCTTCCCCTTCGCACGGCAACCCGGCGTCAGCCGCAAGCAGATCCATACCCTGGCCGAGTTGGACTTCATCGTCAAGGCGGAGAATCTGGTGCTGGTCGGGCCGCCCGGCGTGGGCAAGACAGGCCTGGCGTCGGGCCTGTTGCTTAAAGCGCTGGAGAATGGATACCGTTGCCAGTTCATCCGTGCCCAAGACTTGTTCGACCAGATGTATGCTTCGCTGGCCGATCGTTCCTCTCGCCAGTTGCTCAACCGCCTCGTCCGGCTCGACTGCCTTTTGGTTGACGAACTGGGATACGTCAATCTAAGGCCCGAGCAATCCAACATCTTCTTCAAGCTGATGGAGGAGCGTTATCACCGCCACTCCACGATCATCACTACGAATCTCAGCTATGAGGAATGGGGCAACTTCCTTGGTAACCCGACCATGGTCGATGCGCTGTTGAGCCGTGTTCGCCATTACTGCCACACCATAAAGATCGACGGACCATCGCTGCGCGATCCGCAAGGCTGAGGAGACGGCCATGGATCAACAACCATCGGGCCGCGAAGACTACGTGCGCAAGGTTCTCGAAGCCTATCGCAACACGCCTGGAACCTGCGGCAATCTGCGCCGGCCAGATCGCATGCTGGCCGTTCAGCTCTATCAACGCGGCGTTCCCTTGTCCGTCGTTGAGAACGCACTCGTGCTGGCCGCGGTTCGCCGCTTGATCCGGCCTGCAGATGCTCCGCCGCTGACCACCGTGCGCTCTCTGGCGTACTTCCTGCCGGTCATCGAAGAAGTACTCGAAACAGAAGTGGGAGAAGAGTACTTCCAGTACGCCCGGCAAAAACTCCAGAGGCTCCGCTCAGCCTGATGCCACATGCAGAGCGCATGCCGCAACCACGCCTTCGGCGTGGGATGACACCGAAAAGCCAAACCCAGCCGCACCTACGGTGCGGGATGATGCTTTATATGTCCCTATCTCTACGAATGCTGTTCCTGACCTGGAGCACTTCTGGCGAGTACAAGTGGATCACTCTTCCTTAGCGCCGAAGCTAGGGCTCCTAAAGCAGATTCAAATGCGAACTGGAATTCGAAATGCAGGTCGCTTGACAGCGGAATCGGCGCTAGCAGTAGGCGAGGCACTAGCTGGGTTACAGGCTGATTTTTCTAATCCGACAAAAGCAGAGGAAGCGATTCGTTGCATTCTGTACGACGCCTGGTGTGTGCTGTCAGAGGAACTCTTCCAGCGGAAATTTGTCGCTCTATTGAAGACTGCCTGGGCCGGTGCGATTTTACGCGAGATGCAGGAACACTACGAGCGGCTGCAAGTCGCACGGCAACGGCAAGCAGAATACGAGAGCTCCGCCGCTGTCGCTGCCCGCCGCGAGAAACGACAAAGGCTTAAGCGGGAGAAGCACGCTGAACGGCTGGCTCGCAAGACTGAACGAGATCGACTCTGGCGGCAAGGTCAACCGAATCCGGGGGCCGGTTGAGGATATCGAGAAGGTCAGAGTCCAATGAATCGACTAAAACAGATTGCATTTAGGCGTGAAAGCAGGTCCCTTGTCGCGAAGGTGGCAGGACGCAATCAGTCGTTGTTTTTATGAGCCCAAACGAGCAATTTTCTTACAATTCTCACACACTGTCTCATCAAGGGAGTCGAGATCTTCTCCGCAATGTCTGCATTGCAGGGCTTCTGGATCGGATTCCAGGAGTTCCAATGTCGACGCATACTCCGAGAGGGAATCGGGATTGAACCCGATTGTTTTGCCAGCCTTGATAGCATCGCGGAGATGGTCGAGTTCAGCGTGTGTATGATGATGATCACTAAGAAGCACGCTTTTTGCCCTTTCTTCGCTCGAAGTGGGAGTAAATCTACATTCTTCGCAGGATGAGAAGGCTCCGAATTTCTTAGCGCCACACCTGGTACACAAGGCAACTGTCATATTGGTTTGATCTCCTCCGCCCCGGAGTTTCCCCGCTTTTGCACTCCTCTGTCAATTGAATTCGCACCGGGACCTGCACCGGCACTGCTCCGAAATGCGCTCGTGGGTAGAAACCTGCTGCACTCGTGACTGCGGTAATGCGCGGTCCACTTGCCCCTGAACGCAGCGGCGTTTCATATCCAGAAGCACGTTCGCAGTAGAGCTAGCATCTTCGCGCATCGGGTCGTCTCGAAATCCGTAGAGAATCGTACGATAAGGATGGGCCATATAGCAATGGCACGGCTTTGCGAGTCGTTGTTGATCAATATGTTAACTTGGCTGTGTCGAAAGTTGGCGATCTCGGTAAGTCAACTTTTGTTCGTCCGCATTCGAGGTCGAATGCAATTAAAAAGCGCAAACCCTCATCGAGCGCGGCCCGAGCGGAGAGCGGAATCGATTCCAAGAAGATGGCCGGCCAAAACTAGCTGATTCGCTGAACGCGGAGTCCGCGACTGTGGATCATGAGCCAGCAAATTTAAGTCTTTTCCTCGCTCTGACAAAAGTTGCCTTGGGTCGCATGAGTGAACTGTCGTTTCCGCAAACACAGCAAGCTGGTCACATGCGACTTGGATTCCTTGCTTATGGATGCATTCCTACGTGTGGCTGTTGTAAGAGATGGGGCCTTCGAGTCCAAATTCACCACCCATCCAATTGTTCGCGCCTTTTTTCGGATGATAAATGTGGCAGAAACGAAGTTCGTGTCTTCTGCGAAAGGCGTCAGAATACAAGATGAATCCATATATGACGAGGAACGACTTCCCGTCCCTGATGTCCACCAACTGGCTCGGCTGAAAATCCTCTTTGCCATCCATGAATTGAACGCTAATGTTCGAGGTCTCACTTTGTACAACCAGTAGACCTTGCTTCGGGTAACCGGAGGCGGCGTCCTCTGGGCGGTACTGGGGGATCTCAGGCAATCCGGACGCTTTATCTACCAAACCGAAAAAGAAGCTCGACTTAGTAATTTTTGCCGGTGTTCGTCCACAATTTCTGAAAGTGACCCGAGCCTCAATGGCGGTCGGCTTAGCAAGACTGAAATGCTCAAGTTCCTCTGGCGCGACTAATTGTTCCATAACAAACCAGGCTCTCTCAACGTCTCGCAAATTCTGAACTTGGTAAAAATGCCGCTAAACAAGAGAATCGTGAAGACCGCGATGGTGGCGGTAGACCAGGCATTGAGCCTATCAATCCAGTCGTGCGCACGGTGTAGGGCGTCGATTGCTTTTGGCGCTTGGTTGATTGCGGCATGACCACACTGCGCATCGCACTGAATTACGATGCTTGGCGGGGGCTGCGGAAGTCTACCTGTTTTCTTAGCTTGGCCTTCCTGAACCTTCGACTGGGCGCTCAGATTGCTTTGTGATAGAGCAATGCATGTAAACGACAACATTCCAATCAAAGCAATCAGAATTGCGCGCATAGCTTTCCTCAGGGCTAAGACATTCCTCTACTCTTGGCATTATTCTGGTAGACCAGCAATCATCGACCGCAACGCTGAGAGATGGGTTTCAACTGTGCCTTTGTGGGTTTGAAAGCGATTGTGGATTGCATCCTTCGTCAATACACCGCTCTCGACAAGCACCATTTCCAGAGCGTCCAGGCTCGCCGCAGTGTCAGACAGACGGTCTACGATTTCACTGAGGATTCTTTTCATCGTTCCTACTTTCCGTAAACCACTTTGGACTTGTTCGCAAACAGGCGAAATGCGATAGGGGTCACACGCAGTTTACTGGACGCAATCCAATGTTACTGATATTTCCGTGCCGATCTTTGCAATCGCGCGTGTGCCAATGGCCTGTAGGGAAGGGAGCTTCTTGTAACGAACGCCCTGTTCGTCCAGAAGAGCGCGAACCTCTGACCAGTGAACTGCAAAATTCACGTTTTGCGGAACATCTCCGGTGAATTGTGCGACTCGCAGGGCATCAAGCTTGGCAACGACCACGCCAATCACATGACCGCTCGTGTCGAACACAGGCCCACCGCTGTTACCAGGTTGTACCGGCGCACTGATCTGCACAAAGCGAATATCGTTTTGTAATCCTGCCGTGGCACTTAAAACACCTGTGGAGACGTTTCCTTCGGAAGAGAGAATGCCGGGCAGGGGGAAGCCAAATGTAACGACGGTATCGCCGATCCTCGGCGCGGGACCACCTCTGAAGACGGCGATCTGGTTTGGTTTTATGTCCGCCTTGACGATGGCCAAATCGGAAGCCGCGTCTCTGCTCACGATTTGCACTGGCTGACCGTCCTTAATTGTGAGATTGCGGCACCCAGCCACGACGTGGTTATTCGTAAGTATCTCCCCGTCACCGCTTACGAAAAATCCCGTGCCAAAGGCGTGTTGCGTGGGCCTCGCTTCCTCGCTAACTGCAACGTCCTTACCGTCTTCATCTTCTCGGTTCAACATTGCCAACATCTGCTTTGCAACTTCGATATATTTGGCGTTCCACTCGTTGAAACCGCCAATTTCAATCGTTTTCTTGAGCACATCTCGGGCTTCGGCCTTTCGACCCAGATGGAGTAATGCCATCCCCATCGATTCGGAACAGGGAGCGAAGTCGGGGTTCAACTCCATGCATCTCCGAAAAATGGGAATTGCGTCTTCAGCCTGGTCTAGATCCGTCAGTGTGCCGCCAATTCCGAGAAGCCGCACTGATCTTGATGATTTGTCATGATCGGTATCGGAACAATCTGCCTCTATTTCTCTATCAAGTTCCAAGGATTTCGTCAGCAGTTTCTTCTTCAACGCGTCCAGATTGGACGTTGAATTCTCCCTCTCTAATGATTCAACCTTCTGTAGCATTTCGGCTTTTAAATCTTCCGAACCGAAGGTCAGGGTTCCCTTCTTGTAGTCGATCATTTCCTTTATAGATTGGACGGCACTTCCCAAATAAATCGTTTGCTTTTCCAAACCGGTACATTGGTTAAGATGATCGATCTGTTGCTGCATGGATTGCGCCCCTCCAATCAATGGCAACCCCATAAATGATGCTTCAATAACGAAGGCGCAGGCGAACGATTTCATCCAAATTCTCTTCATCACGGAGACTCCAAATGTTGAAATGCAGGTCAAGCCATCCCTGCTTAACGTCACAACGGCGCGCTTCGGAATACCAACGCGCTGGGTTAGCCTCACAGGCTCGTTCTCCCCGAATGATGAGGCTACCCGGCCTGGCGCCGGGGTAAAAGACGACTAGATGATCCGGTAATCGACCTGTCGAACCCGACCACGTACAAGTAATAAACCTTCGTCTAGCCGCACATTTACGTTTGTTCCGCTTCTCTGCGTTTCATTCGTTTCACGATGTCCTCAAGCAGAAACTGAGCCATGTTTCTTCGGTCTGCAGAGGTCTTGTCCGGTAGGGAAGCTATTATATCGGTTTTACTCTCTGCTGTGACATTGCGGCTGTTAGCCAGCGCTACGCGCACTGTGCTTCGGGAAATTGCTGGCAGTCCGTAGGGGCGAGCGGAGCAGTATTGGGGCGAGACCTTTCCCAACCACTCAATGGGCGACATCCGGGGTCAGACCCATTCGAACAGCACTCGATCTTCCTCGAACGTCGTCAGAAATCAATCGAACTCTGTTCGATGTCGGCGGATTACAGCACCGCTCCTAAGCCGTGAGGCTTAGGGATGGTGTCTATCTTCAGAACGAGCGTAGCGAGACGGTGATCTGGCAAAACGCGCCGATATGACGCTCGCGGTTGTATCCTCATAATCGTGGCGAATGGATTCACCGCAACGAAGCGCGACATTCCAAGGACCGCCAAGTGACCATCCAAGAGCGAATTGTTCAACACTTAGCAGGCCATCCGGAGGGCGTTGATGACGACGAACTCACGGTTGCATTGAGCCTTGCTCAAAGACAACAGGCGAACCAGCGGTGTCGGAGAATGGAGCAGTTTGGGGTAGTAACGCGCCGCAGGGTGGACGGCAAAATACGGAACTTTCTCAATCCTGACGCGGTGCCCCGTGAAGCTATCGGTCCCTCCTCTGCACTGGTCGTGGATGTTGTCGAGCGGCCTTGGTTTTGGGAGGGGCACGTCCAATCCAAGGTGATTCATTTTCTCCAGAGTCTCGGGTACCAAATCAAATCGGCTGCTAATACAGCAACAAAGGAACAGGGGAAGGACGTAATCGCTGTTGCACCTTCTGGGCAGACACTCTGGATTTCAGCCAAGGGCTATCCGGTGGGCACTATCAAAACAAACCCACGAACGCAGGCTAGGCATTGGTTTGCCCATGCTCTGTTCGACCTGATCCTATGGCGGGGTGAGGATTCCGGAGTTTCATTAGGGCTAGGACTGCCACAGAAAGAGACGTATCGAAGGCTCGCAGGTCGTGCTTCGTGGTTTCTCTCATGCACAAGAAGCTGCATTTATTGGGTATCTGAGGATGGCAGCGTAATCGCGGAAGCCAGCCACGGCCAAAGCTAGCTGGATGATCGCGCGTTGCCTTCGCAAGCGGATTTGCAATCTCAATTCGAACAGCGTTAGCGTCGGTACATGCTTACGATACGGGCCATGTCGGGCGGTGCCGGGTATGCCCAGAGGCATCTCGAACACAGCGATTACTACGATGAGCATCGCCGGGTTCAAGGCGAATGGCATGGCCGTGGCGCCGAGTTGCTTGGATTGCGCGGCGAAGTGACACAGGAGCATTTCGAAGCGATTCGGGAGGGGCTGAATCCGGAAACCGGCGAGTTCCTCCGCCCGCGGCACAGTGCGGACCGCGCGAAAGAAGACGGAAGCGAGCAGAGCAAGGGGCGGTCGCTGTACGATCTGACCTTTTCCGCGCCAAAGTCGATTTCCATTCAGGCGCTCGTCGGCGGGGATGATCGTCTCGTAGCCGCTCACGACAAAGCTGTCCGGGAGGCACTTGCAGAGGCCGAGAGCCATGCAGCAACGCGCGTCCGGTTGAATGGCGCGAACGAGAATCGAGCAACCGGCAACTGGATCGTGGCTTCATACCGTCACGACACCAGCCGCGAACTAGATCCGCAACTGCACACACACGCTGTTGCGGCCAATCTCACCTATGACGGCGTGGAAGGGCGCTGGAAGGCATTGCAGGCGTCGGGCCTGTATGAGCGCCGCGCATATCTGACGGAGGTTTACCGGAACGCGCTGGCGCGTGAAGTGCGCGGGCTGGGATATGAGATCGAGCCGCGCCGCGATTCCAAGGGCAGAGATCATGGATTCGAGGTTCGCGGCGTATCGAATGAATTGCTCGAAAGGTACAGCGTGCGCAGCGCACAGCGCGACGCCGCTATTGAGCAATTCACGGCGGAGAATGGCCGCAAGCCAACCAATAATGAAGTCGCCGTCCTGGTCCGCGAAACCCGCGCGGACAAGCTGGCGGAGATCTCTACGGAACGAGTGAGAGAACAACAGCAAGCCCGTCTTGCGCCGGAGGAAAGACAAACGCTGCAAAGCATCCGCGCCAAGTCCATCGAACGGCATCCGCATATTTCCCAGGAATTCTCCCAGGCATCGGAATCGCTTCAGCACGCCAAGGCCCATCTCTTTGAACGTAACTCCGTCGTGCGCGATTTCGACCTGATGACCGAAGCCCTGCGCCACGGGCGCGGACGGATTGACCTTGGCCAGTTGCGCGGAGCTCTGGAAGTGGAGCAGTCGCAGGGAACCCTGATCCGCGCCGGAAACAATCTGGCTACAAGTGAGAGCCTTGAGCGCGAACAGCGCATGATTGCGGCAGTGGATCGCGGCACCGGGCACTTTGAACGGTTGGGTGGCGAGCGTGAATTCCAACCTTCTGAGCGTCTGCGAGATGAACAGCGGCGGGCAGTCCATGAGGTATTGGCTTCCCGCGATCTTGCCATAAACCTATGCGGTGCGGCCGGAACAGGCAAGACGGCCACGCTTCAAGAGATTGAGCGTGGCTTACGCGAGGCCGGGCGCAAAGTGACGGCGGTCGCGCCGACACGTAGCGCAGTCGAGGAGTTGCACAAGGTTGGCATTCGAGATGCAATGACGGTTTCCCGATTGCTGGAGGATGAGACTCAGCGGGGTGCGGTGCGCGGCAAAGTTCTGATCGTCGATGAGGCGGGCATGATCTCTGGCCGCCATATGGATGAGTTGCTCAAGCTGGCGGAGCGCGAAAACGCGCGGGTGCTTTTCTCCGGGGACACACGGCAAATTCAGAGTGTTGAGGCGTCGGACGCCCTGCGCATCCTGGAGCGGGAATCGCAGATGAAAAGCGTTTCGCTGACCGGCGTACAACGGCAGACACAGGCAGAGTATCGGGACGCCATTCAGACGTTGCGCGATTCGCCGGAACAGGGTTTTGAAAAGTTGGAGAAACTCGGGGCTGTTCGTGAGGTCAGCTACCTGGATACCGCGCGCACTGTGGCAGCGGCTTACCGGGAACTCGCAGCTGATCCAAGCCGTAAAGTGCTCGTCGTTGCCGGCACTCACGAAGAGATTGGCAGGATTACCCATGCCATCCGCGAAGATATGAAGCAAGACGGCAAACTAGAGCGCGGCATGGTCTTCGAACGCTATGCGCCGTTGCAATGGACTGAAGCGCAAAAGAGGGACTTGTCGAATTATCAGGCAGGCCAAATATTACAGTTCCATCGCTCTTCGCATGGGATCGGCAAGCGTGAAGCACTCGTCGTCGAAAGTGCAAGCACGTCGCACATTGTCGCCAGAGATCAGCACGGCGTAGAGCGCATGGTGAGTCCTACACAGGCGCGTTCTTTCTCCGTGCATGAACGCCATCAAATCGAAGTCGCTCCAGGAGACCGGCTCCTGTTGACGGGAAATCGTCGGGAGGCGGGGTTTCGCGCCACAAACGGCGAGTTGGCAAAAGTGCGCAGTGTCGATGGAGGGCGCATTCAACTTGAGGATGGCCGCACCCTGCCCGCAAACTATCACGAGTTCGACCACGGCTACGCGATCACTGCTCATCGCAGCCAGGGCAAGACTGTGGATGCAGTGGTTCTTTCCGGCGACGGAATGAAGCAAGAGCAGTTCTACGTCGCTGCGTCGCGGGGCCGCGAAGAAATCACGGTTATCACTTCCGATGTTGACCGGCTGCGCGAATCACTCGGCATTTCTTCGACGCGCCCATCGGCAACTGAATTGGCAAGGGAGCAGGCCCACATTCATCCTGCACGAGAGCATGACCTGGCTCATCCGCGAACACAGAAAATCGAGACACCACTGCCTCGGAATGAGATTGCTCTGGTTCACGATATAGGGATGGGCTTCTAAAGAAGCTACCCCTTTCACAATTCGGCCCGTTGACTCAAACGGAGTTGTATCCAGGATTCCGATGACATGACCCGAACAGGTGTCCCAGATTAGTTGCCTCTCGTTAGGTGATGGAGAAATCTTCCATCTAACGGAGCTCCGGCCCACGCAGGTTGTCGTTCTGAGCAAATCCCTTTTCAAGTTCGCGGCGAACTTCGGGAGTGTCCTCCTGCACACCACAACGCGGCGAGCCGATCCTTGGCTCACTGGGTGCTTCGCCGAGCGGCCCGTACATTTCCGGAACTCCATAGAATTCCTCTCTGGGCAGGATCACATAGCGTTTCCCTGGTGTTAGATGTTCTGCTAACTCAAAAGGCGGAAGATTCGATTCCCCACCAAAAGGGAGGACTTTCAGCATGGAGCCGACGGGCCAGTGCCGTGCGCCCTTCAGATATGAAACCACCTTCACGGTTGCCCACTCGTTCGTGGACTCGTAGCTCCTTTCTTGTGAGATTGAAACGGTATCGACAACAAAAACCGTGCCAGAATCACGTGCCAGAGCCCAAAGGGGAATGTCGCAAGCCTTGGGGGGCAGTGATTTCGACTGCTGATCAATGGCGAACTGCTCATCGTCGTGATAGATATGCCATTGTTTGGCGGCCGGCAAGAGGTCCTCGGGCAACTTGCAGGCGAAAAACCGCGTGAGACACGACATATCAAAGGATGTGAGTCTCTCAATCTCTGCTTGCGGCGTACGCGTTGAGTAGGTAATTCCGAGCATCATGCAATTCTCACACCCGCCCGGTCTGCCCGCCTTGAAGTACGGATGCTTGACCAGATCGTCATCTGCGCCGCGCACATGCCCGCCGCCCTCGGTATCGCGGAGCGCCTGCTGGCTGGTCGCCCCCACAATAAGGAGGTAGCCTTCGTCCTCGGGTGCTAGAAACTTCGGCGGGACTTGAACATTGACGTAGACCTTAGTCCTCCAGATGGTTCCGTCCTGCACAACAAACGCCAAATTGATGATGGAATATCGCCCCCCAAGCCAACGGTAGAGGGTGTAAGCCTTGAGGCGTATCAGCCAATCGCAAGTTCCTGGTTTGAAGAAATGAAAGGCGCGCTCACTCTCATCCGTCAGGCTGATTTCGTAACGACATTCTTTCGCCGTGCATGTTCCGTCGTAGTGCCCCCACGCGCCCCAGCGGCTCATTAACTTTTGTGCGTCGGCCCAGTTGCTTTGGTAGAGGCGAATTCGATGCATATCTGCCATCAGGCGCTCTGCCCGCCAGCGCAGCAGGTTCTGCTCGAACTGGACCGCAGCAAATGTGAGCATGACGAGGACCAGCGCAGCCACAAACACAACCCGAAGGATTCGCATAGGCCAGTTCATGGAGGTCCCTATTAGTTTAGACACCGACGGCAGATAACTTGATCCGCTCTAACCGAGTTCTGCGTGAATGGCTGCCGACGGGCAGCTTGCTTCTGGAACTGGCTTGCTCAATTCTTGAGTCGCACGACGGGAAGGTGGAACTTGAGAATGACATTCCCCGGATATTTGGATTGTGAGCCGAGGCGTAGAAGGGCGGTGTCAAGGGCCTTGACCGCGAAGCGGCGGCGCAGCCGCCCTTGACACCGCCCGCGCCTCGGCTATGCTCTGTCTATCCGGGGAATGGCAGTCGGGATTTTTCATCGGATTTCCTTAATTCGTTTTCATAAAGTCAAAAAAGTGCCTGCGCCAAGAGTTCCTTAAAATACTCTCCATTGCTCTCCATTCCTTCCAACTCCGTTCCGTACTCTGCACTCCAACTTCAGAATTTGACGGGACGCAAGTGCCTCATTTTATGAGGGTAGACATTATTCGCAATCCGTTTCAATGTAGTTTCAAGGAGCGTGCGAACTATGTTCGATTCCCCTCATGCATTCGAACCTTTATTGAATAGCGAACAGGCTGCGGCCCTCGTAAAAGTTCATCCCAAGACCCTTCAGCGGTACGCCCGCAACGGCCTTGTCGCTGGTTTGCGCCTAGGTAAGCTTTGGCGCTTTCGTGCTTCCGATCTGAATGGCCAGCAATTGGGCGCGGAGCAGCCTGAAATCGACTCTGAAGCCGAACAGAGGTACTCTGTTCTTAACCACTCGTGCCCGCAACCAGACAGGAGGTAAACCTTGTTGGTTCGGACACGGTATCAATACGGAAGTTTACGGCTGAGGAAGCGTGAGCGTGGTCCTGACGTGTGGGAGTTTCGGTACTACGAAACGGACTCCACTGGGCAACGGAAACGTCAGAGTGTAATCCTTGGGGATCGCAATCTGTACACGACGGAAACCCTGGCACGAAAGGCCACGCAAGCCCTTCTTCTTCGACTCAACGATGAGTCTCCACGTGCGGAAGTGGAGGCGGCGTCCTTCGGAGCCTTGCTCGACCGTTACATTGAGCAGGAGCTTTCGGAACGCTATTCAACCCGGAAGTCGCATCTGTCGAATATCCGCGTTCATATTCGACCACGTTGGGGAGAATACCCCGTAGACAAGCTGAAGCCGATGGCGATGGAACAATGGCTGCGCGATATGCCACTGGCTCCAAAGTCAAAGACTCACATACGGGGAATCATGCATCTGGTCTTCAAGTGCGCGGAGCGGTGGGGGGTTATCGAACTTGGCAAGAACCCCGTTTCTCTGGTGCGAGTGAAGAATGCAAGCAAACGGCTGAAGCGGCCACGGATTCTCGAAGTCGGCCAATTCTTTGAACTGCTCAAGCATTTGAGCGAACCATACCGCACGATGGTGTTGGTCGCACAGTGCCTGGGGCTTCGGGTCAGCGAGATTCTCGGGCTGCAATGGGGCGACTTCAATTTTGAGGAGCGCACTGTTCTGGTTCAGAGAAGCGTTGTCGGTGGCAGGGTGGATGATGTGAAGACGGAATACTCGAAGGATGAGGTTCCGCTTGATCCACGGTTGGCAGAGGTGTTGTTACAGTGGCGCTCTGGTTCGTTTTTCCCTCGAATCGAGGATTGGGTCTTTGCCAATCCCGCGACGGGGAAGCCGTACCACCAGGAAAGCCTCCAAAAGCGGCAGATCAAAAAAGCTGCCAGACTTGCCGGGCTAGGGGAGGAAATCGGCTGGCACACGTTCCGCCACTCGTATCGTTCGTGGCTGGACGAGACGGGAGCGCCGATGAAGGTGCAACAGGAACTCATGCGTCATGCCTCGATCCAGACGACGATGAATGTCTATGGGCGAGCGATGACAGAAACCAAACGCCGGGCAAACAGCCAAGTTGTAGGGTTGGTGTTCGGCTCAAACTTGCAGGATTCAACCGCAAACGCGGGGACTGCAACCGTTCAATAGATCGCAGCCGTTCTTATTGGGGGATAACGGGGACTTTCCGAAAGCGACCAATTATCGTAAGTTATTGATTTATTTGGTTGCGGGGGCTGGATTTGAACCAGCGACCTTTGGGTTATGAGCCCAACGAGCTACCGGGCTGCTCCACCCCGC
>Ga0302266_10002435_pt1 | contig 15961 bp, 8 predicted proteins | sample III_Bog_E1_2_FD_194559 | JGI IMG/M metagenome (GOLD analysis project Ga0302266, IMG submission 194559) | Peat permafrost microbial communities from Stordalen Mire near Abisko, Sweden - III_Bog_E1_2 | ecosystem: Environmental > Terrestrial > Soil > Wetlands > Peat | place: Sweden: Abisko... | reverse complement strand
TGAATCTTTAGTTGCCAGCTACGATACCACAATCACTGCTGGAACTGAAGCAACCCTGACTGGAGCTGGCGAAGTGGATATTACCGACACAGGCATAACCGCCGCTGATGATGTTTCTATCACGAGTGATGGCACGGCTTCATTTGTTTCGCCAGGCAACCTTTCCATATCGGAATCTTATACGGCAGATAACATTAACATCTCCGGTTCATCCATCACATCGGATAACGGCGATGTGAGCATCGTCAACAGCGGCGGCTTTTCCGTTTCTGGCACCACGGTTTCAATTTCTGATTCCGACATCAGCTTCGACAATATTTCCATTTCCGATTCCACGATCACGGCGGATAACGGCGGGGTTTTGATTGAATACGACGGCCAACTTAATCGCTCCGACAGCATCTCGTTCACCATTTCCGGAAGCACTCTCAATGCGAATGATATTTTTATCTCCGGTTCCAGCATCACGGCGAATAATGGTGACGTTGACATTTGGAATTACAAAAACGAGGACAACACCGGTCCAGATTCCGTCACGGAAGATTCAGATGTCTATACTTCGGATATTTCCATCACATCGGAGTCCACCATCACGGCCAACAATGGCAATGTGGACATTAAAACCCAAAACGGCGGGATTGATCTGGAGAACAGCACGGTCTATGCGGACGATTGCATCCGCCTGTGCGCCGACGCCGGCGTCACCATTTATAATGACACCATCACTTCCGGCGAGGGTGTAAAAATCCATTCCAAGTCGGACTCGAACAATTCCTTTGACGGCAACATGTATTTGACGGGCGATACCATAACGGCCGGAACGGATGCGACTATTTCTGGCGACGGGAATGTGGCCATTACCGATTCAACAATTACAGCTAACGGCGGGGACGTGATGGTATCGGCGGATGACGGGATGCTGACGATCAATGCGGATCATGATTTTTCGGTCGTTACCGCTGATTCTATAGATGAAGTCATTTACGACATAGAAGCATCCAGCGATGTGAGTTTGGGCGGCGATTGTGTGAGCATCAAGGACACGGCGATTCAAGGCGGCGACGAGGTGGACATCACGGGAACGGACGGGAACGTGAAGGTGATTGACGCTGACATCGAGACGGGGAACGGCGACATTGACATGACGGCATACAACGGGACGCTGACGCTTGATAGCGGGAATGCCGATTACGGGGTTTACATTGAAGCCGGCGGTGCGGTGAACCTGAGCGCGGATTATGACGTGGATATATATGACAGCACCATTTACGCGGACAACGGGGATGTGGATATTACCAGCCAAGGGACGACCACAGTGACCTTGGAGAACGCAGCTGTCGGTACCATAGACATAGAAAATACGGATATTTATGCCGGACAGGATTCGACGGTTGGCGGCTCGGTGAACATCAACGCGTACAATGGCGATGTGTATCTGTCTGGGGATGACATTGAAGCATACGCGGGTGTGGTGCCTGACCTGGTTTCGATCAGCGACGGTGATGTGACGATTTATGGTAGCGGGACAGTGGATGTGGAGAACAGCTATGTCAGCGCCGATGGGACGGTAAGTTTTACATCTGGCGGGATGCTGACAATTAACGCGGACCATGACTTTTCGGAAGATTATTATGAGGACATCAGTGCGGGTGGGGATGTGACTTTGGATGGCGGGACATGCGCGAAGGTGATGGACACGGTAATCTATGCGTATGGAGGGGTGACGCTGACGGGTGAGGACGGGAACGTGAAGGTGATTGACGCGGACATCGAGACGGGGAACGGTGATATTGACATGACGGCATACAACGGGACGCTGACGCTTGATAGCGGGAATGCCGATTACGGGGTTTATATTGAAGCCGGGGGCGCGGTGAACCTAAGCGCGGATTATGACGTTGATATTTATGACAGCACCATTTATGCGGACAACGGGGATGTGGATATTACCAGCCAAGGGACGACCACAGTGATCTTGGAGAACGCAGCCGTCGGTAGCATAGACATAGAAAATACGGATATTTATGCCGGACAGGAATCGACGGTTGGTGGATCGGTGAACATCAACGCCTACAATGGCGACGTATATTTGTCCGGGGATGACATTGAAGCATATGCGGGTGTGGTGCCTGACCTGATTTCGATCAGCGACGGCGATGTGACGATATACGGTAGCGGGACTGTGGATGTGAAGAACAGCTACGTAAGCGCCGATGGAACGGTGAGTGTAACGTCTGGCGGAATGCTGACAATTAATGCAGACCATGACTTTTCGGATGAATATTACGAGGACATCAGTGCGGGTGGTGATGTGACATTGGACGGCGGGACATGCGCGAAGGTGGTGGACACGGTCATCTATGCGGATGGAGGAGTGACGCTGACTGGGGAGGACGGGAACGTGAAGGTGATTGACGCGGACATCGAGACGCTGAACGGCGACATTGACATGACGGCTTACAGGGGGACGTTGACGCTTGACAGCGGCAGTTGGGATTACGGGGTTTATATTAAAGCCGGGGGCGCGGTGAATTTGAGCGCTGATTATGACGTATGCATTTCCGATTCCGGCATCATCGCCCAGAATGGTGATGTGACAATTGCCAGCGGCGGGGCGTTGGATTCTACGGATGAAAATGCCGGCGGAAGCGTTTACATCAGAGATGGCAGTTTGGTGGAAGCGGCAAATGGCGATGTGAAAATTACAGCGTCGGGCACCAGCGAGGATGTCACCGTGGATGACAGCACTATTGAGGCAAACGGCTCGGTGAAGGTTTGGGCGACCGGGGATATGACCATTGAAGATGGAAGCGTCATCAGCGCGACGGTCGGGAATGCACCGGATGAAAACGCAGCCAGCAAGGACGAGGTCAAGCTGGCGAGCGAGGGGGAATTGACGGTGGATGGAGACTTTGGAAACGAAAACTTTGACTATGACATCGGAGCGGATCACAAGGTGACTTTGTGGAGCGGTGAAGGCGTGAGTGTGGATGGCGCCTTGATTAAGACCTTGGACGGTTCTTCGTGCGACGAAATCAAGCTTGCCAGCAGCGGAGAGATAGACATTACGGACGGGTCGGAACTGGATTCGTACGGCAAGGTGAAGGTGGACTCCTACGACGGAGGGGATGTAAAAATTCTGGACAGCCAGATAATTGCCAATGGCGGGGATGTAACAGTATCGGCGGATGACGGGATGCTGACAATCAATGGTAACTATGTCTATCCCACTGTAACTCCTGACGCTATTTCCAGCCCGATCACCTACCAGATCAGTGCTGAAGGCACTGCAAGTTTGAGCGGTGACTGCGTGAGCATCAAGGACACGACGATTTATGCGGGCGATGAAGTGGACATCACCGGCACGGACGGGAATGTGAAGATTAAAGACGCGGACATCGTGACGGACAGCGGGAATGTCAACGTCAAGGCGGACTACGGTTCGCTGACATTGAAATACGGCTGCGCTGATTACGGTGTTAACATCAATTCTGCTGGCTCCGTGAGCTTGACTGCGGATGACAACGTGGATATTTACGGCAACGATTCGGAAGACCAAATTTCAATCAATGCGAACGATGGCGGCGCAACCATCACATCCTATGGCGGAAGCGTGGATGCGGAAGATGCGGACATCTGGGCGAGCGGCAACGTGTGCATCAGCAGCCAGGGAACGGTTTCCGTGGCGACGTTGGACTCCTCCTCTGTAGGAAACGTGGACATTAGTTCCTCGGAAGTTGAGTCTAGCGATTCCCTGTATGTGAAGGCCAATGGAAACGTGGGCATCAACTACAGCGAACTGACTGCTGACGACGGGATCGTGAAAATCTCCGCCGGCAGGACACTCTCGATTGAAAATAGCGGTGAGACGATTTCCGGCAACAGTGTCAAGCTGACCGGCGGCCGCGGCGTTTCAATCTCCGATGCCAACATCACTGCCGATGACGGCGACGTGACCATTGATGCCAAGAGCGTCGACATCAAATCTCATTCGCTCGGACACACCGGCAATATTGTTCCGGCAGATGTCTCGATTTACGCCTTCAGTGGCGATTTCGGTGATGATGGAAGCGTTGATATTGGCAGCATTGATATAAGTGCTGGTAGTGGCGATTTATCTTCGCCATCTGAAGTTACTTTAGGTGATATTGATATTTCTGGGGAAGGCACCGTAAGTTTAGAAGGTGATGGCACTACTCTGGAGGCCAGTGGTTCAGTGAATGTGTCCGCTGGAACGGATTTGTATGCTTCGGACATCAATCTAATTGCAGATACCGGTGATGTGGATTTGTATGACAACGTGGGGAATGTGGACTTGGAAAACTCCCATATAACGGCAACGCTCGGCAATGTGGAGATTGAGGCGGGGTTCACCGATCCATTAGGCTCCGAGACACTCACCTTAAACGGAGTCATCATCAACGCTGCTGAAGCTGTAACTTTGAAAGCGCAAGGCTACATTGACATTGATATCGATGATAACGATACGGGAATTTCCGGCGCGTCGGTAAATTTGGAATCTTATGACGGAAATGTGAATGTGGGCGTGAATCCGGGATTGGATGCTTCAGACAGTCCGAATCTGACGGCCAACAACGGAGATGTAGATATTTATGCTGATAACGGAAATGTTGACGTGGAGAATTCGACCATCACGGCGACGCTAGGAAATGTCAACATTGGGGCAGGAATTTCTGATTCAGAAGGTTCCGAGACGCTCATATTAAACAACGACACCATCAGCACGGGCGATGTGGATGCGAATGTGGATTATACTATCTCCGAATACGGGGATGTTTCCAGCAGCGGCGGCAATCTTTCAATTTCTGCCGAAGGAAGCGTCAGCATTGTTGGCTCGCAAATTAACCTTAACGGCAATATTTCCATCTCCGACTCCGGCATCCACTCCTCCGACACCGGCGATTTGACGATTTCCACCGGCGGCTCCTTTACCATCTCCGGCGGCAGCCTTGATCTGGACTCCAGCACTCTTTCTGGAAACAATATTTCCATTTCCGACAGGTCCTACTTACAGACCTCCGGCGGCGATGTGGACATCTACAATCACGGCAGTTTTTCATCTTCCTTTGGCGGCGATGTCACAATCGAGGATGGCAGCAACGTCAACGTCAACAATATCTCCATCTCTGGCGGTTCCACCATTGAGGCTGATGGCGGCAATGTGAACATCGTCAGCGACGGCAGCTTTTCCATTTACAACGGCGGCACCGATTCGATTTCCGACAGTTCTTCAACCATCAACACCATTTATATCTCCGGCTCCGACATCTATGCCTACAGCTCCAGTTCCGGCTCTGTTGGCGGCAATGTGGAAATTTCTGCGGGCGGCGATGTAGATGTGGAGTCTTCAGACATCTATGCGGACAAGGATGTAAGTATTGAAAGCACCGGAGGGACACTGACACTGGGAGAAGGCGAAAACGCTGGCGATACGTTTGATGCTGGCGGAAATATTTACCTTACGTCTGACAACTTTGACGTGGACATCAACAACGACACCCAATTGTATGCCTTTGGCGGCGGAATAGACATCAGCGCCACCGCAGGCAACGTGGACATCGAAAATTCCCATCTCTATGCCAGCAGTGACAACAACGTGGACATTTCAAGCGACACCAAGATTTCGGCGACTGGCAATGTGTGCATAGGCGCTGATGGCGGCAACGTGCAGATCGCTGCTGACGACACCGTTATACGTCCTCTTGGAGGCGATATTTCCATCCCGGATGTCGGTAATCTTGCGATTAATGACACGAGCATTGACATGGGTGGCAACGTTTCCATCTGCGGTTCGGACATAACCGCCGGTTCCGGCGAAGGTGGCTCCGGCGATGTGGATATTGATGCCAGAGGCAGCCTGTCCATCTCCGGCTACGATGTTTCCATTGCTGGTTCGGATATTTCGGGAAGCGACATTGCCATCAAGAATTCCACCATCACCTCCTACAACGGCGACGTGAACATCCGCGATTGCGACAATTTTTCGATTTCGTCGGGGGATCTGGCAATTCTTTCGGGTGACACTTTTTCAGCCGGCAACATTGCCATCTGCGGCGACACGATTACGGCCAACGACGGCAGCATTAACATCACCAGCGACGGCGATGTCAATCTGCCCCGGCAAACGGTAAGTCCCGATGTTTCACCGAATGAAGTTCCTCTCGATGAAATTTCTGTCAACGACATTTCGATCAAGAATTCCACGCTGGATGCAATCGGCGGCAGCGTGACCATATCCGCTTCGGGCGACGTGCTTGTCTCCGATTCTTCCATCAGCGCGAACGCGCCATCTCTGGCCGGGCTGTCAAGCCCCAGCCCAGACACGGCTTCAATCAATGCCGACGGAACTTTGACGCTGGAATATGGCAGCTTTGACACCGGGGTCAGCATTAATTCCGCCGGCGAAGTGAGTTTGACTGCGGGCGGCGATGTGGGAATTTACGGCAATGATGCCGAAGACCTGATTTCCATCATTGCTCACAGCGGTGACATGGACATATATGGAAACAACGGTAGCGTGGACGTGGAATACTCGACTATCAGTGCAACGACCGGGAACGTGAACATCGAGGCCGGGTATGATGATTTTGCATATGATTATGATAATGAAACACTCACATTGAATGGCGATACAATCAATGCCGGCGGGTCGGTGACCTTGAGCGCTCCGGGCGGCGTCGGCATACTTAATGTCTCAACAGTAGGCATGACCGTTGATGATGTGGACATCACGGCTGGCTCGATAAGCATGTTAACGCATTATCACGCCATAGATTTGGATTTGAACGATTTTGGCAGTTCAACCCTGACCGCCAGCAGTGGTGATGTGGATATTGATGCCGACAACGGTGATGTGGACGTGCAGGGTTCGACGATCAAGGCGACGTTAGGGAAAGTCAACATCGGAGCCGGATATACGGATATTTATAATTATAATACCGAGTTGCTTACGTTAAACAGCGTCACCATCAAAGCGGGTGAGGCTGCAACCCTGACCTCATCGGGCGGTATTCATGTTGATAATTCAGGCATCACGGCGGCATCATCTATCACGTTGGAAACGCTTTATGGTGCTGCGAATTTGGACGCCAATTATTTTGGCAGTTCGACGCTGACTGCCACCACCGGTGACGCGGACATTTATGCAGACAACGGCAATGTTGATGTGGAAGGCTCGACCATCAAGGCGACGCATGGAAACGTGAACATCGGGGCCGGATTCAAGGATGATTCTGATAATAACTCCGAAACTCTTGCGCTGGACGGTGCCTCCATAACTGCGGGCAAGTCTGTCACTGTCAGCTCGTCTGGCACGGCAAGTCTGACCGGCGGCTCAATAACTGGCAACAATAACGTCAATGTCAATGCCGGTTCCGGCATTACAATCAACGGAACCGCCATTACCGCCGATGATACCACCTATGGCAACATTACTCTTACCAGCACAGCCGGGCAGACGACTATTCAAAACGGTGCCTCAATGACTGCATATACTCTGACGGTCAATTCACCGGACGGCATTCTCATTGACGGCACGAGCGGCGGCACGATCTCCGGCAACACAATGAACCTGACAGCGGGAAATAATCCCGGACAGGAAATCAACATCAACCAAGAAGATTTTAGCAAGTTTGTCTCGATTTCTATAGCCGCTTACACCGTTTGGATTCAAAATACTGACTTGGGTTATGGTTCTGTAAATCTTGGAAGTAACAGTGGAAATATAAACGTGAACACGGGTTATCATGTAAGAGACATCAATCTTGATAACGACAAGTGGGGTGGGTCTGAAATTACCGATCCAAGTCAGGTTTCCAGTGGATATAGTTCATCTCCTGGTGTGCATGGTTATGCAAATTAACTTTTGGTCGTTTAGAACAAAATCACGCCAAAGCTAATCAATGTTTAAATAATTCGCCCACATGAAAATTACCAAAACACTTGTAAACCTTGTATTTAGTTTGATTGTCCTGTCTGTCATTCCCCTGCGCGCCCAGCCCGCTGCAGCTACAGCAGAACAACGGGTTCAGAATTTCCAGCAGAACATTGAACAGCAGGCGCCGTTGCTTAACCTGAGGGCCGGGACCAATGCACCGGAAACTTATGTGAACGAAAATGCAGACATCGGCGAGCAGCATATTTTGAAAGTCATACCCAATCCAACTAGATGGGAAGTCGTTGCCGACAGCAGGTTTTTCTACACTGACAACGCCACTCTTTCACAACTGACGGCCAACAATCCGCTCACATCCTCCTCGGTATTTGTCAATACGATCTCTGCTGCATATGCCCCGACTCCTTACAAGTTTGGGGACGGAAGGTTTGCCCCCACGGCTGGCTACCGCGCCCAATGGTATAATTACGAGGGTAAAAATCTTCCCGGCGGCACTTCGGTGAGCAGTCTTGATTTCAATGCGCAAACCGCGTTTATAGGCGGGAAGTATTTGATGCCGAACAACTGGCAGCTTTTCGGGGAATTTGATTATACGCGCATTGTGCAGCAGCCCGAATACAGCTTGGAATTCTACCATGAATATGTCCCCAGCTTCGGTGTTCAGAGACTTGTTCAAATCAGCCAGAATTCGCTGATCTCCATTAGTTTGATGACAGACTATCACTTCAGCTGGGTTCCCAACCCTCCCACTCCGTCGCAGGATCACATGGACGACACATTGTCCCTGGCTTACAGCTGGCAGCCCATACCGAAGATTGTTGTGCAGCCTTACTATCGCTTTACATACTCACGCTATCGGTTTGATTCAGCGGGGAACAATTCTGCCCGCAATGACCTGCTCAACAGCTTTGGCTTCTCGGTGTCCTATTATTTCACGCCTTGGCTGTCATTGCAGGCGTTTGACAATTATGATTACAGGTCGTCGGATGACAACTCCCTAGCGTTTGCCGGTTTCAATCCTGGCTACCGGGCGTTTAATTTGGGTGTGGACCTGACGGCCACGTTCCGGTTCTGATTTCAACCGGCCGGTGTGTGCTTCAAGCTGATAAAATAAAAAACCCGTGAAGCTTCTGCTTCACGGGTTTTGAATTTAAATTGGTTCAATGGCAGCCGCAGCCGTGACCGCACGAGCCTTCCTCCAGATCTTCCGCCCGGGGGATGCGGCCAAGCTCAATCGTCTTGGCAATGTGCTTTTGTATCGAGTGCTGCATCTCGTGAAGCTCTTCCTGTGCGTCGAGAAACCCCCGCGCCACCGGATTGACCAGCAGCGCCTCGCGGTTCTTTTCAAACTCGGCGATTTCCGCAGGCGCGAGAGGCTGGCCGTGCTGCTGCTTTTCCTGAAGCTCCTGGCCTTTGCCCATCAACGCGTCATACTGGCCGCGTGCCGATGCGTCTGCCATAAAAGTGTCAATCCGCTTGCGGATGGAGATCATTTCTGGCTGCGCGATGATGGTTTCGCAAAGCTCCACCGTCTTTTCTTCGATTTTTGTGCTCATATTGTTTTTCTACCCGCGTAATAAATCACACTTCCCGGCCAAAAGCAATTGCATTGACACGTTCGCTCAAATCTCCAATTCTCTTATAATTCTATGCGATCAATCCATTCTTTCACGGTGTTATTTTTGCCATGACAAGTCTGCAACAACTCGCCGCAAACGTCGCCGCTGACTTCCAGAAACATTATGGCCGCCCGCCGCGCTGGATTGTTGCCGCGCCCGGCCGCGTCAACGTCATCGGAGAACATACGGATTACAACGACGGCTTCGTCCTGCCCATGGCCATTGAACGTTACGCCGTCATGGCCGCCGATAACGCCTCATCGGCGTCGTCCTTTTCCATTTACGACACGCAGTTTGCGGAGTCAGCCAAGGTTGACATCTCAGTGCCCGTGATCAAGGGCGCGCCCAAATGGTCCAACTACATCCGGGGAGTGCTCGCCGGATTCCAGAATCACGGCGTGAAGATTCCCGCCCTGGATGTCGCCTTCATGTCCACCGTGCCGCTTGGCGGCGGATTGAGCAGCAGCGCCGCGCTTGAAGTCTGCACCGCCACGCTGATTGAAACCGCGACCGCAAAAAAGATTGATCCCGTCGAGAAGGCTCTTCTCGCGCAGAAGGCCGAGCATGAATTCGCCGGAGTCCCCTGCGGCATCATGGACCAGTTCATTTCCGCCCTCGGACGCGAGGGCCACCTGCTCCTGCTCGACTGCCGCACGCGCAAGACAGAACTCGTCCCGATGAACGACCCCGCCGTAGCGCTCCTCATCATCAACACTAACGTGAAGCATGAATTGAGCGGAGGCGAATACGCCGAGCGCCGCACACAATGCGAGACCGCCGCGAAGATCCTTGGAATCACTTCCTTGCGCGATGCGACCCCTGAAATGCTCGAGCGCGCCAAAGGCAGAATGGACGAAGTCAATTACCGCCGTGCACGTCACGTCATCGGCGAGATCGAGCGCACCGTCCACGCTTCGGAAGCCATCCGCAACTCCAACTGGCCCGTCGCTGGCAACCTCATGTATGCCAGCCACGACGCCCTGCGTGACGATTACGAGGTGAGCTGCAAGGAGCTTGACGACGTGGTTGAAATCGCCGGGGACATCGGCGTGAAGGGCGGGATTTACGGCTGCCGAATGACGGGCGGCGGCTTTGGCGGCTGCGCAGTCGCCTTGGTGAAGACCCAGAGCGTCGAGGCCATCACCAAACAGATTGCCGGGGATTACAAGGCCAGGAACGGGATTGACGCGACGATTTTTGTTTCACGACCGGCAGCAGGCGCGACGGTCATCAAGGGTTGACGCCTAGGAAATTCATTTTTGCAGGGCAGGGGATTTAAACCGGCATTGAAACGCCGAACTGTTTCAATTGCTTCTCACTGAAACAACTGCCATCGGATGGTTAACTCACCCGGACAACCGGCCCCTTGGCAATTCCAATTGTCATTCTCATACTCCCCGTCATCCTTGAATTTTGGGACGGCGATTATGAGCATGAAGAGGATTGATGGGAAAGTTGATTCAATCCCCGAATGAGGTGCCCACGCGGCGTGCGGTTTCAACCCATGAATGGTCGGGCGGGACTGTCTTGCGTTTGCCGGCAACTTTCTCCAGCGGCACGGGCTCCGTGCCGTCGCCGCGCGCGGCCACCATCACGCCAAAGACGTTTTCGTTGATCAGGTCGGCGCACGCGCCTCCCAGCCGCGTGGCCAGCAAACGGTCGCCCGGAGACGGTGTGCCGCCTCTTTGAACGTATCCAAGAATGGTGACGCGTGATTCGAGATGCGTGAGCTCTTCCAGTTGGCGTGCCAGGCGCATGGTATTGCCGGTGTGACGCTGCTCAAGCGCGGCGAGTTCCACCTTGGCCTCCTTTTTATCGTGCAGGGTGCGGGCGCGTTCACGCTTGGCTTCGGCGGCCTTGAATGCGCGGGCGTCTTCAATGCTCATGGCACCTTCGGCCACGGCGACGATGCTGAAATTGGTGCCATTGCGGCTTCTGCGTTTGATGGCCTCGGCAATTCTTGAGACGTCGTAGGGAATTTCGGGGATCAAAACCACATCCGCGCCGCCTGCGATGCCCGCGCCGAGCGTGAGCCAGCCCGCGCGGTGCCCCATGATCTCGGCTACTACAATGCGATGGTGGCTGTGCGCGGTGCTGTGCAGCCGGTCAATTGTCTCGGTGGCAATGTCCATTGCGGTGGCGAAACCGAAGGTTGAATCGGTCAGGACAACATCGTTGTCAATGGTCTTGGGCAGGGTGATGACGTTGAGGCCGGCCTTGGCGAGGTGCAGGGCGTTTTTCTGGGTGCCGCCGCCGCCCAGGCAGACGAGTGCGTCGAGACCGAGCTTCTCATAATTATCGACGATGACGTCGGTCATGTCGCGCGTGCGTCCGTCGATGAGCATCCGGTGCGGCTTGTCGCGGCTGGTGCCGAGGATGGTGCCGCCCACGGTGAGGATTCCTGCGAGCTTGGATTTGTCGAGCTTGAGCTTGTGGTCCTCGACGATGCCGCGAAAGCCGTCGCGGAAGCCGATAATCTCCATGCCATAGTAGCCGAGCGCGGTTTTGCCCACACCACGGATGGCGGCGTTGAGTCCCGGGCTGTCGCCGCCCGCCGTGAGAATGCCGATGCGTTTGGTTTTTGCCATGTGTCGCGCCCTATTTGAACCAGTAAATGGGGATTGTTGTCGAGCAGAAGTTGCGGAATTATGCGCGGCTGGGAAAATGCAGGTTTGCGTCTCCCGGGAATATTTAATACTTCTGGCGGGTCTGATTAAGTGTATGAAGAAGAAACTGAAATGGATTTTGGCCGTGCTGGTCGCGTTGTTCGCATTGTTGCAACTCGCCAACCCGGCGCACACCAACCCGCCGGTGGTGAACGATCTGATGACGTCCAGCCCGCCGCCCGCGCCGGTCGCGACGATGCTGCACGCGGCGTGTTACGACTGCCACTCCAACGAAACGAAGTGGCCGTGGTATTCGCACATCGCCCCGGTGTCATTGCTCATCGCCAGCGACGTGAACGAAGGGCGCAAAAATCTGAACCTCTCGGACTGGCCCACCGACCCGATGCGCGCCGCCAAGCGGCTGGAGGACATGAGCGAGAAAATCGGCTACGACGAAATGCCGCCGGGCAAATACACCGCCATTCACAGGGACGCGCGGATGACGGATGACCAGCGCAAGGTGTTGACCGGCTGGCTGGACGGGGAAGCGGCGCGGTTGAAGGCTCAGGCCGCCAAATGATTTATGCTTCATACCGAATTGATTCCCGCGCAGAAGGCTGATTCCCGCCGGTTGATGGTGATGCTGCACGGGTTGGGCGACAGCATGGACGGTTACCGCTGGCTGGAGGAAACGATGAACCTGCCGTGGTTGAATTATCTCCTCGTTAACGCGCCCGACAAATACTTCGAGGGATTTTCGTGGTTCGATTATCCAAACGACATCACGCCGGGAATCCTTCGCAGCCGGAAACTGCTGCTGGGCCTGCTCGACGATCTGGGTGCGAAAGGATTTTCGGCGGATCAAATCACACTCGCAGGATTTTCACAGGGCTGCCTGATGGCGGTTGATGTCGGCTTGCGTTATCCGCACAAGCTGGCGGGAATCGTTGGCATCAGCGGCTGGGTTTATGATATCGAAAAGCTGCTTGGCGGCCTTACGCCCGTCGCGTTGCAGCAGCGGCTGCTCATCACGCACGGACGGTTTGATCCGATGATTCCGTTCGATCCCGTCCGCGAACAAGTTCAAAAGCTGAAAGCCGCCGGACTCAAGGCCGACTGGCGCGAATTCCCCAAGGCGCACACGATCCACGGCGAGGCGGAAATATCCGCCATCCGTGAATTTGTGCGCGCCGGCTATCCGGTTGTGGGCGGATGACCGGCGCGCCGGTGAAACCGCGCAGACACGCGGATTTGGGAAGATCAAACCTTCAGTTCGCGGTTCGCGCCGGGAATCCAGATTTGCTCCGGGCGCGGCTGCGGTTCGGTCTGCCAGTCCATCGCATCCGCCACCGCCTGGCGCATCTTGGCAAACCACCAGTTCGCGCGGGCGATGCGGCCTTCGCGCCGCGCCGCATTCGCGCGGGGTTTGATGCCGTTGAATCCGAGTTCCAGTTGTTCGTTTGTCGCATTTGTTGTTGTCATATTTAACCTTTCTCGGGCGACATTCTGGCAGGAGGGGTTGGACAAAGGCTGTCCAAGCGAAAATAAAGGCGGGAGTATGTAGATAACGCAAATTTTGACTTTTGGGCGGAGGTTGCCCAGCCAATGTCTTACCTCGTCATGGAAAATAATTCCATGAATGATAAGAAACATCCCGAGCTTGCGAAATCGGACGTGATCAAACACATGCCCAAAGCCTGTGGCGATGAAACTGCTGCGGTTGAGTTTTTTGAACGGCAACGCTGGGGTGATTCGCCTTTATGCCCGCATTGCCAGAGCGCCAACGTTTACAAGATGACAGGCCGCGATGGCGCGCGGAATAAACGCTATCTCTGGCGCTGCCGTGCCTGTGGTGAGCAATATACTGTTCGCACAGGCGCAATTTATGAAGATTCAAAATTGCCGTTGAGGCATTGGGCGTATGGTTTCTGGCGCGTTTGCGCCAGCAAGAAGGGCGTGAGCGCACGGGAGATTGAGCGCAACTGTCAAATCACCCACAAGTCGGCTTTGTTCCTCATGCACCGGATTCGTTTCGCGTTGACTGAAGACCAGGCGAACCGGCAGAAACTCGGCAATACGACCGGCATCTGCGAAGTGGATGAGACTTTTGTGGGTGGAAAACCGCGTCCAGGTGATCCGCGAACCGTGTTGCCCGGCTATCGAAAGAACTCCAATAAAGTTCCCGTCGTCGCGCTGGTGGAGCGCGGAGGCCATGTCCGCATCAAAGTCGTGCCGAATGTGACGCAGAACAATGTCGGCCATTTTCTTTTTGAAAACATTGAAAATGGCACAATCGTCAATACCGATCAAAGCCGTGTTTATCACACCATCCTTTATCCGATTACCAAGCATCTTGGGGGCCGACATGATATTGTGAACCATTCAAAGCAGAAATACACCCAGCGCAATGCGGATGGCACCACCTCCGGGGTAAATTGTGCCGAATCGTTTTTCTCTCTGATAAAACGCGGACTGCTGGGGACATTTCATGCCGTGAGCAAAGAACATCTGCACCGTTATTGTGACGAATTCGCTTTTCGCTGGGATACACGCAAACTCAATGATGGCGAGCGCGTTGTCGAGGCAGTCAAACGCACCGAAGGCAAGCGACTGACTTACGATCAATGTGTATGCCGGGCGTAAAATCCCACTCAATTTGCGTTATCTACATACTCCCGTTTTTGTTCGGGAGTATGTAGTTAACGCAAATTTTGGTTTTTGTGCGGGGGTTACCCAGCCAATGTCCAACCTCGTCATGGAAAATAATTCCATGAATGATAAAAAACATCCTGAGCTTGCAAAATCGGACATAATTAAGCATCTGCCCAAAGCCTGTGGTGATGAAAAGGCTGCGGTTGAGTTCTTTGAACGGCAACGCTGGGGCAACTCACCCGTATGCCCCCATTGCCAGAGCGCCGACGTTTACAAGATGACAGGCCGCGCTGGCGGGCGGAACAAACGCTATCTCTGGCGCTGCCGCGCTTGCGGTGAGCAATATACGGTTCGCACGGGCGCGATTTACGAAAATTCCAAATTACCGTTACGGCATTGGGCATATGGGTTCTGGCGCGTTTGCGCCAGTAAGAAGGGCGTGAGCGCACGGGAGATTGAGCGCAACTGTCAAATCACCCACAAGTCGGCCTTGTTCCTCATGCACCGGATTCGCTTCACGCTGAAGGTAGATCAGGCGAACCGGCAGAAACTCGGAAGCACCACTGGCATCTGCGAGGTGGATGAGACTTTTGTGGGTGGAAAACCGCGGCCAGGTGATCCGCGAACCGTGCTGCCCGGCTATCGCAAGAACTCCAATAAAACGCCAGTCGTCGCAGTGGTGGAACGCGGCGGCCATGTCCGCCTCAAAGTCGTGCCGCAGGTGACGCAGAACAATGTGGGCCATTTTCTTTTTGAAAACATTGAAAATGGCACCATCGTCAATACCGATCAAAGCCGCGTTTATCACACCATCCTTTATCCGATTACCAAGCATCTCGGGGGACGGCATGACATTGTGAACCATTCAAAGCAGCAATACACCGCGCGCAATGAGGATGGCACCACCTCCGGCGTGAACTGTGCCGAATCGTTCTTCTCGCTGATCAAGCGTGGTTTGCTGGGAACATTTCATGCCGTAAGCAAAGAACACCTCCACCGGTATTGTGACGAATTCGCTTTTCGCTGGGACACGCGCAAACTCAATGATGGCGAACGGGTTGTCGAAGCGGTCAAACGCACCGAAGGCAAGCGGCTGACCTATGATCAATATGTATGCCGCAATTAAACAAGCAGTCAATTTGCGTTATCTACCTACTCCCGTTTTTTTG
>Ga0302266_10002433_pt1 | contig 15972 bp, 12 predicted proteins | sample III_Bog_E1_2_FD_194559 | JGI IMG/M metagenome (GOLD analysis project Ga0302266, IMG submission 194559) | Peat permafrost microbial communities from Stordalen Mire near Abisko, Sweden - III_Bog_E1_2 | ecosystem: Environmental > Terrestrial > Soil > Wetlands > Peat | place: Sweden: Abisko... | reverse complement strand
CCAGGATGGCCATATCAGTAATAAGCACGGTCGTATTCGTCATGCGATTCCCGGTCCTTTCAGCCGGGTCGAATTGGAACAGTCCCTAAGTCCCTCAGTCCCTAGTCCCTAAGTCCCTAGTCCCTAGTCCCTGTTCCCTAATCCCTGTTCCCTGTTCTTCCAACACTTCCTCCCACCGCCGTACATAAGCAACTCCCCGTTCATACCGCGCGACAAACACCTCTTCTTCTTTCTGAATCGGCGTTCCGTCCTCTGAGCGCGCCGGGGTGGAGCGGCGCGCGCCCATCTGTTCGTACACAACTTCACCAATCCCTTGCGCGCGAATGGGCGCTGAAACTCGCCCCACCACGCCGACCACCGATGTCTCATCCGCCGTAAGCTCCCGCTCGTGCGGCAGCAGCACCCTGGTCAGGAAGAGAAACACAATCGCTCCTCCCGCCACGCCGCAGATCACCGCCAGCAGCAGAACCACGGCCGCCACAAAGCTTCCATGCCGTGTCAGCAGGTAGCCGCCCGCCCCAAACCAGCACAGGAACACCATGATCGAGAACGCGTTCCACCACGGCACGGTCGCCCCCGCCTGCACCGAACCGCGTGCCATTCCGCCAGCGTGGCCAGCATGCGGCACGCCATGCCCAATATGCGTCGGGATGTGCGTAGGAAGATGCGGCGCGTGCGGCACATGAATGTGCCAGCCAATATGCCCCATCCCTCCCAGCAGCGAAACCGCGCTGAGCATCAGCCCCACCAGAAAGCAAATCAGATAAAAACTTTCCCAGGTCATTTCCGCGCCCCCTCTTTCCGACCGCGCCCTGAGCCCTTCTCGGGGGCTCCTGTTCCCTGTTCCCTATTCCCTATTCCCTGTATCTTCGGCCTCAGCACTTCCGCCAGCCGCGGCATCAGTCCCGGTGTCTCCAGAATCGCCTCCAGCAGCAGCAAACACTCCCGCGTCCGTTCATGCCGCGCCAGCGTCAGCAGCGCCTGCATCAGTTCCGGATCGCGCCGGAACCGCTCCGCCCCCGCCACCAGCCACAGATCCAGCTTGTCTTCCAGGCCCCTCAGTTCGCTCTGCAACTCCGGGTGGTAGCCCTCCGGATCGTCCACCAGGTAACCGGGGTGCACCTTGAAAAACGTCGCCAGAATCTGCCGCGTCGTGTTGGTCAGGTGCGGCCGCGCCCCGCTTTCAATCTGCGAGAGGTAGCTCTGGCTCAGCTTGGACCCGGTCTCGGCCTCAATGGCCCGCACCGTCTCCTGCTGGCTCAAATCGCGGTCGAGGCCCCGAATGCTCCCCTCAACCTCCCGCAAATACCGAATTTTCTCGCCAAGCTTCATAAGACAGTCATCAGTGCTCAGTTGTCAGTGATCAGTCAAAAACCATCAGCTTTCAGTTGCCGAACTGCCGGCTTCCGTCTGTCGCCTGCAATGGTACGCTAGTTTTCCGAATTCCCATTGCAATATGCAATATGTATATCGCAATCTGCAATAGATTGCAACAGAAATCGGAAAAGATGTTTTTGCAGGCAAGAACGCCCCGGCAGGGCGATATTAGAAATTCAATTTCATCTCTTTGCCCGCCGATCCGCAGACTCTCATGATGACCGTCACGGAAGCGGCAAAGGCTCTTGCGCAGTAGTTAAGACGTGAATCGACATCAATCTTAGGTATCAAGGAGGGACCTGGCACACCAAACTCCCAACGAGGATTCTGTGGGCGCTATTGATAGCTTTGTATGCACGGCGTAAACTCCCAGATGGCGAAACGGAGATTGAGCAGAATGGAACATAGCGTTGCCCTTGAGGTTCACAAGCATGAGAAAGAAGACGTTTACCACGATAGGGCTCGCGTCCCCGAAAGGTTCCGCGACGGTCTACATGAAGGACGAATATGTAAAGTTTCGGTTGCTGGGAAATGCACACTTTTAGAATTGCGCGGGATTATTGGCGGGGAGGCGCAAATCATCAAGCTCGATGATGCGACGAGAATCAAGCTAGGGATCGATTTTACGAAGACATACAACTTCACTTTTCGAGAAGTATGGTGGTGGGGGCAGTTTGCCTGGGCTTGGAACGCATCTGATTCAACGGCCAGAATCGCTGCCAGACTGGGGCTCATTGGGGTGGTTCTCGGACTTCTCGCTTCGGTGATCGCTTTGGTTCCGCTGATAATGTGCCCGTGAATCGGCTATCAATGATCTTCTTCATTTCTTTTGCTCCGTTAGCTTCGCCGAACCGGTATGTCAAATAATAGGAAAGCCCTACCGCAACGGCGAGGATCAACATTACATAAATTGCATATTCATCACCGGCTCGAAGCCACGGCTTACCACCGCCTTCGAGGTACGGGTTGTCAGTGAGGCCCCAAAACGCTATTCCGATAAGAAGTACACCCCAAGAGACCAACAATATCCCAGATACGATTTCAAGAAGCTTCGAGGACTGAGGTGGTCCCGACTTCGCAAAACCATATTCCTTATCTAAAGTGCACCTTGCCCACCAACTGAGGCAGAGAAAGTTGAAAAGACAAGCGACGAGAACGATAAACGCGACCATGAGCATTCTCCGTACGAAAAAGTCAATCGAGCGCTATTCACACCGCAAAATCAATAAACCCCCGCTGCGGGTCGGTCGACACCAGCTTCACTGTCACCTTGTCTCCCACATCCAGCCCCTTGCCGCCGTGCACCAGCATCCCATCCACGTGTGGATCGAGCGTCCGCACAAATGTTCCGTACTGATTGACCCCGGTAACGATCGCCGGAAAGCTCTGCCCGATGCGCGGGTGCAGCACCACTGCGGCAATCCGCTTCTGCATCTCGCGCTCCACCTTGCGCGCAGCATCTTCCATCAGCGTGCAGCGCACGGCAATCGCATTCAGATCGTTTTCGGAATACGGCTGCGGCGCTTTGGCCAGCCACGCCTTCACCAGCCGTCCCGTCACCATATCGGGAAACCGCCGGTTGGGCGCGGTCGAGTGCGTGTAGTCCTGCACCGCCAGCCCGAAATGTCCTGGCGAAGGTTCATTCGGCTTCACCAGCACGTACTCGCCCGGCCCCATCAGCTTGATCACCGCCAGCGACAGGTCAGGAAAGTGGTCTGGATCCTTCTGCTTCTGCGCCAGCAAAAAGTCGTTGAGCGCCTTCGAGTCGGGCGCGGTGGGGAGGGTTGTGCCGAGCCCCTGAGCCACCTCCACAATGCGATCCCACCGCTTCGGCGTCCGCACGATGCGCCGGATAGACGCCACCCCGGCAGCTTCGAAGGTGCGCGCAACCACGCCGTTGGCCGCGACCATGAACTCCTCAATCAGCGATGTGGCCCGGTTCTTCTGCTGGTGAACGATGTCGACCGGCTGATCGCCTCGCATTTCAGGACGAGTCTCAATCGTCTCCAGATCCAGCGCCCCATGCTGAAACCGGCCGCCCACCATCCGCTGCGCCGCCGCATCCTGAAGCTTGAGTTGCGCGGCCAAATCGGTACTTGCGGCCACCTTTGCCGGCGCCGGCCCTGTCCCTTCCAGCCACGCTCCCACACCGTTGTAAGCAAGTTGGGCGCGGTTGCGGACCAGTGCGGCGTAGACCTTTCCGTCCGAGGCAGTGCCGGACGAATCCACAGAAAACTCGATAACATGGGCCACGCGATCCTGGTTTTCGTTGAGCGAAGTGATCCCTTCGGAGAGCTCGACGGGCAGCATGGGAAACACCTTCACTCCGGTGTACACCGAAGTCGTCTCGCTCTTCGCGTGCCCGTCGATGACCGAACCCAGGGGAACGCGGGCGTCCACATCGGCCACACCAACCAGCACGCGGATGCGGCCATCCGCCAGTTGCTCGGCCCATTCGATCTGGTCCAAATCGCGAGACGTGTCGTTGTCGATCGAGGACCACAGCAGGCTGGTCAAGTCCTGCAGTCCCGGCACGGCCGGCGGCTCCGGATGAGCCTCGATGGCAGCGAGTTCCGTATCGGTTCCCGCGGGAAACTCCGGCTGAAAACCATGCTCGATCATCGCAGCGTGTGCGGCGGCCACAAGATTGAAGTGCAAAGGCTGATTCGGCTGCATCGGAAATCCGGCTCCTTCAAACCGAAGAGCCAGCCTACCACGTCAGGGCAAAATAGATCAGCCCGCGATGATCCGCGGGCTGATTCTTTATTCGATGCCGCACCTTACTGGATGCCCAGATCCGCCAGCACCTTGGGTTTGGCTTCGTCCACGGCCAGCAGGTTGTGGCAGGCCGCGCAATCCTGCGTGATGCTGGTGCCGTTCTTGGCCGCGTGGTCGCCGTCGTGGCAACGGAAGCATCCCGGATACGCCATGTGCCCGATGTGGTTGGGATGCGTTCCCCACGTCACCTTCATAAACGGAAACACATTCTGGCTATAGAGCGTCACAAGCCCCTGGCCCGCAGTCTGCACAAGCGCCGGCTTCGATTGCGACACGTCAGGATACTGCGCGCGGTAAAAAGCCGCCAGTTGCTGAGGAATCTGCGTGGCCGCTTCAGCCTCCGTCGCGTAGTTCGCCTTCAGCAGTTGCAGCCCTTCTTTGTGAACCCACGGCAGATCGGGACTCACCGCGCCCTGTTCCATCGCCCGGTTCAGCGCGTCCTCCGGGGTCATGAAGGTATGCGCCGCGCGATTGTGGCAGTCCACGCAATCCATCACCCGCCGTTCGCCCTTGGGTATGCCCGCCCCGGCGTTGGATGCCGCAAACACCGTTTCCGAGCCATCGGCGTTCCGCTTCTGCACCCACGGAATGATGGTGCGCGTCGGGTCCGTGGTCACGTATTCGATGTGGCCCAGGTGCACGCCGTGAATCCCGGTCAGGTGCGACAGCGAATCCTGCCCACCCAGGTGCAGCACCAGCACCGTCTGCGTCTCGGTGTTCTTCTCGTCGTCGGCAAAGGTCGACTTCACCAGCAGCTTTTCTCCGATAAACCTCGCCGGCGTGTGGCAGCCCTCGCAAATCTCCCGCGCCGGCCGCAGGTTCTGCACTGGCGACGGAATCGGCGTCGGATAGCGATGGAATGCAACCTCGACAAGCTGCTTGGTGCCGTTCACCTTGGCCGAAAAATACGCCTGCGCGCCCGCCCCAATGTGACAGTCCACGCACGCCACATGGGAATGCGCTGAGATTTTGTACGCGGTGAACTCCGGATGCATCACATGGCACGACTGGCCGCAAAACTGCGGAGAATCCATGTACGCCGCGCCGCGATAGGTGGCGATCGAAACAACCAGGAGGTTGGCAATCGTGGCCACCAGCACAATGTCAACGCCGTGGCGGAACATCCGGTCGTTGAAATCGACCTTGGGGAACTCGGCAGGAATCTGCCCTGCCAGCTGCAGCTTTCTCCGGCGAATGTATACACCGATCGGAATCAGCACCAGTCCGGCGATGAACAGTGCAGGTAAAATCAGAAAGAAAATGATGCCCAGGTATGGGTTGTCATTGGGCCGGCCAAACATCTCCACCAGCCAATAGCCGATCATGGTCACGCCGGAAGCGCTGGTGATAGCGCCACCCGCGAGGCTTATGGGGTTGTTGCCGAAAAACAGCGCGGGCCGCACCCAGCCTTCACGAAACTTCTGAAACATCGGCACAACTCTCCCGATACATGGATCGGCCCGCAAATGCAGCGGGGCCTATTTTGTGTTGGTCTTACACCGAATCAGCTACTTCAGACCCCGGTAGTACGCCACAACGTCCTTGACCTGCGCGTCGGTGAGTCCCGCGATCGGCTTCATCTTGCCCTTGCCGGCCTTGACCACTGCGACCATCTGGGCTTCGCTGAGTTTCTTGATGTCCGGATCGGACGCAGCCTTGATGCCCATCATCTTGGCCATGCCTGCGCTGGGAGTACCGGTTGCACCGTGACAGGCTGCGCACTTGGCTTTATAAGTTGCTTCGCCCGATTGCGCGAAGCCCACGGCACTGGCCAATGAAACCACAACCGCCAGAACCACCTGGGAACGAAACGTCTTGGTCATTGCAAAACTCCTTGTGTAATTCCACGGCCAGCGTACGTGGTGATGCCAGTGGACGTGTACTGCTTCATGAACAAGAGCATCTCACGCCAGGGTGCCGGATGGATATGCTCGACCTCCAGCGATTCCGCCCTTCCTTTAGAAAATGGGTTGGACCGGTAAAACTGTCGTGCCCGGCCCATCCCATCGATCGTTCTTCGTGAAAGGCGATTTCGCTTAGAACTCGTAATGAACTCCGAGGATTACGTTGTTCGCGTGAAAGTTCCTTGGCGCCGTCTCCCCGGCCGACGATATGTTCATGCCGGTCTGGTAAGGCAGTGAAGAACAGGACACGGGCGTTGCAGGAGCCGTAGGCGTGGGATTGGCGGTGGCGCACAGTGCCGCACCGGAAGGACCGCCTTCGCCGTAGCCGAAGAAGTTGTACTGAGCCTTCCATGTCAATCCGGGACGCGAGGTCCATGCGAAATTCACAAAGGGGGACTGATATGTGGACACCAGGGAGCCCGCGACATCGCGAGGATCGTTATAGAAGCGGCTGCCGTTCACCGAACTGATGTTGTAGCCGATGTTGGATTTGACGGTTTTGACCGGCGACAAGGTCAGGGCCGCCGACCCGGATTGCGTGGGAGCATGCATGAAGTCCAGGGCGGGCCCGAAGTCGTATCCTGACCTGCCGGCGCTCGTGGCTGGGCACGTCGTGCCGCTGGGGGTCGAGGCAGCGGGCAAACCCGTTGCTGCGCCCCCCAGATAGCAGATGTTGTCCGCCATGTAAACGTCACTGTAGGCGTAGTTGAAGTCGATGCCGTAGTGATCGTTGGGGAACAACTGCGCGCCCAAGGCCACGACGCGACTGTAGTCCACGTGATCGAGCGGGCCCGCATAGGCAACGTCCTTTGCCGCCACAGCAGACTGATCGTTGTTTGTGTTGTTGTGGTGTTCCACGTCGTTGTAGGCGCCCGAGAGCACAGCCCAGGATTTAGCCTTGTACATCGTATGTACCCGGTACTGCCTGGTCTGCCGCGGTGTCATCGGGGTAAAGGCGTTGTCGTTGTAGAGCATCTCGACGCTGCCGTTGATGTTCCAATTGGCGGTCGGACGCAGAGCAGCGGTTAGGATTCCACCGTTCTCGTCGATCGTTACGGTTCCGTCGTTGGTCGCGTTCACGGCTAAGGGAATGTTGCCGGGATTGCCCCCGGGATCGGCAGGAACAGTAGAGGTGGCGGCAACAAAGGCATTTTCCGCAATCACGTGCTTTTGGTAGCGATAGGTGAGCGAGAGCGTAACACGCGAAGTTGCGTCCCAGGTTCCAGTCAGGTCGTTGGTCAGGAACCGCTGGCCGAAGTAAGCAGGCAGCGAGGTGCCGACGGGCGCGCTGCCTTCGAAACTGGAGGTGCCAGTGGCTGCATTCGTTGTGGTCAGCGTTGGATAGTTGATGGTTTCATTTCCCGCAGTCGCGGGTGTTGCCACAGTGGTCCCGCTCGTGACGTTGGAGGTTCCCGGCTGGTGGACGTTCGAGAAGTTGATCTGATCTTCGAGGCTGAAGGTCTTCATCGCCTGCCAGACGATGCCGTAGTCGGCGGCAACCACCTTGCGCTTTGCGTTCGCGTTGCCCGTATAAGTAATCTCGCGAGACGTCTTTGCCAACCCCTGGAAGCTGTCATAGTAGTTCGGCATATTCATGTTCGCGTTGGTGTAACGGAAGTCGCCATTCATCGAGATGTTCTTAACGCTCGAGCTTTGCAGCCGGAAGATCTCCGTGGGATAGAGGACGCGCGTTGGCTGTGTGCGTGAATAGCTGCTGATGACAGCGCATGCGGGATTGATGACCGCAAGTCCGCCGGGGGTTTGTGGCGCGGAAAGCACGGGCGTCGTACCGACGCTGTTTGCATTGCAGGCGCTGCTTGCGTACGGCGTCAAGCTGTCGTAGTTGGCAAGAAGGGCAACTTTGGTTCCGTCCGCCTCTTGCACGTTGAAGTAGCTGGGATCCATCGTAAAGTAGGAGTCCGCCTTATAGTGGTCGACCTGCTCCTCAAAGGTCAGCTTGGTGCCCTGCACCGGCTTCCAGTCGATTCCCCCCGTGAAATCGTCCGTGCTGTTGCGCTGAAACTCCTGGAGCAGAACATCGTACGAACCGGCGAACTGATAGCCGCTCGGAGTCAGGCTCGGCCCCTGGAAGATATTCTGCGAGTATCCGAACCGGTACGTCACCTTCGAGAGCGGCTGTATGGTGAGGTTGGTATCTGTCATGCGCCGCACGGTGTTGAACAAAAACGGCGATTGTTTCACCTGCGGCCAGGCATACGAACCTGTTGGCGCCGCGGTGGGCCCGATGGGAATCGACTGACCCCCGGGAATATTTGGATTGCCCAGCAGGTCGTAGTCGAAGTATTGGCGGTCGCGGCGGAAGAGTCCCGAAAACTCGTAGACCCTGCCCTTGAAAGCAGACAGCTTCGTGAAGCTATTTGGATCGCCGCCGAACCCGCTGCCGAAGGCACTGATCGAATCCACCAGAGTACCCTTCTTGCCCGGGAGTGCGCGCATCTCAAAGGTCTCGCCAAGCACGCGCGGCCCGGATTGCAGATTGACCAGCGTCGAGTACATGGCGTTGCTGCCCGTGGTGCTGGCCATACGCCCACCCAGATCCACGCTCTGGTGAATCGAATACCCATCCGGAGCGGAAACTTGAGTCTCGGGTGTCGGCAATGGGGCGGCGGGTGTCGGATTCTGGGCGAGGGCAACGCCCGTGGTCATCAGCAGAATGGCGAATCCAATGCCCCCAGCGATGCGCTGGTTCGCTGCGGTAGAGGGCCGTTGATTCAACAGCCGCGAAAAACAGCTTATCGAGTTCATATAAAGCCTCACTTGAAAGAAAAACATCCTTGCTGACATCCAAATCTTGAAACCGGGCGCACAGTTGCTACCGGAACCGGCCCGCGCCAGCCGATGGTCTCGCGGGCGCGGCGAAGCTCCTTGCTGCTTACCTCAAAAACGCCGCATTCATGTTTGACCCATGAATGTAGGTGTGGCAGCTGGTACATGGCGCCAACTCGTCCGATCCAGCGCCCATCCCGTGAACCGTGGCGTTCGCTACCCGGCTATGGCACTGGTTGCACAGCAGGTTGATGCTCGGCATGTTCAACAGCCGGGCGTTCTGAGATCCGTGCGGCGTGTGGCATCCCATGCACCCCTCGGCCTTGACCGCGGCGTGCTCATAAACGAATGGCCCGCGCGTCTCCGTGTGGCACTTGGTGCAGATCATGTTCTGATCGGCCGTCGACTTCAGGTTGTTGTTCCCGAAGGTGCCGTGCGCATCATGACAGTCGGTGCACTTCACCAGGCCTTCGTTCACCTTATGGTGGAAAGGCATATCGAACGCCGGCTTCACGTCGTTGTGGCATTGGAAGCACAGCGCTGGCTGGGCCGCCTTGAGCAGAGGCTCGTGCTTGCTGTCGTGAACCTGGTGGCAGCCAATGCAGCTTACGCCGCCCTTGGCATGAGGAGAGCGATCGAAGTTCGGATGTGCTCCCGCGTGGCAGCCCAGGCAAGTCTTGTCCACATCCTTGGGCGAAGCTTTGGCCGGGTCAAAGATCTTGGTGACATCGCCGCCGCCTTCTACGTGCGCGCCGCCCGGACCGTGGCACCCCTCGCAGTTCACACCTGCCGCCCCGTGTTGCGCCGCAAGCTTGGTGTGCGGATTACCCTCGAATTTCTTCGACACCTCTTCATGACAGGTAGCGCAAACATCGCCGCCGACATAAGTGTTAGGAGCCGCGTCCTTGGCTTGAATAGCAGCCGGCTTGGCGTCCGGCGCCGCTTTGGGCGCCTGCGCCACCATGGCAGTCACACACAGGATGCCCGCGCCCAGCATCAAACACGCTCGCAGCCCCAACCGCTTCCCTGGGGCAGCACCATTTCGCAATTGCGTTACAGGCCTGGATCTACTCATAGAAAATTCCGCCTTCAATGCTCTCATCGTTACCTCCGGTTACGGCCAATACTCCAAATCCGCTCGCCGAATTCCCCAAATCCCCTTCGGGCCGAATCGGCAACGGATTCCTGAAAACTTGAACGTACCGAAGTTGCTCGATGTGCGGAGCATCACTTGATACGGGAATCGTACGATTGATTTCGTTTACTGCCGGTGATTGTCATCACATAAGCGTTTAAAGATCTTTTTTGGCCCAATTTCGTGTAGATTTCCTGCTCAAAGACCCCTCAAGAGCCTGAAAGCCGATTCCGAGACGCCTGGCGCGCACTATGCCCCCCCAGGCATCTCGAATTACCCGAAAAGCGAGAACGTTGCTTTCAGCAGAACAGCAGATTTGTAGCCCTGGGGCTGTGCTGAAATGGACACTTTCCCCGGAAGAATCGGCCCTCCGGCAACATGGAGCATTCTCTCACCGAAATTCGCGGAGGAATTCTCCCTTCGTCCGGTCGCGCCCCAGCGTCAGCCCCTGAGCAGGTCGCCATTCCGGCAGCCTTCCGCGAGGAGATGGAACATGCTTTGCGCAAGGCCTTTTAGGCGTGAGGCCCATCACATCCATGCCCGGGCCTTTTCGGGCAAACTGGCTTTGAGCAAGAGCCTCATTCCGGAGGCCCAGAGTGTTTTTCCCCTTGAAATGAGGACCTTGCGGCCGCAAGCCGTCGAGAAGAGATCGGTGAAAGCGGTTGCTTTTGATCGGGGTCGGAAGGGGCGCAATGATCGAACACATCGAGAACGAGGCAGTCGCTTCCAGGCGGCAAAAGCCTGTGCCACGACAAGCACCCGCCGGCTGCGCTGCCTGCTCCAATCGCCGTCCCGGCTGGTTCTGCTCGCTTGGCAGCGCGGTTCTTGCCGATCTTGAACTGGCGACCAGCACCATCACCCTTCCCGCGCAGGCCGCCCTCTTCAACCAGGGCGAGGATGCCCGCTGCCTCTATCTCATTTGCTCCGGCTATCTCAAACTGACTGCCGGCCGTCTTGAAGACCGCCAGATGATCGTTCGCGTCGCCGGTCCGGGCTCGATGCTCGGGCTCTATGCGGTGCTCTCCCACGGCGTTTACGAGGTCTCCGCCGAGTCCTTGACCCACGCCCAGCTCCGTCCCGTCGAGCGCGACCGGTTCCTCAGCTTCCTGCGCAGCCACAAGGAAGCGCAGATGCGCGCTGTCCAGTGCATCTGCCAGGAGTACCGCTTCGCCCTTCAGGATGCCTGCCGGATCGCTTTGGCCGAAACTGTGGCCGCGCGCCTCGGACGGCTGCTGCTCGAACTCGCCCATCAAATCGGCGAGCACCTCGACGAAGGCGGTTTCCGATTCCCGCTGCTTCTCACCCACGAGGAGATGGCCTCCATGGCCTGCACCACCCGCGAAACCGTTACCCGCACCCTCGGCCAATTCCGCAAGGACGGTTGGATCTCCATCGAGGACTCGCTGGTCACCCTTCACCATCCGGAACACCTCCAGACCCTCGTCTAGGGCTCCGAAGCTCGCTCCTCCGCCGCGGCGATTCAAGGCGTCATTCCCCTGTTCCCGGCGTCCAAGAGCTATCATTAGGTTTGGGAGTTCGTATGACCCGTTTTGCACCTTGCTCTTTTGCTTTTTTGCTTGCATCCTGCATTGTTCTCGCCCAGAACCCGGCTCCAACCGCGTCCCCAACCGCGGCGCAGCCCAGCGTAACCACCACCGAGAGTCCAGAGATTCGGGAGTTTCAGAAGATTGAGGATTCCTGGTCCGACGCCGTCAACCAGCGCGATCAGTACGCCATCGAGCTTGTCCTGTCCCCATTATTTGTGGATGTCTCCGCGACCGGCGACGTCACCACCCGCAATCAGCAGGTGGCCACGCTGATCACCGGCGAGGATAAAACCATCCATCTCGATCAGCGCGTCATCACCGTCCGCATGCTCGGCGATATTGCGGTGGCCAATGGAACCTACACGCTCCACCACAAGGTGAATTCGAGCGAAGCCAACGAGAAGGGCGTCTTCACGCATGTCTTCGAGCGCGTACATGGCGGATGGCTGTGCATCAATTCGCAGCGCACCACCTTGCGCGAGGAGTCCAACGCCAAGCAGAAAAGGCAATCCAACGCTGAGCTGCCCTTCCACATCCCGCTCTTCCAGAAAAGCGACAAGGGCCCCCAGTAGCATCACCGGCCCGTCGGCGGGGCTGATTGGCTCTTCGCCTTCAGGCAAAGCTCTGGTTTTGCTCTTTAAAATGGATTAGCCACTCTCTTTACTCCAGAGCCTGTCGGAATAATGGAGTAATGCCTGGTGCCCCACCTCCGCCACGCCAGTGAGTTTGTGGCGACGGTGGAAAGCAGTACCTCAACTGACCGGCTATCTAGCTGACTCGCTGACTTGCTGTCTCGCTGGCCCGCTTATTCCCCTGCAGCCGAATCGAAATATGCACCAGGCTCAGCGCCGCCGGCGTCACGCCTGGAAGCCGGCTCGCCTGCCCAATCGTGATCGGCCGCACCCGTTCCAGCGTCTCTCGCATCTCACGCGACAAACCGCTGATCGTCCCGTACTCAATCCAATCGGGAATCGTCACCGACTCTGCCGCCTTCAGCTTCTCAATCGACTTCTTCTGCTGCTCCAGGTAGCCCGCAAACTTGATCTCCGTCTCCACGGCCCGCGCCTCGTTGCGCACCACCGCCGTCCCAAACGCCGCCTTCCCGTCTCCGGAATCAACGGTGGGTGCCCCATCCTTGGCGCGTTCTTGTTTTTGCGCCAAGGGTGGGAAAACACGATCCGGTATCGCCCGCAAGTATTCCGCCACGAGCGGCTCCTCGGCGAGCGTCTCACTCATCGCCCCCAGCACCGCCTCAATCGTCACTTCCGGCCGCTTCAGCAACTGCGCCCACGTCTGCCCCGCGGTGCTACTCAGCTCGCCGAATCCCGCCCTACGCAATGCTTCAGCATCCGCCTTCTTAGTCGTAAGCAGCTTCTTGAGCGCCGCCATGCGCGCCTGCTTCTCTTCGTATTCCGCCCACGCGACATCGTTGATCAGCCCCAGCCTGCGCCCGTATGGCGTCAGCCTGCGGTCCGCGTTGTCGATCCGCAGATGCAGCCGGAACTCCGCGCGCGAAGTGAACATCCGGTATGGCTCGTTCGTTCCCTTTGAAATCAAATCGTCAATCAATATCCCGGTGTATCCCTCCGACCGGTCCATGGTGAACGGAGCCTCGCCCTTCACCCACAGCGCCGCGTTGATGCCGGCCATGATCCCCTGGCAAGCGGCCTCCTCGTAGCCACTCGTCCCGTTGATCTGCCCTGCCAGATAAAGCCCATCCATACTCTTCACGCGCAGCGTACGATCCAGCTCCGTCGCATCCACAGAGTCGTATTCGATCGCGTAACCAGGGCGCAGCATCTCCGCTTCCTCAAGCCCCGGAATCGACCGCACAATCTGAAACTGCACTTCCATCGGCAGCGAGGTCGACATGCCGTTCACATAAACTTCGTGCGTGTTCAGCCCCTCGGGCTCTAAGAAGAATTGGTGCTGCGTCTTGTCGGGGAACTTCACGATCTTGTCTTCAATCGATGGGCAATAGCGCGGCCCAATCCCCTCAATCTGTCCCGAATACATCGCCGAACGGCCCACATTCTCGCGAATAATGCGCAGCGTCTCGGGAGTCGTAAACGCAATGTGGCAACTGATCTGCGGCTGCACAATTCTCTTCGTCCTGAAACTGAACGGTGTCGGATCAACGTCGCCCGGCTGTTCTTCGAACGCCTCCCACCGGATCGTCCGTCCATCCAGCCGTGGCGGCGTGCCCGTCTTGAGCCGGCAGGTCCGCAGACCCAGCGCCCGCAGCGCCTCGCCCAGCAGAACACTCGCAGGCTCGCCACTCCGCCCAGCCGGATACCGCTCCTCGCCGCAATGAATCAACCCATTCAGAAACGTGCCGGTAGTGATGATCGTCGCGCCCGCCAGCAGGTTCCGCCCATCCCGCAGCTTCAACCCCAGCACCCGCCGCCTCTGATCCCTATTCCCTATTCCCTGTTCCCTAGTCCCTAGTCCCTCAGTCCCTAGTCCCTTAGTCCCTGCCCTCTCGTCGAAGACCAGATTCACGACCTCCGCCTGCCGAATATGCAGTCCCGGCTGCGCCTCCAGCACCTCGCGCATCTTCACGCGGTAGAGCTGCTTGTCGCACTGCGCTCGCGGACTCCACACCGCCGGCCCCCGCGACGTATTCAGCAAGCGAAACTGAATGCCCACCGCATCGGCCACTTCGCCCATAATGCCGCCCAGCGCGTCCACCTCGCGCACCAGGTGTCCCTTGGCCACTCCGCCAATCGCCGGATTGCAGCTCATCTGCGCAATCAGGTCCAGGTTCATGGTGATCAGCGCGGTCTTCAGGCCCATGCGCGCAGCCGCCATCGCCGCCTCGCAGCCAGCGTGTCCTGCGCCCACAACGGCCACATCGTATTGTTCTGTAAATGCCATACGGTCGGGGAAGAGCCTTCCATTCCCATTCTACGGATTCCCATGCTGTCGCGCAGAACGGGGCTCGCCGGCATATCGGAATCTCTCCTCTATAATGGGGCCGTCTCCAAAATCGATAGTGAGCGTCGTAGAGCGAAATGGACGACACCTGTATCTGCGGCAATTCGGTCGACGGCAACGGCACGCGATGCAGCCGCTGCATGGCTCTTCGCATTCTCGATCTTGAGATGGATGCAACTGAGGAGCAGATCAAAGATGCCTACCGCACCCTCGTGAAGGTGTGGCACCCCGACCGTTTTCAGACCGACAAGTCGTTAAGAGAAGCTGCTGAAGCGAAGCTGAAGGACATCAACACGGCATTCAAGTTCCTCAGTTCGATCCCATCGAACAGCCGCCCCCGGACGCGTGTGAAGCCGGCTCCGGCAGAGCGCTACCAGGCTCCGCGGGAAGACCCAAATGAGACCAGGCCCTCGCAGGACGCGGCAGCCCAATTCACGGAGTCGGTCAGGAGTTCTTCCCGTTCGATCCTTCCGGCGTTCAAAAACGTGTTCAAGATTGCCGCCTTGCTGCTTGCGCTCCTGCTTTGCAGATATGTCTGGATAGCCTTCAATGGCCCCGCTCCATCAACTGCCGCCATCGCCAGTGCTTACAGCTACGGAAAAGACACTCTTCTCAGCCGCCTTCAAGAACCCAAAAGAAGATTCATTGAAGCCGTGGAAGAGGACCTCGTTCGGGTCGGCTTCCTGAACTCCATGCCGGCCTCGCCGGCTTCGCCGCAAGCTTCGGAACCCGAGTCGCAAATCCCTCAGAAAACGCCTGGAAAGGCCGCCACCCGGCTCCAATCCGGAACCGAGACCGCGCAACGCAAAATCCATTCATTGATTACTATCGGCTCGACCAGAGAAGAGGTCGTTGAACAGATGGGACCTCCGACCGCCTCTTCTGACGACAAGCTTGTTTACGGACGTTCGGATCTCTATCTCAAGGACGGCGCCGTAACTGGTTGGAACATCGATCCTGTTTCAAACCCCATCCGGGTAAAGCTCTGGCCGCAGTCTGCTGTCGACACAAGTCAGGAATATTTCACGGTCGACTCAACCAAAGACGATGTGCTCGTGATCCAGGGAACTCCAACAGCATTCTCCAAAGACAGGTTTGTTTACGGAGGCTCTGAGGTCGACTTCCAAAATGATCGCGTCGTTCGTTGGAAAAACGATCCGGCGTCGATTCCGCTCCGCGCGCGAATGCCGTAAGCCAGCACAAACCCTCCATGCCAACTTGCCAACCCGCCATGTCCGCGAAGCGGACGCTACAGCGGTTCCAGAATGGCTATGCCCCAAAGGCGATCGACCCAGGTCGAGTCCACTCCAGAAAGAGACGACCAAGCCAGTGCGAGCCTCCCGCGAGCGTCTGCCGCACCGCGGGTGCCCCAATCCCGTGATGATTTCCCCAAAAAAGTTCCGCCGTTTTGCCGATAATTTCCCTTGCTTGGCGCACAATGAATTCAGAATGCCCACCAGGCTCCGAGAGTGCCGCGCGCAATGCCAGGCAGCGATCGCGCAAGCCT
>Ga0302266_10002412_pt1 | contig 16060 bp, 11 predicted proteins | sample III_Bog_E1_2_FD_194559 | JGI IMG/M metagenome (GOLD analysis project Ga0302266, IMG submission 194559) | Peat permafrost microbial communities from Stordalen Mire near Abisko, Sweden - III_Bog_E1_2 | ecosystem: Environmental > Terrestrial > Soil > Wetlands > Peat | place: Sweden: Abisko... | reverse complement strand
CCCAACAGGACGATCCGCTCGCCAGATTGAGGGCGGAGCGCGCGCAGGCACTCCAGCAATCGGGCGGTCAACCCGCCGACTCCGGCGAGAAAGCCCCGGCGCAAACCCCGGCAGCGGATGCTGCGGTTCCAGCACTGGCACCACCCGCTTATGTCCCGCCGCAAATGGAAACGGCGGCCCCTGCGCCGGCGCAAGATATGGAGTCCAGCGCAGATTACGTCTCCACGCCCTTGTCCACAAACGGAATCACCTTCAACTTCCGCGACGCGCGGTTGAGTGATGTCCTGAATTATATGAGTGACGCGGCAGGATTCACCATCCTGGTGCAGGCGCAGTTGAACAGCCGTGTGACCGTCATCAGCACCCACCCGATGTCGAAGGAAAAGGCCGTTGATGTGCTGAATTCCGTCTTGAACCAGAACAATCTGGCCGCAGTCGAGGGCGACAACCAGACACTGACCATCATGACAAAGGATGCAGCAAAAACTGGCAACATCCCGGTAAAGATTGGCAATGTGGCCACTAACATTCCGAAAAATGACATGATTGTGACGCAGATCATCCCGATCCGATTCGTGGATGCTCAGCAATTGGTGGTGGATATTTCAGCCTTCGTTTCGCCGCAGGCGATCATTGTCGCTAACCAGGCAGGCAATTCCATCGTTATTACCGACACTCAGGCGAACATCCGGCATCTGACCGAAATCATCCAGTCAATTGACTCCAGCGCAGAAATGGAAACGGAAATCCATGTGTTCACCATGAAATATGCGAATCCGAACGACGTGGTGGCCATGCTTACGTCAGTTTTTCCAAGCAGCACCGGCGGCGCTCAAACCACCATCAATATTGGCGGCGGTAGAGGTGGCAGAGGCGGTGGCGGATTTGGCGGCGGATTTGGCGGCGGCGGAGGTGGCGGTGCTGGCACCAGCGCGCAGCGGATTCAGAAGGCTCAGCAGGTTCTCGCCGTGGCGGATGGACGCACCCAATCCGTGGTCGTGACCGCTGCAAAGGACATGATGCAGCAGATTGGCGATATGATCGCCGAAGTGGATGTGCCGTCAACGCGCGACACTGAAGTCTTTACGCTGCCCATGCACAACGCCGACCCCTATCAGGCGGCTGCGGTTTTGCAGGGGATGTTCCAGGGCGCCAACTCGGGTCGCGCCAGCGCCAGCACGACGACGGGAACAGACCCGCTGACAACCCGCGCACAGCAGATGAATTCGTCCAGTTCCACCACCAGTGGTTTTGGCACCACCAGCGGCGGCACACGCGGCGGCGGTGGTGGATTGTTTTGAGCGACATGAATTCAACCTTTAAGACAAATACAATTATGAAAATGCAAACATTGAACTGGAACAAAATCCTGGGCTGCATCCTGATTTTTCTATTCTGCGCCGCGATTCAATCTTACGCTCAACGTGGCGGCGGTGGCGGCGGTGGCGGATTCGGTGGTGGTGGCCGTGGAGGCGGCGGTGGCGGCGGGTTTGGCGGATTTGGCGGGTTTGGCGGATTCGGCGGAGGTGCGTTTGGCGGCGGCGGAGCAAACGCGGCAAGGCCTGCGGCGACCACCAGCAGCCAATATAACAACAACGGAACCGTTGGCACCGCGCAAATTTCTGTTGATCCGGATACGCACAACCTCATCATCATCGCCGACCAGCAGACGATGGAGCAGATTCGTCAGGTGCTTCAAAATCTCGATGCGCCAAAACCGCAGGTGCTCATAAAGGTTGTGTTTCTGGAAGTTGACGATAACAAGGCTTCGGCCATCGGGCTCCAGGGCAACTACACAGGTGCCAATAACGGCTTTGGCAAAGTCACCGGCTTTATGACCAATTCCTTCCTGCAATTAAACAACACAACTGTTGCAAACGGTGGAACCACCACTTCCACAACTTTTACCCCCGTGCCTACGCCATACTATCAGTCTTACAATGTGGGAAATAATTTTGGTTTGCCGACATCCTTGCCGGGGACGGCGGGGCCGGGTGGCATGTATACTGTTCTTGGCAACGATTTCACCGCCACGCTTCAAGCAATTGCAGCCTCCGGCAAAGCGCAGGTATTGTCCCGCCCGTCCATCCTCGCGCGTGACGGACAGCCAGCCCAGATTGTCGTCGGCCAGGAAGTTTATCTGCCCAGCGGAGTTTCATACACCACGGTCGGCACCGGTGGCGCTACGGTTCCAAACATTAACGGTTCCTATCAAAATGTCGGCATCATCCTGAACGTCACCCCGTTCATCGGCGAAAACGGCTTGGTGCAGATGATCCTGCAGCCCCAGACATCCCAATTGGACACCTCGACACCGGGGCAGGTGATTGCTTACGGCAGCAGCTTCCTTAACTCTTCGCCGGTCTATGCGCCGAACATTGACATTCGTTCCGCGAACACAGTCGTTGTCACGCCCGATGGTCAAACCGTCGTCATTGGAGGATTGATCGGCAACACCAAATCTTCCAATGAAAGCAAGATTCCGTTCTTGGGCGACATCCCCTTGGTTGGGAATCTTTTCAAACAATCGACCAAGAGCGCCGAAAAGCAGGAGTTGCTCATCTTCGTCACGCCCCACATCGTTGAGGCTCCGTCCCAGTTGGCTTCGTTGTCCACCACTGAAACGCAGCGGTCCGAACTCATGACCAATTCCATTTCCGAACAAGAGCTGGACCAGTATCTGGAGCGGATACCGGTGAAAAAAAATTAACAGTCGCAATTGTCTTTTCCATCTGGAACTGTTAACTCAACACCCGTCATGGAACTCAAGCGTCGAAGCACTTTGGTTTACGGCCTCCTCTTCGGAGTCTGGGTGCTCGTTGTCGTCTGGCAGATTGAGGAGTACAGACATGTTCAGGAAGCCGCCAAAAATGACCTGCGGAACCGCGCCATGGATATTGGCAACGACTTGAGTGCCGATATGCGGGGTTTTAGTTTTCGCGGTCGACAGGTTTTGCAGCGGCAACTGGAGCCGGTGCTCAAGGAACGTGTCGATGCAGAAACAAACGCACTCGTCAATTCTGACGGGCTGATTTACATCGCTCTGCTGAATGCCGCCGGCGAACCCTTCGTCGCCGCCGGCGACACCAACCGGATGCCGGGCGGAATTTTGTCCGAGGGCGAATATTGGTCGCAGGACAGCGTCACCTTTGTGAATCCCATCGAGGGCGCATCGGTGAATCCCGAGGGCGCAACCAATCCGATGGTTGTGCTGCCGTCGCCGCCCCCCGATTTTACAAACGGACTGCGCGGCGGATTTCAACGGCGCGAATCGCCTCCTGACGTGGCGAATTCCCCCAACACCGCCGATCTCACAAATTCCAATCCTTCCGATACGAATATCGTAGCCGACACTTCAACCAACACCCAGCCGCCTCCGCAGAATCGTCCGCGTGGAGGCCGTGGCCGTCCACCGTGGTTGCGCCAAATGTCTGACGACGATTACAGGGCGTTCATTGCACGGCGCGAATTGCACGGCTTGGTGCTGACCATGTCCACTGAAAATTTCCAGACCGTCTGCATCCGCGACTTGTGGCTGCGTTTCATCATCGTATTTTTCGCAGGCATTTCCGCCGTCGGTGTCGGCCTGTCATGGCGTAACACCACAAAAACCTCCGAACTGCAGATCCGCCTCATCCGCGCCAGCGAACTTAACTCGCATCTCAAGGAGATGAACCTCGCCGCCGCAGGCCTTGCGCACGAGACGCGCAACCCTCTCAACATCATCCGTGGCATGGCCCAGATGCTTTCCAAGGAGGCAGGCGCGCCGACGGAAATTCGCGACAAGGCCCGCGCCATCGTGGACGAGACCGACAAGGTGACCGTGCAGTTGAACGAATTCATCAACTACTCGCGGCCGCGCGAAGTCCGCCGCACCAGGCTCGCGTTGAACTCCGCCATCGGCGAAGTGATGCGCGCCCTGAGCCACGATATTGACGAGAAGAAAATCAAGCTGGAGACCAGGGGCGATTTGATTTCCATCGAGGCGGACGAACAACTGCTCCGGCAGGTGCTGTTCAACCTGCTGCTCAATTCCATTCAAGCCGTCGCGGGCGAGGGCGAAATCCAGGTGGTCACGGGCCGTCAAAATGCCTCGGAGGCATTTCTGGAGATTCGCGACAACGGCCCCGGCGTCACCCCCGAACGTCGCAAGGAGATTTTCAAGCCCTACTTCACCACGCACCAGAAGGGAACCGGCCTCGGCCTCGCGGTTGTGCAGCAGATTGTCCTCGCCCACGGCTGGGAGATTGAATGCCTCCCAAACGATCCCAAGGGTGCCGTCTTCCGCATCACCCACTTGAAACTGGTTGCCTGACGCAAAATTCCCACGCAAACTTCGCGCATGGCAGCCGAACCGCGCAAAAAATCCGCCGAGTCCCCGCGCATCCTCATCGTGGATGACGACCCCGGCCAGCGCAGTTTGCTGAATTCATTTTTGCGCAGCCAGAAATTTGAAACCGTCCTAGCGGATTCTGGCACGACTGCGTTGGAAACGCTGCGCGCCGGAAAATTCGACATGATGATTTCAGACGTGCGGATGCCGGGTCTCACCGGGTTGGAGACATTGCGGCAGGCGCGCAAGGAACATGCCACGCTGCCCGTCCTGCTCGTCACCGCCTTCACCGACGTGCGCGACGCCGTAGCCGCCATGCGCGACGGAGCGGTCAATTATCTTTCCAAGCCGATTGATCTGGATGAACTGCTCGCCAACGTCCGGCAGGCCATCGGCATTTCACAAACCGCCCCGACGATCTACGACGACGAGAAAAAATTGCCTGATTATGTCGTCGCGCGCAGCCCGCTGATGCAGGCCATTTTTCACGATGCCTCGCTGATCGCTCCGTCCGAGACACGCGTGCTGATCAGCGGCGAGAGCGGCGTGGGCAAGGAAATTCTGGCGGACGTGATACACGCGTGGAGTTTGCGCGCCAATGGCCCGCTGGTGAAAATCAATTGCGCCGCGATTCCCGAAACACTTTTGGAAAGCGAATTGTTCGGCCATGAAAAAGGCGCGTTCACCGGCGCGAGCAGCACGCGCATCGGACGTTTTGAAGAGGCGGACGGCGGCACGATATTTCTGGATGAGATCGCCGAGATGTCGCCGCCGTTGCAGGCCAAGCTGCTTCGCGTGACGCAGGGCGGGAAATTTCAGCGCATCGGCTCAAACCGCGAGGTGAACACCAACGCGCGCATTCTTGCCGCGAGCAACCGCGTGCTCGAAGACGAGGTGAAGGCCGGGCGTTTCCGCGAGGATTTGTTTTACCGACTGAACGTGGTGGAGTTGAACATCCCGCCATTGCGCGAACGGCGCGAGGATATTTTGCCGCTGGCAGCCAAGTTCATCGATGAATTGACGAAGGGCCGCGCGCGATTTTCAGAAACGGTCGCCGCGTGCCTGGAAAATTATGTGTGGCCGGGCAATGTGCGCGAACTGCGCAACGCGATGGAGCGCGCGGCGCTGCTTTCGCGCAGCGAACTGATTTTGATGGAGCATCTGCCCACTCGAATGCGATCCGGTGCAGAGCAGCCAGTTCCGCGCGAGGCCGGAGACCGGGAAAAACTGGATGAGATTGAACGGCTGGCCATCATGCAGGCGTTGCGCCAGCATGATTCCAACCGTACAGAAACCGCCAAGGCTCTGGGCATCAGCCGCCGTGCGCTGATTTACAAGCTGCAAAAATGGCGGGAGTTGGGATACAGCGTGGAATGAAAACAACGGGCCACTTATGAGCAGCAAAAGCCAACGCATCGCCGCAATGATCGGGCAATTTCGCGCCGCAAATCTCGACCCGCATTACAGCGGCTATTTTGAGCTGTTCAACCGGCAAAAATTTTACGAGGCGCACGACGTCCTGGAAAATCTATGGCTGCCGGACCGACACGGCGCGAACGGAAATTTTTACAAGGGAATGATCCAGCTGGCGGGCGCGTTCGTGCATTTGCAGAAAAACCGGCTGCGTCCTGCGGCGGCGCTGCTCAAACTTGCCCGGGCCAACCTTGAAAAATATCCAGCTCGTCACGAACATCTGGATTTGTCCACCGTACTTGAACTGATTCGTCACTGGCTGGGAGATTTGGAGTCGGCGCAATTCGAGGTCAATCCTCTTGCAGGCGGAAATGCGCCAAAGTTGACGCTGATGAAATCAGAATGTTGAAATGAGTTCAAAACACATTGTCATCGCCGGCGGCAGCGGTTTTATCGGAAATGCGCTGGTGGGGGAGTTTCTTGCGCGTGATTTCAAAGTCGTGGTATTGACGCGCATCCCGCGCGAACGCATTGATGGAGTCATTGAAGCAAAATGGGATGGCCGGCATGTCGGCGAATGGGCAAGATTTCTGAATGGCGCGGAAGCCATCATTAATCTTGCCGGAAAAAATATTAATTGCCCGCACACGCCGGAAAATCTGCATGAACTCACCGGTTCCCGCGTCAATTCTGTACATGCAATTGCCGCTGCTTTTGAAGTTGTCAAAATTCCGCCGCGCGTCTGGGTTCAAGCCAGCGCGATTGGATTTTACGGCAACACCGGCAGTCAATTGTGCGACGAATCTGTGCCAAACGGATCGGACACGCTTGCTGAAATCTGCCGGGAATGGGAAATTGCCTTTAATTCGGCAAATACTCCAACAATGCGAAAAATATTGCTCCGAATCGGTTTCGTCCTCGGTCGTGACGGCGGTGCATTGCCGGTTTTGAGCAAAATAACCAGATGCTTTCTCGGCGGGAGTGTTGGAAATGGCAGGCAATACATCAGCTGGATCCATATTGCGGATTTGACGCGGATGTTTGCCATGGCGGTTGAAAATGAAAATTTGCGCGGCACGTTTAACGCAGTCGGGCAGTATGCGGTAATGAATTTGGAATTCATGCGGGAACTGCGTCATGCGCTGCATCGTCCGTGGAGTCCGCCCGCGCCCGTTTGGGCCGTGAAACTCGGCTCGCGGCTGATGAGCAGCGAACCTTCGCTGGCACTGGCAGGCTGTCGCAGCATTCCAAAAAGATTTCTTGAAGCCGGCTTCAATTTTCAATTTTCCAACCTGCCTGACGCGCTTGAAAATCTTTGCGGTTAAATTTGCGAGCAACTCCGTAAGAAATTTATGAAGCCAATTTGGGTGAGTTGCTGTATCAAGAATAATACTTCTGCAATCCAGATAGGTTGGAAATATAAAAAGCAGGTCGACCGGCAGTGTACGCGTCATTGCGACACGGCATTTGTTTCGGCCGGTTCAAATCGTACGACTGTTTCATCCGGTCTGGCATAGCCGAGTTTTTCGCGCGCCAAACGCTCGATGGTTTTTGGATCGTTGCGCAGATCGTTAATTTGCATCTGAAGTTCTTTGGATTTTTCAGATTCTTTTTGTAGTTCCCTTTGAAGCCTCAAGTTTTCCTTCTGAAACTGTTCGTTCTGATTAATGAGGGGTAGGTAGCACATCCCGATAAGCAGCAAAATGGCAAGCACGACAAGTCCAACGACAATTTTCGTCAGCTTGCTCCAAATACCGGTGTCAACATTCATGCACCGAGTTAATCATGTGCAGCGCAGGGACGAAAGCGGATTTTGTTGTCAGAATCCGGTTTAGCGGGTATTTGTTCACGCGCATGATTAAGGCTTTGTTTTTGATTTTCGAGCCGGTGGAGGCGTGGGACCGCGTGATTAAGGCGCAGCGTGGTTTGGGATACCTTTTGCTGTTTTATTTGTTACCGATGGTCTTGACAGTGGCTGCGCTGGAAGGTTTCAGTCTGATGACCTGGGGACGAAGCCAGTGGGACAGCGGTCAGACTAAAATATTCTCCCCAGGTGAAACAGTGGTTTATGAAACAGCTCAGTCGCTGGCCATGCTTGCGGTCGTTTTTATCTGTGCACAAATCGTCAAGGCACTCTGTAATGCGTCGTTCCCAAGGCACAATTTTAAGCAGGGATTCACCGTGGCGGCCTGCGGATTGAGTCCGTTGTTCCTGCTGCGACTGCTGGATGTGTTTCCGGCGATCAATCCGTGGCTGACTTGGGGCGTTGGCATTATGCTGTGCATCGGAATTCTTTATCATGGCATCCCGCGCGTCATGCAACCTGATCCGTCGCAAGCCTTCGGATTGTATGTGATGTGTTCGGTATTGTTCATCATGGTGACAGGATTGGAACGATTCGTCAGCGTGTGGTATCTGGCGGGCCGAATACCATCGTTTGAAGAATTAATTCCGTATTTTAACAGGCACTTGCAATTTTGATTCTAATGTCTGACTCAATCGAAAAAAGTCTTCTGGATGCGCTTCTTGGGCTGGACAATGCCGTCAAAATGATGCCGACTGCAAATCCGAAGCCAAACCTGCTGGAATTGTTTGCCCGGATTGACGAACTGACAAAACAATTGCCACGCAACGCCGACCCGACCCTTCTGCATTATTTGCACAAGAAAAGCTACGAAAAGGCACGTCTTTTCCTGCAGGGTCGCAACATAGAAAATCGGGTTGGTAACTGCCGTCATGATTAAACGGCAGAAGTTTTTAAGCCCGGATTTTGACTTCCAACTTTAATCATCCGGCCAAACCCCGACTATGTTCGACGACACGATTGCCGCCATCGCCACGCCGCTAGGCGAAGGCGGGCTTGCTGTAGTGCGCGTTTCCGGACCACAGTCGCTGGAAGTTGCCGACAAAATTTTTCAACCCGTCGGGGAAAAATCAGTCAAGCCGTCAGGTGCGCCCACGCACACGATTCATTTTGGAAAAATTGTCCGCGACGGAAAAAAAATTGACGAAGTGCTGCTTGCCGTCCTGCGCGCCCCGCGCACATTCACGCGCGAAGATACCATTGAGATTTCATGCCACGGCGGCATTTTACCCGCCAAGCTTGTTCTTGATTCGATTCTGCAAGCTGGCGCGCGACTTGCCGAACCCGGTGAATTCACGCGCCGCGCATTTCTTAGCGGGCGGATTGACCTAGCACAGGCAGAAGCCGTTGCCGACTTGATTCATTCGCGCACGGAACTCGCTCTTGTCGCCGCCAACGAGCAGCTTGCCGGGAAACTATCTCAGCGCATCAACCAGCTCCGCGACGATTTGATGAAAATCCTTGCGCACATCGAGGCGCATATTGATTTTCCAGACGAAGACATTTCTCCCGACACAAAGGAAAAGCTCCTGCAACGGCTGGAAGACGGAATTTCATTTATGGACGAATTGCTGCGAACCGCAAATGAAGGTCAAATTTTGCGCCGTGGCATCCGCGCAGCGATTGTTGGCCGCCCGAATGCTGGCAAGTCCAGTTTGCTCAATCAATTGCTCGGTCATGACCGCGCCATTGTCTCGCCGATTGCCGGCACAACCCGCGATACAATCGAAGAAACGGCCAACATTCGTGGGTTGCCCGTTGTATTCATTGATACTGCCGGATTGCGGGAAGGGCGCGACGAGATTGAAGTCGAAGGCATTCGTCGCAGCCGCGAATCGCTGGCAAAGGCAGAATTGATTTTGCACATCTTGGACTCGAGCAAACCGTTTACGCCGGATGATGAAAAGTATTTTGCTGAATTCGCCGGTAAAAAAAGCATTCTTGTTTGTAATAAAAGCGACCAGTCAAGGAAATTGATTTTGCCACAGGAAGTCACGGCCCGCTGTCCGGTCATCACTGATATTTCCTGCTTGAGCGGGCAGGGGATTGAAGCGCTGAAGGATGCGATAAAAAATCTTGTGTGGGCGGGCAAAATCGAATCTGGAATGCTACATGTAATGATCAACTCGAGGCATCAGGAGGCGCTTGGTCGTGCGCGTGAGGCCACGTTGCGGACGTTGGACGCGTTGCGAGCTCAAGCAACCCTCGAATTGGTGGCGCTGGATCTGCGCATCGGTGTCAATGCCGTCGGCGAAATTGTCGGCAAAACGACGACCGAAGATTTGCTCGACTCCATCTTCAGCCAGTTTTGCATCGGAAAATAAGCGACCGGACAATTCGACGATAGTCCCGTAAACAATTGTCGACAATTTTCATCATTGACGTTCTAACCTAAGCGATGCCTGCGGTTTAACTGCAAATAAATTTATTGCAGCTGAAGCTGATAAAACGACTGGGGCGTATTAGGGTCAAGGTTGTTGGTGAAAATAAAATTGCCGGCGCCGTCGAATTGATTCGTGGCCACGGGCATCCACATTGGCGTAGCCAGATTGGTCGTGGTCATGACGCAATAGTTCCAATTGGCGGGGCCACCCGATCCACTGATCACCAGATTGCCATTCACGATCTGAATGCCGGCGATGGTTGGCGCGGTCAGCGCCACGACGGAAATTGTTCCTGCGGTATTCAGTGCGTTGGTGTTCCAGCCTTGGCCGGAGGACAATGCCGGCAACTGCACATTGGTGAATGAGCCATTGTAACTGCCGGCATTAAATAATTGAAAACTGTCACCAAAGGACAGACCCAGTCCGCTGATATTGGTCACGATCAACGTCCCGCCACTTGTCAGCGCGCCGGCAACCTTCGCAACATCATTCGTCATTGGCGATTGGCTGATTTCAAAAACACTCGTGCTACCAGATGAAAGTGTCAGCGAGCTGCCAAATGTCAAAGTGCTCAAGGGACTCAAAGTACCGCCCGGGGTCAGCGTACCGCCCTGCTGCACTGTGACCGGTCCGTTGATGACACCCGCACCGGCCAGCACCCCTCCGGAAGCAATCGTCACTGAACTGCCGGAGGCGATGGAACCCGTGACCTGTAAAAGTCCGCTGGCGACCGTCGTGTTTCCGGTGTAACTATTAGCCGCTCCCAAAGTCAGTGTGCCGCCGACGACATTTACCGCCAATTGACCGCTGCCGTTGCTGATGGCTGCGGAGGTTACGTTAACATTACCCGGACCAGCAAAGGTGAGCGTTTTCAAACCGCCGGTGCCTGTGGTCATCCCGCCGCTGATGGTCAATGCATTGTTACCGGCGTTGGCCGCCTCCACTATCGTCAACGGTTCATTAACGGTGATGGCACCAGAGAAAGTCGCATTGTCATCCGTGCTGCCGCCAATTGTATACGTTCCGCTCGTCACCAAATTGGTAACGATTACGGGCCGACCGACGTTGAATGGGCCGCCAATCAACAGCGCCGGACTGGTATTGCTGCTCACTGTGCTGGCATCCCCCAGGGTGATTGCGGAAGCTGCCGTGCCGAAAGCGCCCGGCACGCCGTTTGGCGCGTTGGCTCCCGCCACCAAAGTTCCACCGCTGACGATAATGGGGCCGGTGAAATTATTGCCCGCATTGCCCAGCAGCATTGTGCCGTTGCCTCGTTTGATAATGCCGGTATCCGCCAGACTGCTGCCTTTGATGGTTAAACCGCTGACATTCAAATCCACCCCTCCCGGCGCGCCACCGTTGGCCACGTTAAAAATGGTCCCGCCCGCCTGGCTCGGAACCAAATCCACGACGTTGATGGTGGAAGGATTCACACCACCATTGACAACCACCCCGTTGTCCAAATCGCAATCACCATATTTAATTCCATTTCCGGCATTATTTCCGCCGCCGCCCAGGGTGCCACCATTTAGCGTCAGCAGACCGCGGATATGATAAGAGCTTCCTGCACCGCTATTGGCGGACGGCGCATTGGTCAACAACCCGCCCGCACTGATCGTTACCGGCAAACTACCCAGTGCGGAAGTGGCCCCGGCCAAGGCGTTGTCATTGGCCACCACCACCGTGCCGCCAGAGTTAATCGTCACACCGCTGCTCAGATAAATTCCTTCCAAGGCACCGTTGTTCGCAAATCCCAGGGACAAGGTGCCGCCATTAACCACCGTTGGCCCGGTGTAACTCTCCAGTTTTGACGCATTGGTCAAAGTTAGGGTTGCAGTGCCCGACTTGGTCAGTGAAGCCGAGCCGCCTATCGCACTTCCGGTAAGGGTGTAATTTAGTGTGGAATTGTTGACCAGGATGGCAGCAGGGTTGACGGTGGCGGCAGCATTCACAAAAGTGTTTCCCAGAGCCGTGTCGTCAAACTGCACCATTTTCCCGTCCTGATAAAGGGACGACACGCCGTTGCTGGTCCAGTTCGCAGTCGTGTTGATGTCCCAGTTGGCGTTCACCGCGCCGCTCCAGATCAGGGGCAAACCGGCACCCACGCTCGGCGTCGCATTCGCCTCCGGGGAATTAATGCTGGTCCCGCCAGCGTCCACCGCCGTCACAACATAATAATAAGTCGTGCCATTGAGAAGATTGGTATCGGCATAAGTGGTGTTGGTCAACGTGGCCACGGTGGTGGTTTCTCCACCGCTGCTGGTTCCGCGCTTGAGGACATAGCTGGTCGCCCCGACCGAGGCGGGCCAGGTCAAGGTAACCTGGCTGTTGGCTGGATAAGAATACAAGCTGATCGGGGCCGCCGGCGGCGTGCTGACGATCTGAGAATTGGTTGAAACTCCGCCGGCATTCATCGCCACCACCATATAAGTGTACAGCGTATTTGTCGCCAGACCGCCGTCGGTGTAGGTGCTGGTGGTCACGCTTTGAACATAATTGCCAGGAAAGCTGAACGGTCCCGTCGGGCTGTTGGCACGATAAAGAATATAGCCCACTGCTCCGCTGACCGACGACCAAGTGATCGTTGCGGTCTGATTCGTCGGAGTGATGTTGTCGGCGAGATGAACATTGCCCGGCGCGCTGGCGGGTGGCGGTGGCACCGGTTTGCCTGTGACGGCAAAAGAATTGCTGCTCGTCCCGCCAGCGCTGGTGGCAGTGATATAATAACTGTAAGTGCAGCCGAGCGTTCCTGATGTGTCAGTGTAAGTGATTCCCGTGGTCGTATTATTAAGTGTGATATAAAATGGCACATAGCCAAGTTTGTTAACCACAGTGCCACGATAGATGGTGTAGAAATTCGCCCCAGGCACGGCGTTCCAAGTGAACGTAACCGCGCTATTAGTGCTCGTCACCACGAGACCAGTGGGCGTGGCGGGAATGGCAGTGGCGATGCCGGCGGATGGCATCACGCCGGCACTTGGCGTTGAATTGGCACTGGCACTGATCGGGTTCGCCGACTGCACCTCATAGTAATAAGTCGTGCCGTTGAGCGCGGTGCTGTCCACAAAGGTCGCATTCGCCGGACCACTGCCGCAGACCGGGCCGGTCACGCCGTTGGTTACCGAAACATAGCCGCTGCCAGAAGTTGTCGAGCGCAGAATGTTGTAACTGGTCGCACCTGCGACTGCCGGCCAGCTTAATAGAACAGAGTTGTAACCGGCATAAGCCGTCACACTCGCCGGCGCGGAAGGCACATAGCCGGTCAATTCCAACCGGACGTAATCATACATGAAATGGTGGGTAAAGCCGGAACCGCCGGCCTGACGAAAGCTGAAGTTAATGGTGTTGTTGCCGGCATGAAGCAGGCTGCCTGCAAATGTGAGCCGTTCGTCGGAATAGCCCCCGTGGTTTTCCTCGCGGATGTTGGAGTCGCTGATGTCGTTATTGGGGAACCAGCCTGATGTCGGCAAGGAAGTCTCCGGCGTTCCGGTGGCGTTGCCGCTGCTCAAGAGGGTTCCGTTGACCGTCACATAGATCGGGGTGTTGTCATCCGAAGCGATGCCCATCATCAGTGATGCCGTGGCACCGCCGGCAGGATTTGCGGCCAGATTAAAGGTGACGGTGGAACTGGAAACGGCGTTGTTGCCGGATGAATCGGGATAAACAGACTGGACATAATTCCAGTCCGTGTTCCAGCGGTTCACGCCGACGACATAGTTCAAGCCATTCGGAAAGTCATAGGGAAATTCCATGAACTTATCCCAGATCGGACTCGGATCTGTTGGGCTGGGGCCGACGTCGCCCACCCAGCAATCATCTCCGTGCCGGAATTTGTCGCCTCTACGGGTGGGATAGCCAATTTCAAAAACTGTCGGGCCGACCCGCGCTGGCGTCCACGTTACGGTGCCCAGACTATTTGTCGCCCCGCCCGTGACCACCACCGTGAACGGCGTGGCCGGCAGAGCATAGGTAATTCCCGGATTACCTCCGTTTTGATTCTTGGACATGAACTCACCCGCCGCACCCGGCCCAAACGCATAGAGAGTGTAGTTATTGCCGGCAACGACGTTGGAAATGACAAAGTTGCCGTTGGCGTCGGTCTTCGTCCAGAACTCGTAAGGCTTTTCCCACAACTGAAAATCATAGACATTGTTGATGGTGTCCGCCGGTTGCTGCTCGACGCCCACCCATAAGTTGGATGCCGAGGCATTCGGATTATAGGAGTCATTTATGACTATCTGACCAGTGACGATGCCGCGCTGCGCTGCCGAGGCATAATTGGTGTTGTTCATCCAGCTATAAGGCCAAGCAGGTGCCTCGGCCGCCGCCTGCGCTTTCGCATCGGCATACAACGCCTGCGAAGCCTGCACCGGGTCGGTCAAGGTCTTCGAGACATTGTTGACATAAATAAAATATGGACCGGAAACGCGCGTCCAGGTTTCGCCGGCAGCAAAGCCGCTGTCATTGCCAAAATAATAATGTCCGCCATTAATCATGTTGACCATCGGCGCGTCATTCAAATCGGGCTTCATCGGGCCACCGTTGTAAAATTCCCAACTGGACACCACATGCCAGATGCCCACGTTCTGACCTGTCACTCCGTAATTGGCATCGCTCACACTGCTCCAGCCCCAGACCCGTTCCGCGCTGAATTCCGTGCTCCATTTGTATTTGTCATCGTAGGTGCCCTGCAACGGGCCGGACGTGCAGAGCGAATTTTCCTGCGGCGAATAATCCGACGGCGTATAGGTGGCATTGGCTCCATACTCGCGTTGCACCTGGTCGTTAACGCTCATCCAGTTGAAATACGGCGCGATGTAGATATTGTCCCGCTCCTCGCCGGTGCCCATCGCCGCATCCTGTGGGCGATGACTCCAGATCGGCGTCACATAAAAACCCGGCGAACCGCGAAGCATGGAAAAATGGATGTCCACCAGACCGTTGGTCGCGGAATCGCACAACAAATCAATTTCCGCATAGCTGCCACTGTTGGTCACCAATGAATAAGCCCAGGTGCTTCCGCCCCATCCGCCGAACTCCCAGTAAAACGTGCCGCCGTTCTTGCCGCCGGCCAGGAGGTTTTGGGTTTGGGTGCCGCTACCGTTGTTATAAGTGTAGTTGATCTGGGAAATGGAGGCACCCGACTTGTAAACGAGAATAGAAACCACACCGTTGGCCATGGTCACCGTGCCGTTGCCATTGTCCACCACCGTCACGTTTGAGCCGGTGCCGGTGCCGCCGCCGGGAATGTTGGCCATAACGGATACGGCAGAAAAAAGCAAACCACACACCGCAAGCAGGCGGGTTGTGTACAAACAATAGCTCATCACGGTTTCAATCAATTTAACTCCAGATATGGAAAACGCCAATAAAAAAGTTGGGTTTTATGGGGTTATACCTTTGACGGAAGCTGCAATTGTAGGGATGCCGCGCCCTGCGGCGGCTCCGGCCAGAAGGGCGGAAAGAAAGTGACAAACTGCTGATATTCCGTCGCCTAACACAATGCTCGGCGACGGGGAAAGCGCTGTTCCACCCCAGACTACCGTTATCTATATTATCCCAACAAAAGCCGCCTTCGGAAAACCCCTCTTTCCGTGGGAAAATACCCATGGGAAACCGGTTTTACCTCGTGGTATTTCGTAAATCTCTCACGGGAAAACGTTTTTCCCTCACGGTATTTGACAAAAACCTAACGGGAAATTGCTTTTACCTCACGGGAAAACACTTTTCCCTCGATGTATTTCGCATTTCCCTCACGGGAAAAGACTTTTCCCTCGAGGGATTTTACATTTCCCTCACGGGAAAACGCATTTCCCTCGAGGTATTTTGCATTTCCCTTGAGGGAAAATGCTTTTCCCACGTGGGAAATTGATTTCCCGAGTTCAAAAATCGCCCCGGCAGGAGGCAAAAACGGGCGGAATTGCCTTAAAACCATGGGCTTAGGCATGAAACCCTGAAAAATGGCAATTTTGTGGGCTTCTGACTTAGGGAGACGCTGAATAAAGCGAGGTTTTCAAATTTCAGTTATTACTGACGTGAAGGTGATCCTCAAGCGGTGGAGATTTG
>Ga0302266_10002405_pt1 | contig 16080 bp, 14 predicted proteins | sample III_Bog_E1_2_FD_194559 | JGI IMG/M metagenome (GOLD analysis project Ga0302266, IMG submission 194559) | Peat permafrost microbial communities from Stordalen Mire near Abisko, Sweden - III_Bog_E1_2 | ecosystem: Environmental > Terrestrial > Soil > Wetlands > Peat | place: Sweden: Abisko... | reverse complement strand
CTGCCGTCGTCTTGCTAAAGATTGGGAAAACCTCAACCTCAGTTCTCTCGCCTTCCTTCGCTTCGCCTCTATCCGCCTCATGCTCAGAAAACTCTGCAATCCCTCATAAACTTTCGGGACGGACACTAAGGCCGTTGGTATCGGCGGCATGGTCGAGACGGCGAATACCGCGACGGAATACCCAAAAACGACTGAGAACATAATTAATGATTGGAATTGTAAGAGTCGGCACAATCACGGCAATCGGGTAAGGAAGCAACAAGACATCGGAAATCACCGCAACCATTCCGGTGCTGATTCCATATGAAAAAATTGATAAGACAGCAAAGCGAGGCAGGTAATCGCCATGATCAGCCGAAACCGCAAAGCTAAATCCCTGATGGCCAAAGTAAGAAACAGCCGTTGACAAAAGGTAGCCGATGGTTGTTCCGGCCACGGGCGTGACGCCTAATTCTCTTACCGATAAGGCAAAACTGCTGGCGTAGACCAGAGTTGCGCAGATACCAACCAGGCCGAAACGCCCGATGCGCTGAAGTTCCCGCCATGAAGTCATCTTGAAAATCATAACCACGTTCGCCTTGCACCAAACGGTTCCAGAGTGAATGGGCCTGGAGAGAGCCCCTTGACAGCCGCATCTCAATCGGATGTAAGAACAACGGTCCAGCGCGTCCGACGTGGAATCGCGCGTGCTGGGCGGGCAGTGCTGTTCATGTCGCAGTGCCGTTCATTTCAGTTGTTCATCTCCGGAATTGACTACGGCAGGAGTGGTATTTATGCACAACGACAGCACAGCGGCACCGAAATTGTCCGTCATCGTACCAGTCTACAAGGAAGAGGACAATATCCGTCCCTTCCTGGCGCGCATCCGCCCCGTGCTGGAGGCGCTTGGTTCCTACGAGATTTTGTTTTGCCTGGATCCCTGCACAGACCGCACCGAGGACATCATTATCGAAGAGAGTGCTAAAGACCCAAGGATTGGCTTGCTGGTCTTTAGTCGGCGTTTTGGCCAACCCGCAGCGACCATCGCCGGGATCATGAATTGTCGTGGCGAAGCCTGCGTTGTCATCGATGTGGACTTGCAAGACTCGCCAGAAACAATCCTGCCCATGTTCGCCAAGCTCCAAGAAGGCTACGACGTGGTTACGGCCCGCCGGTCCAGCCGCAAGGGCGAAACCGCCATCAAGAAAATTGTGGCGGAATTGGGCTATAGCCTGATCAACCGGATCTCGGATGTCGCGATTCCACGCAATACCGGCGATTTTCGTATCATTACGCGGCGGGTGATCGAAGAGTTGCGGGAATTGGGAGAAAGTCATGGATTCTTGCGAGGGCTGGTCTCTTTGGTTGGCTTCCGTCAAACCTTTGTTGAATATGAACGCGATGCTCGCGAAGCCGGAACCAGCAAGTACAATCGGTATCTGGGATCGTTAAAAATTGGCTTTAACGGCGTTTTTGGCTTCTCGACCTTTCCTCTTTCATTTTTGCTCTGGACCGGCTTTGGCATCCTGTTGCTCAGTTTGCTGGCCATCCTGTATATGCTCGTAACCAAGCTGGTGATTGGCGAAAACTACCCCATGGGGGTGCCAACTATCACGGTCCTGGTGCTGTTCCTGGGCGGTGTCCAGTTGATGGCCGTGGGCGTGTTGGGGGAATATATTGGCCGCATCTATGATGAGGTACGCCGACGTCCGCAATTTATTGTTGATCGAGCCACCAACATCACGCTCCGCGATCGCCGGGGGCCTGGGTCTGGGGCGTAGCGCCTGTCCTCGGTGGGCGTCAGGTTGAAGTGTTTCATGGGCATCCCAGAGTATTTGACGTCAAATACTCTCCCTACGACACCGCCCTGCCCTACCCTGACATGTCGGGCCGATTGGGGTATTTGACGTCAAATACTCTGGGGCGAAATGAGCCTCCGGGCATCCGCCCTTGACAGGCTCCCGGAGCAGCTGGCTCCGACCCATCCTCTGCCGGATTATTTGACGTCAAATAATCCCACGCATCCGCATCACTCCCGGAGAGCCATGACCTGTTTTGATATCTCGACCCCACCCCTGACCGAACGTCCTCTGGTCCTGGTGGTCGCGGCGGCTTTGGTCGATGCCGATGGGCGGGTACTTCTGGCTCAACGGCCTGCAGGAAAAGAGATGGCTGGTTTGTGGGAGTTTCCCGGCGGGAAAGTCCATGCCGGCGAAACTCCAGAAGTGGCCCTGATTCGTGAACTTCGCGAGGAATTGGGCATCGAGACCCGCCATAGCTGCTTGGCGCCTGTGACTTTTGCCTCCCATGCCTATGAACGATTTCATTTACTGATGCCACTCTATGTCTGCCGAGTTTGGCAAGGAATCGTCGTTGGCCGGGAAGGGCAGGCTCTGGCTTGGGTCTTGCCTAACCGCCTTAATGACTATCCGATGCCTCCCGCCGACCTCCCCTTGGTCGCCATGCTGCGTGACTTGCTGTCTTGATTCCCCCGTCATACCAATGGCCTTGGACGTTGACACGTCCGCAGCGCCCTCAGACGCCGGGCGGGCGCATCCGCGCCCCCTAGAGTCCACACACTGGGGCTTCGCGCGCATGGGCGCGCGGGGCCGCCGTCGCGGCCCGAGGACCGGCGATGTGTCAGTATCAGGGCTCGCCGGTATGATTTCTCGATTGTCGCCGTCACCCCCACTTGACGAAACCGTCACCATGACGGATGGTGTCCCGGTATGTCGGTGGAGGGCCCTATGTCAGGCGATGCCATGACCGGAGAGGAATTGCGCAGTCTCCGTGAGAATCGCAGCTTCAATCAGCAGGAACTGGCCGAGTTTCTGAACGAGAAACTGGGCCGCCGCTATGACCGTAACCGAATCAGCCGTTGGGAAAACGGTGCCGAGCGGATTCCTCAGCTCGTCGTTACCGCTTTGCGAACGTCCCCAGTCCCCAGTTCAGTGGGCATTCCGGCGGTTCATGTCGGGCCCGCCATGACCCTGGTGGTTTCGAATCAAAAAGGCGGCGTCGGGAAAACGGTGTCGGTGGCCAATATCGGGTTTCTTTTGGCCAAGACGGGCTGTCGGGTTCTGATCGTCGATGCCGATCCCCAAGCCAGCATCAGCATTCATCTGGGGGTCGATCCCCACGAATGCGAGTTGGCAAAAACCTCATTGTCCCAAGTCCTCTTCAACGATCGTCCGACCCGAGACGCCATTCGTTCGGTGTGCGATGGGCAACTGGACCTGCTGCCCTGTAGCATCGATCTGGCCGACGCCGACACCAACCTTGCCCGTGAACCCAATGGAACCCTGGTGTTACGCGAGAAGCTGGACGAGGTGCGCGACGAGTACGACTTTATCCTGGTGGATTGCCCACCCAATCTCGGGGTGTTGACGGTTTCGGCGCTGAACGCCGCCGACCAATTGTTGATCCCCAGCCAAACCGAAATGTTGAGCCTGATGGGCATTCCCAAGCTGTTGGAAAATGTCGTCAAGGTTCGTCGGCGGGTCAATCCACGGATTGGCCTGCTAGGCATCCTGCCCACCCTGTTCAAGGCTCGGCGGGTTCAGGATCAGGCCATGGTCGAAGAGCTTCGCAAACTGGCTCTGGCCCATAAGACCCGACTGTTTTCGCCGGTCAAGGATGTGGCCGACATTGCCAAAGGCGTCACCGCCGGTCGGCCCGCTTTAGAGTTGAACCCGAACATCGCGGGGGCCGAAGCTTACGAAGAAGTGGCAGAGGCGCTGCTGGAATTGCTGTCCGCCAAGAAGGAGACCATCCGTGGCGCCGCGTAAACTCAATCTCAGCAACACCGCACTGCTCAGTAAAGCGACGGCTCGGGCCAGCAGCCTATTCGCCGTTGACGAAGATCGGGCCTACCGCGAGCTGACCCTGTCACAGGTGCAGGTCAATGCCGACCAGCCCCGCAAATATTTCGATCCCGCCGAGCTGGAGGCCTTGGCGAGTTCCATCGATCGCCATGGCCTCCTTCAACCGATCGTGGTTCACGAGGTCGGCCCCGACCGCTACGAAATTCTGGCGGGTGAGCGGCGTTACCGAGCCTTTGCCTTGCGGGGACGGGACGCCATTCCGGCCATCGTGATGACGACCGAAGACCCGAAGGCTTTGGCTCTGGTTGAGAATGTCCAGCGGGTCGATCTGCATGCCCTGGAGATTGCCCAGTCCTTGCGGGAACTGATTGACGATAAAGGATTGACCCAGGAAGAGGCCGGAACCCTGATCGGCAAGTCCCAGGCCCATGTTGCCCGTTTGCTCGGCCTGTTAAAATTGCCTTCGGATTTGCTTGAAGAGCTGCCCGAACATCGCCAGGTGGGAACCTCCTTGCTGTTGGAACTCGCCGAAATCGCCGATCCCGACATGCAGCGGGCGCTTTGGCAGCAGGCCAAAAACGGCCTGACAATTCGGGAGCTGAGGCAAGCCAAGCAGGAGCTTAAAGTGCTATCGGCACCACCGCCCTTGCCGGTCGCGACCAGCGCCTCCCCGGAGCCAGAGTCAGAACCCGCTGCGGTTGCAGTTCGTCTGTCCGAACCCACTCGCTCTCACTCTTCCCATGATCGCGCGGTCAAGGGAATCCGGAAACATGTTTTGGCGATTCAAGAGCTGCATGGGCAGGGGACGAGACTCAGCGCCCAGCACATTGAGGCGTTGCAGGCCCTCAAGCGGGATATTGAGACGTTGTTGACGGCATAAGAACGTTCGTAGGCTCTGCCCACACTCGCAAAAGACCCGTCGGCCCTTCGAACCTTCCATACCGTCTTGAACTCAAGAAGGCTGCGCCTCCTTGTGGATGCAGGGCGGATCCCTGCGAAAATTAAAGACCGGGGGCAACGGCTTCGGACTTTCGCCTCTCGCTCAACAGCCACAGCAGACCTCCGGGCAGACTGGTCAACAGGCTACACAAGCCATAGAGAATCGAGGTGCTCAAGGCGATGTCCGAAGGCACACCAACCAATCCCAACGCCGTCACCATCGCCAATTCCCGCGTTCCCCAGCCAGAGATGGAAATCGGCAGTGACGTGATCAACACCACCGGCGGTACCAAAACCAAAGCGTCCAGTATGGTTAAAGTGGCGCCCAATCCGTGGGCCAGAGCAAAAGCACACAGCGCCAGATTGGCATTGCCGATGAATGACCAAGCCATCGGCAGAAAGAGGCGCCGAGGAGAAAGGAAAAGCCGCCGGGTGTCTTCGGCCAGGGCCGCGAACCCGCGAACGATCCGCCACTGCCGAAAGGTGAGAGGAGTCCGGTCCAACAGCATCAAGCCTCCGATTCCGGCCACTCCAACCAGCGCCAGTCCCCGAAAGCCCCATTGACCGGGCACATCGGGAACCAACAACGGCAACAGGGCCGAAACCATCATCGTCAAGGACAGCACCGTAACGATCCGTTCCAGCATGACCCCGTTGATGGCTGTGGCCAACGGCACGTCTCGCTTGTGAACCCGCCACATCCGATAAGCATCTCCGCCCACGGCTCCCGGCACCAACAGATTGATGAAGGCGCCGACCCAGTGCACCCGGACCAGCCAGCCCAGCGGCAAAGCCACCCCGATACTGATCATCACTTGGCGCCACCGCTCTCCCGAAATCACCGCCTGAAGCGTCATGAGAGCGGGTGCTAACACCAGCATCGCCCAGGAGATGTTGCGAAGGTGCTCAACCAGATCGGCCAGATCGACCCGGTGCAACAGCCAAATCATCAACCCGACCGACACCGCGCACTTGGCACTCCACAAGAGGACTTTCATCTTTTACCTAACGGAATGGGATTGTCATGGCGGGTGTGGGCATCCCGGCGCCCATTCCAGATCATCGCAGTTCAAGCATGACCGGCGCGGCCTCTTGATGTGTTGCGCTGTCCCGGATCGAAACCGCAACCTGTCCGGGGCCGGTTATCAAAGCTGGTGGAACCGCAACTGTCACAGTGTTCTGGCCGGCATCAACAGCAGAGGGGAGGGGGGCGCCATTCCATAGGATCACTAGGCTTGACCGAGCCTGCGCCACCTTGACCCACAGAGTTGGAGCCACAGGAGCCCCGATGGTTATGACGGGCGGGCCAAAATTTTCAATCACCGGCGTTGCAACGGCGACCGACGCCAAAGGCTCGGTTCCGCTAATCTCGGTCAGTGTCTTGTTGTCCGCCTCTTGGCGATAAACCAAATGAGGCTGAGGCGCGTCAGGATCAGGACGATAATTGGCTTGGGTCACGACCCGGAAATACCGAATCTCCGGTGACATCAGCGCCTTCAACTGCGCTTGCTGCGCGCCGGAGGGCGACAGAGCCGGATCAACCAAATACTGGAGAAGATCGGCCTGCGTCTGATCCTGGGCGATCAGAGTCAGGGCCATGATTTTTTGACCGCGATGGGGCGCCATCACCTGATCAAAAATCGCCTGATCCTCATTCGCGGCAAACCGCCAAACCAAAATATTGACATTGCCAGCATGGGCAATGCCATTCATCAACACCACTCCCAGCACCGGAATCCAGGCCCGGACCAACCAACGCCGATACGGAACCTTCCGGTCCAAGGAGATGCCGAGCAAGAGGGCACAGGCGGCTAGCGGTTCGAAATCATAATAGATCTGCTCATTCTGGATCAAAAACGTCGGCAGCAACATGGCGCCGGCCCAGGCCAAAGCGAACAGGCCCAAAGGCCGGGCTCGGAGTCCTAGGGCGACCGTGACCAGGATCAACGCGCCGCCCAACGCGACAAACCCATTGCGATAATCGGCTTGCAGGGCTTCGGATAAGCCTAGCGTCGAGGATAAGTCCCCTTGTCCGGTGCCCATCAACTGGCCAAAAGACAGATTCAGCAAGGTGCCAATGAAGGTCACCGACAGATGCAGGATTCGAGGAAAGTCAAAATGCGGCGTATAGGCCGCATAATTGGACCCATCTCCCATCGGCGGCAATCCCACCACCCCCACACGGACCCCGAAATAAAGCAGCACCACGCCGACGAAGGGCAACAAACGAAGCATGGCCCGCTGCTTCCATTGCCCTCCGGCCTCTCGGGACTGGAAGGTTATCAGCACGGCGAGCGCGAATAAAAACATCACGTTAAGGTCGCGTGAAAATGTACTGAGCAGGAAAAACAGCAGGGCGCCGGCCAAATCCCACCACCGACCTTCCTGATGGTGGCGCAGTACAAACAGCAAAGTGGCCAAGCCATACGTCAAGGCGCCGATATTGTCGATGCAGTTGATGTAGCCAACGATGGTCAAATGAATTCCCGAGCACAGGAACAAAGCCATGGCCAGCGCCCGCGCCTGCGGAGATTCGGTCAAGCGCAGCAAAACCCGGTGCAATAGCAGCGCAATCACCAGCAGGAATAGAAAATTCCGAAGGTGATGAATATAGGGATCAAAGGGCAGAACAAGCTGCGTGCCCATGCTCCAGGCAACGGCCGCCGGGCGGAAAAAGGGGCCAAAAGGCGTGAAAATCGCCTTAAAAAAGTCGCCGTCAGCCGAAAGATACAGGGAGCGGGTGATAAAATCTTCACCGAAGAAGTGACCACCGAAACCCGAATAGGTAACAGCCAACAAGACAATGGCGCCGAGACCGACGACCCCAAAGCTTTCCCGCATCTGCTTAGACATAAAAAAATGGCCCCTTTCAGCAGGAGCCTTCGGGGGCCACGGCACTTTGCCCTTGGCCCCACCGGAGCCAATGGCCCCAGGCCCCGTGATTGATCTCATCACGTCCCGAGGTCAAGAAGGCTGCACCTCCTTGCGGGTGCAGAGCAACGCTCTGCACAAACTTTGCTTAGATTTACAGTTGGGCGTGGGCGCGGCACCAGGCGACAGCCTGGGCCATCCCTTCATCCAACGCAACAGCAGGAGCGTAACCCAACTCGCGCTCGGCCTTGGCAATGGAAACGCCCACATGCCAATCGGCCTCACCGACCAGATGCAGAGGTTGCCAATAGCGGCCACAAGCCGCCAAAGCCATGTCGCCGAAATAGGCGAGGGGCGCCACCAAGCGCGGCAAGGGCAGGAAGCGCGGCGGAACCCCCAAAGCCCGAGCCATCGCTTCAACCACCGAGCGGGTGGTATGAACCTGTCGATCCGCCACATAATAGGTTTGCCCAGCGGCGGCGGGATGAGACAGGGCCAAACGACAGCACTGGATCAGGTTATCGATATGCACAACGCTGCGGGCAAAATCACCGCCGCCGACCAAGGGCATCCGCCCGGCGAGAATCCGGCGGTAGATATCGACATGGCGGGCCGGAACCGGCGGGCCGTAGAACATGCAAGGCCGCAGGTTCACCGTCTCCATCCGATCCGACAGGGTCTTTATCGCCAACTCGGCTAGGTGCTTGCTCCGGCCATAATGGCTCATGGGCTTGGCCGGTTCGTCCTCGGTCAACAGATGGTCTTTGGACTCAGAACGGCCAGCGGCGGCATTGCTGCTGATGTGAACGAACCGCGTCACCCCAGCCGCCACGGCGGCTTCCGCCAGAATCCGCGTTCCCGTGGTATTGATATCATACCACTCGCGCGGACGGCGGACATGCAGAATGGCCGCACCATGGAGAACGCTGTCAATGCCAGCAACAGCCTTGGCCAAGGCCGCTCCATCACGCATGTCCGCGCGGACAACCTCGATATCCAGATCATAGTCGCGACGCAGGGTGGCTTCGTCGCAGGCCATGCCTGGAGCTACCAAACAGCGAACCCGCCCCATGCCTTCAGGAGGGGCATCGGCCAGTGACCGCAGCACCGCCGCACTTAACCATCCGGGAACCCCGGTGATCAGGGTATTGCCAAGACGCCGTAAAGTCATGGAGTTCAAAACCCCTTATTGGTTAAGCCTTGGTTACGCGACTGTGCGTGTCCGGCTCCAGGGCTGTTGCTTCTCATTCAGAGGGCGCCCATAGAGGCCAACCAGATCACGCCCTCTGATCTTAAACATGTCCAGAGTGTCAAAGATCACCGAGCGAATAACGCTGACTTTGGAGCCATCCTTATTGTCCCAATGGACAGGCTGATAGCGGCACGGCACTGAAAACTTATGGAACAGGAAAAACAGCTCGACATCAATCATTCCGCCATTGACTCGGCAATAGGGGAAGACCCGTTGAACAGCAAGAGCCGTGAACAGTTTAAACCCACATTGGCTGTCGATCACCGGCTTCTGGAAAACCACCAGATGCGCCAACAACTGGGCACACAAGCCGACGATTCGGCGCCATTTCGGCTCATTTTCCTGATAGGTCCGAACACCAACGGTCACGCCGCCCTCGGGAAGCTGGGCCAGCATCAGCTCCACCTCCTCAATCGGGGTGGCGTGGTCGGCATCCATAAACAGCACCCGATCATACCGGGCTTCCAGACATCCGCGCCTCACGGCGGCGCCCTTGCCTAACCGGCCCGGTTGGGTCAGAACGCGGATCACGCCGCGACCGCCGTCTAGGGCCAACGCCGCTGCTTGGGTGCGATCGGGGCTATCGTCATCGACCACCAAAATCTCGTAAGCGGAGAATCTTTGGTCTAAATACCCTAAAATCTCCTGCAAGGTCTGCGGCAGTCGCCGTTCTTCCTTATAGGTCGGAATCACGATGGAAAGAGGCGGCAACACCTCCCGCCCGGATTGTTGAGCGTCCGTCATGGCCAAGGCCCATCAATCCTTTACAAGCTTGAGATAGTAGAGGAAGAACCGATTCTTCAGACTAGCCACCCGCAAGGGACCGTGATGGAGTTCGCGCGCCACCGCCGGCCATTCCCGCAGATAGGGAGCCTTATAGCTCCATTCCTCGTCAACGATGGCGGCAAAGTTCCGCAAGCTGCCGGTTGGCGGGTAAAGACCAGCCCGGAACATGCGGAACAGCAGCCAGATTTGCGGGCTACCGGGAAAATCGATGATATAGAAGCGCCCACCCGGCTTGAGAACCCGATGGACCTCGGCCACAAAGGCCCGCACGCCCAGAGCCCCGCCCAAATGATGGAGCGAGTGGAGGTTGGTTACGATGTCGAAGCTTTGATCCGGGAACGGCATGGCATGCACGCTGCCCTCATGGATCACCGCCGGACCTCCCTTGGCCCAATCCGGATGCGGCGTCGAATCCAGCCCGGTCAATGAGGTAAACCCCCATCCATGCATCACGGACAGGGCCACACCCTGACCGCAGCAGGTATCCAGAACCGCCGCCGAGCGATCCTCGTCCTTCAGCCCAAGCCGTTCCATCTTGGCCGGATACTTGGCCTTGCGCTGGGAGTTGTAGGGTTCGAGGTAGTGGGCCGACTGCCAGGAAACACTTTCCACTTGTCACTCCCTATCCGCTGCCAACCCCGTTCACCGCCGATACGCGACTCCCGTCTTGTCCGCAGTGCGAACAGCGGGCGCGAAAAAAGCAGGTCACGAGCGCCAGAGCTGGCGCCAGCTCGCCCGGCACCCCCGCCAGCCCATCGCACAAGCAAGCCAGAGCTGTCAATGGGGATACTGCGATTTTGTAGGGTCATAATCATCGGGCCTTGATGGTGACTTATCAAGGCTGCCCTCAGACGCCGGGCGGGCGCATCCGCGCCCTTGGCTTCGCGCCATGGGGCGCGCGGCGGCGGTCGCCGCCGATACCAACGGCACCGATCATTGTCTAGGGCCGTTGGTCTCATACCCTCGAGCCTTGATGTTGACTCATCAAGGCTGCCCTCAGACGCCGGGCGGGCGCATCCGCGCCCTTGGCTTCGCGCGCACGGGCGCGCGGGGCCGTCGTCGCGGCCCGATACCGGCAGTGTGTCATTGTTATAGCTCGCCGGTCTCACGCCATCGCTGGGACGCTTAAAATTTCGAGTGATCAGAAACTCTTCTTGCGCTATGGCTGTTGTCTATGGGGGCTCGTGAGGCGCCGTTGACGGCGGAGCCACGATGCGCTTTAACCGTCGGGCCTTCTGGCCGCACAGCCTCGTTCCAACCCCTTACGGGAGCGCCCTTTGACCGAGATTCGGATGCCGACATTCCGCCACGCCTTCATTACCGGGGGCGCGGGTTTCATCGGCAGCACGCTCGCCGACCGCCTGTTGGCGTGTGGTGTGCGCGTCACCGTGTACGACAATCTGGTGACGGGCTTTGCCGAATTCCTGACCGAGGCTCGAGACCAGCCGGGATTCACCTTCGTTAAAGGCGATTTGCTCGACGAGGCGACATTAACCCAGGCCATGGCGGGCTGTGATTTTGTCTTTCATCTGGCGGCCAATGCCGATGTCCGTTTCGGCACCCATCATCCGCGCAAGGATTTAGAACAAAACACCATCGCCACCTACAATGTTCTGGAGGCGATGCGGGCAAACGAAATTCGGCGGATTGCTTTTTCGTCGACCGGCTCGGTCTATGGCGAGGCGGCGGTCATCCCCACGCCCGAAGACGCCCCGTTTCCCATCCAAACGTCCCTCTATGGCGCGTCCAAACTGGCCGGAGAAGGATTGATCGCTGCCTATTGCGAAGGTTTTGGCTTCCAAAGCTGGATTTTCCGTTTTGTCTCCATTCTCGGCGAACGCTATACCCATGGCCATATCTTCGATTTCCATCAAAAGCTATTGGAAGACCCAACCATTCTTCCCGTCTTGGGTAATGGTCGACAACGTAAATCCTATCTCTATGTTCAGGACTGCATTGATGCGATCTTAGTTGCCGTGGCCCAGTCTGACTGTAAAGTTAATCTTTTTAACCTTGGCACCGAAGAGTATGTTGAGGTTAATGATAGTATCGCTACGATTACCGCGCATTTAGGTGTTACGCCGAGCCTGGCCTATAGCGGCGGTGACCGGGGATGGATCGGCGATAATCCCTTTATTTTCCTTGAAACCCGAAAAATTCAAGCTCTCGGCTGGCGGCCTCGGCTCACCATCCGTCAGGGGATTATCCGCACCTTGGAATGGTTACGGGCCAACCGTTGGGTCTATGGGAAACGGCCATGAACACGTCCCTTGCTGGCCATCGCGCCCTGGTTACAGGCGCTTACGGAACCCTGGGAACCGCGATTTGCCGCCGTTTGCGGGCTGATGGCGCCAGTCTGCTGCTGGTGGGCCGGTCGGCGTCTCGGCTGGATGCCTTGGCGGCCACTCTGGCGGCGGAACCGTTCGCCGGTGGCGTCTCTCCGCCCGGCCTGGAAACGGTGGCGGTCGATTTGGCGGCAACCAACGCCGTCGAGACCCTGGCGGCTGTCGTTGCCGCTGCGGGTGGCCTGGATCTGCTGGTCAATAATGCCGCTATTCAGGGGCCCATCGGGCCGTTATGGGAGAATGATTGGGAAGCGTGGCAGGAAACCATCCGGCTTGATCTGCTGGTGCCGGTGGCCTTGTGTCGGGCTTTGGTTGGCCAGTTGGGGCGGGACGGTCGACGCGGTAAGATCGTGAATATCTCGGGCGGCGGAGCAACGGGACCGCGTCCGAATTTCAGCGCCTATGGTGTCGCCAAGGCGGCGCTGGTCCGCTTTACCGAAACCTTTGCTCACGAAGCCCGCGAACGAAACATCGACGTCAACGCCATTGCTCCCGGCGTCATCGCCAGCCAAATGACCCAGGCAATTCTGGCCGCCGGCCAGGATCGGGCTGGCAACACCGAAGCCGCTACCGCTCAAAAGGCCCTGTCCGGTGACGGTGGAGCCGAGACCAAGGCGGCGGCACTGGTCAGTTGGCTGGCTTCGGCAGCCAGTGACGGCGTGAGCGGTCGATTGCTGGCCGCGCTGTGGGATCCATGGTCCACTCTTGACCAGAGGGTCGAGGAGCTGGCGGCCTCAGATATTTACACCCTCCGCCGGATTGTTCCCGAGGATCGCGGTCGCCACTGGGAATCGTGAAGGCTCCGTTGGAGTCTTGGGCGTGTATATGAGGGCTCGTGGGCCACGTTGGCCAAATTAAAGAGTGGAAGCAGGGGCGTGCGGGGCCGCCGTCGCAGCCCGAGGACCGGCGATGTTAGGGCTCGCCGGTATCGAAGAACCTGACGCCATCCCCCAAAAGCGTCTCCTTGGTGGAGCCACAGTCATAGCCCGCTAGTATAATACCGGCGAGCTATAACGATGACACACTGCCGGTATCGGGCCGCGACGACGGCCCCGGCGCCCATGCGCGCGAAGCCAAGGGCGCGGATGCGCCCGCCCGGCGTCTGAGGGCAGCCTTGATGAGTCAACATCAAGGCTCGAGGGTATAAAAGGAGATTGGGTCTTCTGAACGAAGGGTCCGCAGCAGGCGGTTTTTTGACCGAGAAACGCCTTAAAGCGCCGCAGTCGTGCTTGCGCCATTATGTCCGATAATGCCGGATTATCGGACATGTGCTAGTTTGTTTCAGGCAAGTCCACAAACTACATCTAATAATGGTCTCTTATCGTGATCTCATGGGTTTGGTCGTTATATTTAACTGTAACAACCTAGCTATTCTTACCTAGTCTGAAGGACAAATAGAAACTCACGATTTGGCTCTTCAGCGTCTTTAGTCCATTCATTTGTCCACCGCATCTCTGCCATAACATTTTTTTTGTAATCTACTTCAATAATTTCTATAATTTTTCCATTGTCATTTATTACTTCACTTATTTGGTCTGCGGTTGCTCGTCCTCCTGAGCTGTATGACAAAATAATATGCTGTGCTCTTGTGCCTTTAATAAGGCGCTCAAGGGCGTCTACTACAATGAATTTTCCTGTTGCATCGCGGCGAAAATCCTCAAAAACTGATGAGGCCACCTTATCTGATGTATCAACACGTCTCATTGCCTTACCGAAAACTGGTGGTTTGTCATTTAGGCAAATAGTTGTCCATAGATGGTAATATGCTGCATACCGTACCCTTGATGGGGGCATTTTTTCATTATTTGATCCATATGGCGGATCATAGTAAGCTAAATCAACCTCAATATCCGATAGTATGTTAAAAATATCACTTCTTGTTACTGTATGTTCTACATCATTTTTAAATATTGATGGTATAGTAAGCCTCATTGTCTTATAAGATCTAGGAGACCAGCTATTCAAATAAGAAGCATAGTGTCCAAGTGTGCTATCTACATCATCGAGTGCATAAATAAGGCTTGTTAGCACTACAGCGCGCTCTGATTCATCAAGAGGTAGTAGATCTATTTCCTCTCTAATGGCATCCAAACGCCTTGTGTTATGTATTTGCCACGGCTTTTTTAAGCCATCTTTTCCGACTGACTCCTTGGCATTACCAAGAGCACCATAATTTTCTGTAAACCATCCATCTTTCGGAGGAAGATTATTAAGATGCAATAATAGTTTTTCATAGTGCGGCTTGGACTTTGCATTTACGAGGTAACATTTTGCAAATATTTCAGACCAAACTGACAAATCATTGGCAACTACACGATATCCAGTTTGTGCAAGTGCTTGTGCAACACGCGTAGTTCCGGTAAACCCATCGAACACTGATTTAGGGTTTAGCCTACGAACTATTTTTAGTATATAAGGTATAAGTTTTAGCTTAGAGCCAGCGTATTTGATACCCTCTGTCTTGGGAATGTGTGTTTCTAGCCCAGTGAATAAATCAATCATAAGTTGGTGCCTTTATTGATGACATATTTTTTTGCTCTTCAATATCTTCAAGAAGGCTTTTTAGGGCTCTTTCATGACCTTTTGACGTTGATAATAGAGCGTGTGAAAACAGCTTTACCAAAATAACATTGTGGGCATATGATATCCATCCATTGGTGATACTATCAAAATAAGCACCTCCATTCTTTGTATTGGTCCATAGGCCACGTTGTAGAGCATTTGCAGTACCTCCTCCATATCGAACCTCACAAACGTAACGCATTTTGTGATCGTAGAAGCGATATACAGGATGTATCCTACCACGTCCATTGCCTTCAAGGACAATAGTTGCAATATTTGACCGTGCTGTTTCATGGTCGAATACCAAAATATTACATTTCTGTGCCTTCTCATTGTATATAAGCGGGAGCACATTAAGCTCTCCAAAGACTTGAAATACAGGGTCTGACCACAACTCTTTTAATTTTGCGCCAGAAATCCTTTCACCAAGCTGCTGAAGTCTTGGGAACATAAGAAAATGTTTATCGGTTGATAGTTGTAGTGGTCCGTCGCCATAAGCCTTTAGGCTTATTGGGAATTCAGTTTTCGTAATATCGTTAACAACTGTAATGTCTTCCTCGCGCTCTTTTGCTCGGTAAAGGTCTTTTCCGACATGTATAGATGTGAAATCATACATATATTGATTAATAAACTCAGCAATTGCTATTTCAGCTAAGTCACCATGCGTTTTGTTGCCAATCAAGCGCATCGTGAAGATGTTGCTAAGTGTTGTAATTATTAAATGTGGATTCTTAGCGATTAAAAGCTTCAAGCGAGCGGCAAAGTCTTTATACGGCGTCATGGTTGCCCCGACATGATGATTAAAAGTGTTATGTTGTTGATAGGACGGCGGTAACTATAAGTCTGGCATAGAAGAGATGCCAACAGCCGCCAATAGTCTGGCGCCTTGTCGTAGAGCAAAGAATCTTGGGTGGTTTGTATTTATATGTAAAGTAGCACCTGACTTAGTGGCATAAATGCATGATGCAGAAAACAGACGACCATCTGAATGGTGCCCATCATAAGATACTAGGAGGTTTTTTCCAGAAGTATGGAAAGGAATCTCTAGGTAAGATAGGCGACCGCGAGCTTCTATAAAAAGAATCACATTGCTCAGAAATACACTAACTGTTTCACCAGAGACGGTTTCTAACCCAACGCGCAATGAGAGGGCACGAATCTGACTTGTGTTGCGTGCCGTGGGAAATGTATGTTTGTTGGTCTTGGTGCGCATTTTAGACGATGGAGTCCTAGTCGTGTGGTGTGGCGGCAGTGCTGGCATATGTTCTGTCATTGTAGAAACATGAAAGGGAAAAGGCGGTGTTCTAAGAAGCAAATATTGTGAGTGGAACTTAGAGAGAGAAGTGTCGGCGTTGTCAATATTTAATATTTCCCTGAAAGTGAGGCAAGGTAAATGCAGCGGTTCTCACTGCGGCTGAGTCGCATTTGCGGTTTGTGGGGTGCGACGCGTTGACTCGGGGCTGAGACAGGGCTTGCGTCAGGGAATCGGCTTGTGATTCGACGGTGGCATGAAAACGCTGGA
>Ga0302266_10002403_pt1 | contig 16087 bp, 11 predicted proteins | sample III_Bog_E1_2_FD_194559 | JGI IMG/M metagenome (GOLD analysis project Ga0302266, IMG submission 194559) | Peat permafrost microbial communities from Stordalen Mire near Abisko, Sweden - III_Bog_E1_2 | ecosystem: Environmental > Terrestrial > Soil > Wetlands > Peat | place: Sweden: Abisko... | reverse complement strand
GATCGGCATTGTCGTTTGGCCCCAGGATGACGCCCGGTGTCTCTTGAGCCAACTGGGCTGCATTCCTTCCGTTGAGCGGAAGATCTTCTACACTCTTCTGTCCGATGACGTTGGATAGCGTACCTGTAGTCGTGTCCACCTGGCTTGAGGTCGCTGAGACCGTGACCGTTTGCGATTCCGCGCCGGCCTGCATGGCTACATCGGCTGTAACGGATTGGTCCGCCTGCAAGATGATCCCGACCTGCTTGTAGGAGGAGAAGCCAGGAGCCGTGACCGAAAGCGAATAAACGGACGCCGCCAGCGATGGAAAGACATATTCGCCGGCGCTGTTCGAAGTGACAACCAAGGATTCTCCTGTCTTCGATTCAGTGACGGTCACAGTAGCTGAGGTGATGAGAGCACCCGTGCTGTCGACCACCTTGCCGGAGAGCGCAGCCCTTCCCTGTCCAAAGCAGGCGGGCACAATGGACAATAGTGCAAGTAGGGAAAGAAGCGGGCACCATCTGCGCAGTATTCTCACCTGGTTCCAAAGGGTTTGCATATTATCGGTAGCCTCCAAAGCTTGAGCTCGAATTTCGAACGAGGTTCGCCTCAAGTGATCGCGTTGAGTTCGAAACTCACCGACCATATTGGTCTTAGTGTGACTCTGACAATTGCTTGGCATGCATATGCATCATGCAAGTCATGCATAGCGGCAATCTGGAAAGTACATCCATTGTGCTGATAGGCTCACGACGGCTCGATAGTCGTTCGCCCATCACCATCGCCATGCGAGGAGACATTCATGCGGTTGCGATTCCTATATTCCATTTCGATACTCTTTGCTCTTGCTGCACCCGTTCTCGCTCAACAGCAGACTCTTCTGCTGTGGCCCAATGGCAATCCCGAGCCATCCAAGGTCGTTGGGCCGGAGACCGACCCCACAACCGACGCCAACCGCATGTACGCCGGCAAGCCCACTACGCGAGTCGCAAACGTCAGCCATCCCAGCATGTTGATTTACCTGGCCAGCTCGAAGAACAATACAGGCGCGGCGGCACTCGTCTTTCCGGGAGGCGGCTTCCAGCATCTCTCCATTGACATGGAGGGCACCGAGGTCTGCGCATGGCTCAACTCGATTGGCGTCAACTGCGCCATCGTCAAGTACCGCGTCCCCGAGCATGGTCGCTTCCCAGACAACGCGGAAGATCTGGAAGACGTGCAACAGGCCATGCGCATCATGCGATCCCACGCAGCCGAGTGGCACATCGATCCGCATCGGATCGGAGTGATAGGTTTCTCAGCGGGGGCGGAGCTCGCGGTTGCGCTGAGCACTCATTCTGACTACCAGGGAGCCAACGTCCCCCCTTCGACAATCGACGCACGGCCCGACTTCCAAATGGTTATCTATCCGGGCGGCCTGCGCGACCGCGAGGGCAAGATCAGCGATACGGTGGTTCCCCCGCACAATCTGCCACCGACCTTTCTTCTGCAGGCCGAGAATGACCATCTCGCCCATCCGGAGTCGTCGCTGGTGTACTATCTCGCACTGGTAGCCGCCGGAGTTCCTGCCGAGATCCACATCTACGCTGAAGGCGGTCACGGGTTCGGACTCCGTCCGACGGAACTTCCCATATCCCATTGGCCGGCACTCGCCGATACCTGGCTGCACACCATACACATTCTCGGGTCGCCCGGTTCAACAGCGCACCCGTGAGTTCCGAATGTGAGAGGAACCCGCTCATTGATTTGAGGAAATTTAGGCACCCGCCCGACTACGTTACACAGTAGTTTGGTTGCCCCCAGGGATTCACACCAATTGATAATGAAGGGGATACCGAAGTTTTCAACAGATATACCCCACCTGCATACCCCAGATTTTTTGTTACTCGAAAGTCGGGGTTCGATTCCCGGACTTCGTCGCACCTCCAAACATCTTCCTGGACTTCACGCCGTCAGAGCCCCTCAATGATGAGAAGCCGACTTCCAATTCCCAGACCAGTTTGGATGGGTGCATTGGCGATTTGGCATCATTCCAGAAACGTTCCCGGACCCTGGGGCAACGCGCCTGCTCTTCGATGGCCCAGATCGGTTATCGTAAGTTTTGGCGGAGGGAAACAAGAAATGATCCCGCCAAACACGATGAAGCACGCGGCATGTTTACCAAGTTTCTAAATGCTGTGGCCGGCGTAGATGTTGACACATCGGCGAAAGCACAGCGGATGCTCATTTGGCCTAAGTCGCCGAGCGGGAACGCATCAGAGAGTGTCAAAGAAGCCCGCAGAGGATGGGTTCCTCATTGCGGACTTTGAATCATCGTAACTATTCCGCGCCCTCTAGAGGGGACTATGGTTCTGGTCTTGTTTGGCGATACGCACGAACTTCACCGTGAAGTCGCCTAATAGAAGGCTTGTCCAGCCTGATCTCCGAGTTCTCTGCAGCCAGCGGGTCGCTCGGAACGGTCCTCTTCCCATCGGCCGGCTGCGGGATCGATAACGGCGTCGCCACGGCATACACTCCCAACGATATCCCGGGCCTGATCATCGATTCGAGTGGGAGCCTCTGGCTGCCGAACACCTATCAGGACCAGTCTGGCCTGGAATACTTCAACGACCAATACCCGTTCATCACCGTCTTCGTCGGCCTGGCTACCCCCACGCAGACGCCTCTGCTCGGCGCGCCCCAGGCACCGTAATCTGCCTGCAAGGGATCCCCTAGTAATATGTTGCATAGAGGGCACAGCCGTGAACACCAACGGTCGGGACATCCTGCAAGGCTGGAAGGAGATCGCCGACTACGTCGCCCGCGATGAGCGCACCGTCAAGCGATGGGAGAAGCAACGCCATCTCCCCGTCCGCCGCATGCCCGGCAACGGCCGCGCCAACGTCTATGTGCTGGTCTCAGACCTGGAGCGCTGGCTGGGCGAGACGCCGGTAGCCTCTGCGCAGCAACCTGCCGAGGCCATGCCAGTGTGGCGATGGCGCATGCTGCCGCTCGGGCTGGGCCTGATGATGGTGGCTGTTGCGACCCTCGCCGCAGTGAGCATGCATCGCAGGCCCGTGGCCGCGGCCTCACATGCGGCGTCCGCGGCGTGGTACGTCTCAAAGGTTCCCGGCGTAGACGAACTTACCCTGCGCGGCGTGTATCTCTATGAGAAGCGCACGCCCGACTCCCTCTCCCGCGCCGAACAGAGCCTGCAACAGGCCGTCACCAAAGATCCTGGCTATGCTCCGGCATGGTCCGCACTCGCCATCACCGATCTGCTCAGCCGTGAGTACGCTGCCATGCCCGACGCGGTGGCCTATCCCAAAGCGCGCGACGAGGCGCAGAAGGCCCTCGCACTCGACCCCAACTTCTCGGATGCTCATGCTTCGCTGGCCTTCTACACCTACTTCTGGGACGAGCATCCCGCCACCGCCGAGCAGGAGTTCCTCACCGCGCTGCGGCTCAATCCCAACTCTGCGCTCGCGCACCAGTGGTACGGCTCTGTGCTCACGCATGAGGGCCGCTTCGCCGAGGCCCTGCAGCAACTCGACACGGCGCAGCGCCTGGAGCCCAACTCCACGGCCATTCTCGCCACGCGTGCTTACGCGCTCGGTCTCTCCGGCCACCGCGACCAGGCCATTGACATGCTGAACGCCATCACCGAGCAGGACCCCAACTACTCCGGCGCGCACTTCCGCATCTCCGTACTGTGCGGCGCGCCGCCGGCGAATATACCCTGTTCCCTCCGCGAGTCGCGCCGCTGGGCCACGCTCAGGCACAACGAAGATGACCTCACAGAAAACGCCGCCGAAGAGCGCGCATACCGCCGCGGCGGCGAAACCGCCATGTGGCGGACAGTGATGGCGTGGCAGAAGGCGCGTCATCCCAACGGCGGCGTGCTGAGGTTGGCGGTCGCCGAGGCGGAGCTGGGGCGCAAGGATGACGCCCTCGCCGACCTCGATAAGCTGGCGGCCAACCACGACACGCTGGTCATGGGCATCAATATGCACACCGAGTTCCGCCAGCTGCACAGTGACCCCCGCTACCAGCGCATTGTCGCCTCGCTCGGCCTGCCCCAGGTCCCTTGAGCCACAGATGTCCTGTTTTGCCCCTTGACATGTCCTGTTTTGCCCGTTGTCCGGCTGGTCCGTGGGGGCTACGCTGCCCTGACCGTGAGCTTCCACTCCGGCCCAGGAGCCTCCCATGTCTGCCAGAACCGCACACCGCCTTGTCTGCACCCTATGCCTTTTGCTGCCAAACGCCGCCGCGTTCGGTCAGGACGGATCTCCGGTGGTGCCAGCCGCGAACAAGCCCTCCGCGCAGGCCGTAGCCAACTATGCGCGAATGCCGCTCAGCTTTGAGCCGAACCTCGGGCAGACCACCGGCGACGTGCAATGGCTGGCGCGCGGTGCCGACTACACGCTCTTCCTCTCCGGCCACGACGCAGTGCTGGAGATGGGCCATGTCAGCCTGACGCCTGCCGCAGCCGGCGTGAGGCCCGCCCCCACCATGCAGTCCTCGGCCGTGCGCATGAACCTGCTCGGCGCACAGATCCCTGCCGCAACTGCGGGCCAGGACCCACAGCCAGGCCACGCCAACTACTTCACCGGCAACGACCCGGCGCGCTGGCAGCACGACGTCCCGATGTATGGCAAGGTGCGCCTCGACGCGGTGTATCCCGGCATCGACCTGGTCTACTACGGCACGCGCGGCGACCTGGAGTATGACTTCATCGTCGCTCCCGGCGCGGACGCCTCCGCGATCCGGCTCGCCCTGGACGGTGCCGACCCCCATCTGAATGCCACGGGCGATCTCATCCTGCCGGTCAACGGAACCAGCGACGAAGTCCGCTTCAAAAAGCCCGTGGTCTATCAGGTAGAGAACGGCGTCCGCGAGCCCATCGACGCGAGCTTCCATATCGCCGCGAATGGCGAGGTCAGCTTCGCGATTGGAGCCTATGACCACTCCCGCGAGCTGGTGATTGACCCGCAACTTCTGTTTCTGGGCGCGTACGGCACCGGCACGCTGAACACCACCGCCGCCTCCATGACCGTGGACCCGGCCGGCGAGATCATGCTCACGGGCATCACCCAGGACCTGAACCTGCCGGTGACCACCGGCGCGCTGCAGACCACCTGCGGCACGTATCCCGGAAGCACCACCACCACCCAACAGCGTTGCGGCTCATTTACGCCCGGCTCGGCGTTCGTCGCCAAGATCAGCGCCGACGGCACATCGCTGGTCTACTCCACCTACCTGCACGGCAACGGAGGCTATGAGTACGGCAGTGCCATCGCAACTGACGCCGCGGGCGACGCGTATGTGCTGGGGAGCACCGGCTCCAATGACTTCCCTGTCACCTCCGACGCCTACCAGACTTATTGCCGTCCCTACGTTCCCACCATCGGGGTGTCAAACCCCAGCTACGGCGCCGAGATCGCGGATTGCGACTACTACATCAACGGAGGCACCGGATACACCGTTATTAACGCGACACTCTTCGTGGTCAAGCTCAATCCCAGCGGCTCAAATATCCTCTACGGCACCTTCTTCGGCGGGACCGATGGCCTTACGCCGGTTGCCATCGCGCTGGACACAGCCGGGGCCATCTACTTCACATCGTGGATAGGCGGACCGAACCCCGCAGCGAACTACTACCCCAATCTCCCCAACGGTAACGTCGCCTTCCCGACCACTGCCTCAGCCTATGAGCCCTATGTGCCCTTCAGCGGCAACGCCAACGCAGCGACCCTGAGCAAGCTTAGCGCCGACGGGCACACGCTGCTCTACTCCACCCTGCTGAGCACGCAGAGCGCCAACAACCCCGCAAGTACCTACCCTACGGCCCTTGCCACCGGCAGCAATGGCTTTGTCTTCCTGGGGGGATGGACCGGATCTTCCAGCTTTCCCACTACGGCGGGAGCGTTTGACACCACCTGTCCGCTGGGCAGCGGCACCAACCCCAACTGCAAGACAGGCTATGGCTTCCTCAGCGCGTTTGACACCACCAAGTCCGGCGCCGCGTCGCTGGTGTGGTCCACCTACGTGGGCGGGACCACCACGCCGAACAACGTCACCGCGCAGGACCAGGTGCTGGCCGTAGCCGTGGACGGCTCTAACAACGCGTACGCCACCGGCTATACCTATGACAGCAACTACCCCACCACGACCGGCGCCTACCAGACCACCTGCGCGCAGGCCGCACCGAACTGCAACCAGGCCTTCGTGACCAAGTTTGCCGCCGCCAACGGTGCCGCGCTGTGGTCCACCTACTTTGGCAACACCACCACCTCTCCCGTCAACATCACCCCCCACGGGATCGTGCTCGATGCCAAGGGCCGCGTCACCATCTACGGCGATACGGACATCGGCTCCAACGGCGGTGGCGGCACTATGCCGTTCGTCAACCCCATTGAAACCACCAACAATGCGGGCAAGAGCCTCTTCCTCAGCACCTTCTCGGCGGACGGCAGCAGCCTGCTGTTCTCCACGCAGATCCACAACACCAACACCTGCTGCCTCATCCCCCTGACCGCGATTTCGCAGGGGCTGGCGATCGATGCCACCGGTAACCTGTACTTCGGCGCGACCGCATCAGACAACGGTAGCTTCCCGTTCACAACCGGCACCTACAACACCACCGCTGTAGGTGACTTCACCCGCGGCCTCTTCGGCAAGATCTCACCGGTGCTACAGCCGACCGCTACCACGCTGCTGATCGCGCCATCAACGACTGTCACCGGGCAGAGCGTCGCGTTTACGGCGACGGTGACCGGCACGCAGCAGACGACCCCGACTCCCACCGGCAGCGTAAAGCTGGTGAACAACAGCGCCACGCCGCCGGTGACACTCGGCACCATCACGCTGGCCTCCGGCACAGGCACGTTCAGCACCAAGTCGCTTGCGGTGGGCAACTACAGCGTCACCGGCACCTACTCCGCTGACGCAACCTACGATGCGAGTTCTTCAACCGCCCAGACCCTGGTCATCAATAACCCGGCGGTGGCGACCATCACCTTGACCGCACCGACGACAGCCACGGTAGGAACTCCGGTGACGTTCAGCGTGAAAGCGACGGGCACCTCCGCAACCCCGACGGGCACCGTCAACTTTCTGGATGGCACAACGATCTTGAGCAGCCAGACGCTCGTGAACGGAGCCGCCAGTTACACCATCTCCAGCCTGAGCGTGGGTACGCACAACCTCAGCATCACGTATAGCGGTGACAGTACGTTCGGGCCTGCGACCTCGACCGTGCAGACACTAACGATCAGCCTGGTCACACCGACGATCGCGCTGACAGTGCCGACCACCGCCACGGTGGGCTCTCCGGTGACCTTCAGCGTGAAGCTCACCGGCGGCTCCGCAACTCCGACGGGCACCGTCAACTTCCTGGACGGGACGACCATCCTCAGCAGCCAGACGCTGGTGAACGGGGCGGCGAGCTACACCATCTCCAGCCTGAGCGTGGGGACACACAACCTCAGCATTACCTACAGCGGCGACAGCACCTTTGGCGCGGCGACGTCCAGCGTGCAGACGCTGACGATCAGCCTGGTGACACCGACGGTTACTCTGACGGTTCCAGCTTCGGCAGTGGCCGGCGCCTCAGTAACGATGAGTGCCATGGTCACCGGCACCGGCGGAACGCCCACGGGGACCGTCACCTTCAAAGATGGCACGACCACGCTGAGCGTGCAGACGCTCTCCGGCGGAGCGGCCAGCTACACCACCAGCAGCCTGACCGCCGGCGCGCACAGCATCACCGTGAGCTACAGCGGGGACAGCCTGTTTGCCGCAGCCACTACCACTAGCACGCAAACCATTACGATCACTTCGCAGCCCAGCTTCAGCTTCGCCGCTTCGCCGGCGGCGGTGACAGTCGCCTCTGGAGCGACAGGTACAACGTCCATTACGGTCACACCGGCCGGAGGCTTTGCGGGCACTGTGACCTTCGCCTGCGGGAGTCTTCCGGCGGCGTCGACGTGCAGCTTCGCTCCGGTGAGTCTCGTCTTCACCGCAGGCAGCAGTTCCACGCAGAGCACTACTCTGAGCATCGCCACCGTCATCACAGTTGCCCGGTCCGAGCCGCCTGCCGTCGATTCCACCGGCACCATGGTGCTCGTTGCTGTGCTTCTGCTGCCGCTCGGCTTCGGCAGGCGCCTGCGGAAGATCTGCCGTTCCCGCGGGCCCCTGTTTCCTGCGATGCTGCTCTGTGCCGCATTGCTGGGATCGGCTGCGTTGCTGGGCCTGTCGGGATGCAGCCACCATTCCACCCAATCTTTCACTCCATCTGGAAGCTATACGGTACCTGTGTTGATCACCAGCAACGGAACGACGTCCACGCTCAATATCCCCTTGACGGTGCAGTAACAGCGCAGTAGTGACTCCCAACCCAGCTGGGCTGGCCGCGACGGGCAGCCCAGCTGGGTTGGAGCGATTTCCATTGACCAAGTAAGCGGCCTCATTTAGCCTCCACTCATCCTGTACGCCAATCGCTGCACTAGCAGGTAGGCCCCCTTGGTTCCCGTCGCGCGCCTCAACCGCACTCACCTTCTCTCTACGATGGCCTTTGGGCTGTCCCTTGTTCTCCTGCCGCAATCCATACCCCACTTTTTGGATGGCTCTACTCGCACCTGTACGGACGACTCTGGACGCAGATTAGCCGTAAGCGACTGATTTTGTTGAGAATTTGAAGAGCGAGTAGGTTCAAGGAAGTGCACCGAAGTGCAGTCTTGGTTGCCCCCCAGGGATTCGAACCCCGATTGGACGAGTCAGAGTCGTCAGTCCTACCATTGAACGAGAGGGCAATACAGATAAGTTACGGCAGCTGCAGGCTCGGCGGGAGCCACAATCAGCCGCCTCTGTGAGTGTACGAGGGATGGTGGGGTGGGTCAAGGCGTCGATTGATTAGTGAATGTTCACTGTTCCCGGCTGCAAGCTACTCCTCGCGCAGCACTTCGAGCGGCTTCTGGCCGAGCACTCGATGGCTCGCGAGCCAGCCAGCGGCGACGGTCATCGCTGCCGTGAGAAACAGCGTGAAGAGCGTGAGCAGCGGTTGGAAGTGGTAGTCGATCTTCAGCACATAGTGCAGTACGAGCTTTGCCGTGATGTTGGCGAAGACCAGTCCGACCAGCGCGGCGACCAGCCCCAGCACCGCGAACTCAATGGAGAAGATCGTTGCGATGCGTGCACGCGTGGCGCCGAGCGTCTTGAGCACGACGACCTCGCGGATGCGGCGATAACGCGTTCCGGCGATGGCACTCGCCAGAATCACAATCCCCGCAAAGATGCTGAACGCGGCGAGGAACTGAATCACGTAAGTGATTTGCAGGATGACCTGGCGCACGACTTCGAGCGTGGCAGCGACGTCAATGACCGTGATGGTGGGATAGGCGGCATAGAGCGCGCGCTGCAACACCGAGGTTGACGCGGGCTCGCAGTGGACGCCGCCGTACCAGACCACGGGCAGGCCGCGCAGCACCGGCTCAGGCAGAACGAACTCCGCGCGCGAATAGGCGTGGCGGCTGTCGGTGTCAAAGGTCGCGGCGACGGTGGCGGTGAACTGCGAGTCCTCAGAGGCGAAGGTGATCTGCTGGCCGGGATGCACATTGAGCCGCAGCGCGTCGACCTTACCGATGGCGACGAGGGGATGCTGCGCGGCATCAGCCGACTGCTGCGCTGTCCACCACTTGCCGTCAGCCACCTTGGAGCCCGGAGGCGGAGCGTCCGGCGTCGGCGACCAGGTGAGATTCAGCGAGCGAAACATGCCGCGCGGCGAGTGATTCAGCTTGAGCTGCGCCGCAGGAACGCCGTCGATGGCGAGCAGCCGCGAGCTGACCACAGGAACGATCTCCGGTGTGCCCTGCACTCCGGGCTCGCGCGCGAGCAAAGCGCGCACGCCGTTCACCTCATTGCTGGCGATGTCGATGAGAAAGACGTTGGGCAGGTTGGCGGCGGTGGAGATGTGCAACTCGCGCACCGCGGCCTGCTGCACAAAGTAGACCGTCATAATCTGCATCACGCCCAGCCCCAGCGCCGCCAGCAGACCGGCGGAGGGATTGCCCGGGCGGTAGAGGTTCGCCAGTCCGTGGCGTAGCGCGGAAGGGAGATGCAGGCGTGTGCTGCCGAGGAAGAGCCGCAGCAGTGATAACGTGACCCACGACATCGCAAACAGACAGAGCAGCACCACCACCAGCGCGCCGGCGAAGATCTCGCCGGTGAGCGCGGAGTCCGAGACGCGCGCCGCAATCAGCCCCAGTCCGGCCACGATAATGACGAACGTGGGCAGCTGCTTGACTGCGTTCTTCACCCAATGCTCCACCCGCTCGGCGAAGGTGACCTCAATGGTGTCCACCGCGCGGCGCAGGATCAGGATGGGGCGCATGGAGCGAATCTCCAGCAGCGTAGGCAAAGTGAACAGCAGCGTGGTGAGCAGTCCGGTCGCCAGTCCGATTGCAACCGCGCGCGGATCGACGCGGAAGTCCGGCGTGATGTGCAGCAGCTTCGCCAGAAACAGCGGGAACGCCACCTGCACACCGAGCCCGAGCAGCACGCCGAGCAGACCTCCGGCCAGGCCGAGCAGCAGCGTCTGCAGCAGGTAGATCTTCATAATCTGCAACGAGCCCGCGCCCAGCGACTTCATGATCGCAATCGAATCCAGCCGCTGCTGCAAGTGCGCGCGCATGGCCATCGCCACGCCCACCGCGCCCAGCACCAGCGCCACCAGCGACATCAGCGACAGAATGGCGGTGGAGCTGTCCAGGCCGTTGGCTAGCGCCGGGCTGGCCTCGCGATAGTCGGTAATCTGCGCGTCGGGAAGTAGGCTCTCCAGCCGCGTCTTCAGCGCGGCCACCGCCTCATCCGAACTGGCGACGCCTTGTTTGGGTTGCGGCATCCTGAACAGATAACGGCGCGTCGCGTGCGATCCGTAGGCCACCAGGCCGGAGTTATCCAGCGCCTGCTGCGAGAGCAGAATGCGGGGCCCTGCGGCAAAGCTGCCGGAGAGGCGATCCGGTTCGTTCTTCACGACCGCGACGATGCGGTAGAGCCCGTTGCCCAGCTTGATGGAGTCGCCAACGCTGAGATGCAGGCGGATGAGCAGGTCGTCTGCAACGGCAACCGTGGACGGCGTAAGTACCTGCGCGAGTGGCACGTTGGGGACGAGATCGACTGCCCCATAGAACGGATACTTCTCCGGATCGACGGCCTTGACCGAGACCAGCAGTGGGTCGAGCGAGCCGGCGGCAGAGGCCATCGAGTTGAGCTCGACGACCTGCGTGAAGTCGACGCCCTCCGCCGCGATGTGGTCCAGTCCGGCCTGCTCGGCAGGCGTGGGTTGCTGTGTGGTCTTCGCCGAGAGATCGCCGGCCATAATGCTGCGCGCGCGCAGTGAAAGCATCGTGCGGAAAGATGCCGAGAACCCGCGCACGCCGGTCAGTGCGGCCACGCCAATCGCTACCGAGAGGATGACGAAGGTGAACTTGCCGCGCGAGGAGTGGAGTTCGCGTGTGGCGATGCGCGCAGCGGTAGTGTAGGTGAGCGATGCCAACGGCTACGCCCCTGCCTGGACGGCGTCACTGACCACAAGTCCGTCGCGCAGCGTGATGATGCGTCGGGCGTGCGCGGCGAGCGCGGGATCGTGCGTGACGAGAACCAGCGTAGTGCCCTCCACTTGATTCAGGTGCAGCAACAGGTCGAGGATGTGCTGCCCATTGGTGGAGTCGAGGTTGCCAGTGGGCTCATCGGCCAGCACAATCGGCGGCCGCAGGATGAACGCCCGCGCCAGCGCCACGCGCTGCTGCTCACCACCGGAGAGCTGCACCGGATAATGATCGAGCCGCGCGGTTAGGCCGACGGAGTCCAGCAACTGCTTCGCGCGATCCAGGCCTGCTTTGCGGTCGCCGGAATCATCGTTCAACTCGTAGGGAAGCAGTACATTCTCGAGAGCGGTGAGCGTCGGGATGAGCTGATAGCTCTGGAAGACGAAACCGACGGTCTTGCCGCGCAACTGCGCCAGCTTGTCCTCCGGCAGGTTGCTGATGACCGTGCCGTTGAGCGCGACGCTGCCGGAGCTGGGATTGTCCAGACCCGCCAGCAGGCCCAGCAGCGTGGACTTGCCTGAGCCAGACGCGCCCATGATGGCCGCGAACTCGCCGCGCGCAATGGTGAAGTCGATGCCCTTGAGGATGTCCACATTCGTGGATCCCGTGCGCAGCGACTTGCGCAGTGCGTCCACCACGATCATCGGGGCGTTCGCAGCAGCTTCAGAGAGTTCAGGCGGAACGGTCGTCAAAGCGGGTCAACCTCGGGCAACAGTACGGAAAACTGCGAAGAAAAGTTCGAATCTCTCGATACACTGAGGAGGTGAAGACTCTGGGCGTTGTTACTATCTTATCTGTTCTGGGCCTCGCGCTCGCGATGGAGGGTTGCAAGGAGGCCGCAAGCAGCGCCGAGCCTGCCGCCGCACCGGTCACCGCTGCGCCCGCGCCCGACGTGCCGCCCGCCCCACCGCACGACACTCGCCCGGTGATCGTCTGCTTCGGCGACAGCCTCACCGCAGGCTATGGCACCGATCCGGGCCAGAGCTATCCGGACGCGCTGCAGCGGCTGCTCGATGCGCGCGGCTTGCACTACCGCGTGGTGAATGAGGGCATCAGCGGCAACACTACAAAGGACGGCCTCGACCGCGTTGGCGACGTCATCGCCGAGCATCCGAAGATCGTCGTGCTGGAGTTCGGCGGCAACGACGGCCTGCGCGGCCTGCCACTGGAGCAGACCCGCGCCAACCTCGATGCCATGGTGGCGCAGCTCAAAGCCAGCGGCACGCAGGTCGCGCTGGCCGGCATCACGCTGCCCCCTGACTACGGCCACGACTACATCGCGCAGTTCAACGCCATGTACACTTCGCTCGCGCGTAAGTACCGCGTACCCCTGCTCCCGTTCCTGCTGCAGGGCGTCTTCGGCGTCCCCGGAGACATGCAGGACGATGCGACTCATGCGACAGCCAAAGGCAATCAGCAGGTCGCCATCAATGTGGAGAGGCTTATCCAGCCAATGCTGCGGCGCTAACCCAGCACGACAATCGGCTGCACCAGCGTTCCCGCGACGCGGCGCGCGATGGCCAGCAGATCGCGCGGCCCGGTGAAGATCTTCACCAGCGGCGCGGCCGAAAACTCTGGCACGTTCACCTGCATCCCGTTGCGTACGCGCCCTTCGACCTGCTCGTCGACTGTGACCGATGGAAGCTCAGGCAGCAGCGAGCGCGGATGCGGCAGGCGCGCTTCGACCTCCGCGGGTGCAAGCGCCTTCAGCTCGTCGAGAGCAATCGACTGCGCCAGCGTGAAGTCGCCCGACTGGGTGCGGCGCAGCGTGGCCAGGTGCGCTCCGCAGCCGGCCAGCGCGCCAAGCTCCTGCGCGACCGAGCGCACATAACCACCCGAGGAGACCTGCATTGTAAAGCTCGCCACCTCGCCGTCGAGCGCCGTCAGCTCAAAGTTGTGAATCGTGATGCGCGCAGGCTTCACGGGAACATCCTTCCCAGCGCGCGCCAGCTTATGCGCTGGTACGCCCTTGATCTTCTTCGCGGAAAACACCGGCGGCATCTGATCCAGCTCGCCATGAAAGCGCAGCGCCATCTCGCGCAACTCGGCGAGCGACTTCGTCAGTGGCTGCGGCTCGGTCGTTGGAGTTCCCTCTGCATCGAAGGTGTCGGTCGCAAATCCGAAGCGAATCGTTCCGGTATAGTGCTTCTCCGCCTGGCCGAAGAACTGCGCCAGCCGCGTGTACTTGCCCAGCAGTAGCGGCAGAACGCCGGTGGCCATGGGGTCGAGCGTGCCCAGGTGGCCCACTGACCGCTCGCCGGTCACCCGGCGCACAATGGCCACCACGTCATGCGAGGTCATGCCGGCAGGTTTGTCGAGAATAAGGAGACCGTTCAAGCAGCTTCGAGTCTACCGCGTGGGCCTCACCAGCGTTAGAAACTCCGTGCGCGTCTGCGGCTGGGTCTTGAAGGCGCCGAGCATGGCGCTGGTCACCGTGGCGGACTCCTGCTTCTGCACGCCGCGCATCATCATGCACAGGTGCTGCGCCTCCAGCACCACCGCAACGCCCTGCGGATGGATCGCCGTCTCAATCGCCTCCGCGATCTGCTGCGTCAACCGCTCCTGCACCTGCAGGCGCCGCGCAAAGACGTCCACGATGCGCGGAATCTTGCTCAGTCCCACGACCTTGCCGTTGGGGATGTACGCGATATGCGCGCGGCCGTAAAACGGCAACAGGTGGTGCTCGCAGAGCGAGTAGAACTCGATGTCCTTCACAATCACCATCTCGTCATAGTCCACATCGAAGAGCGCGTCGTGCAGCACCTGCTCCACCGTCTGGCTGTATCCGCGGGTGAGAAACGCCATGGACTTCTCCATCCGCCGCGGCGTGCTGATCAGGCCATCGCGCATGGGGTCTTCGCCGATGCGCGTCAGCAGCTCGGCGTAGATCTGCTGCACGCTGGCCTCCGCGAGCCGCGTTCCTTCGGCCGGAGAGTGGCCGTTGCCATTGCCGTTGGTGGTGGGGACGAAAGTTTCGACTGCGGTGTTGGTGGGCATACGATGCCTTTCTGAGCTTAGCCTTCGTGCGTGGGCTTCACGCCGTCGCCGAAGTACTCAAAGGAGTTGTTGCCAGTCTCTTCCACCCGGATGCGCTCCAGGTTGGCGTGCGGATACGCCGCGAAGATCCGCCACAGCTCGATACATACATTCTCCGTCGTCGGCACCAGGTCCAGGAAGGGCTCCAGCGTATTCAAGTTGGCGTGGTCGAAGAGTTCGAGCATCTCACGCTGTGCGAACGAATCGAGATCACTGAGGTTCGTCACCATGCCGGTTACCGCATCCACAGGACCCGAAAGCGTGACCTCCACAATATAGTTGTGGCCGTGGCCGAATGGGTTGTTGCACTTGCCGAAGATCTCGCGATTCCGCTCCGGCGAGAGCGCATCCACATGCAGCCGGTGCGAGGCGGCGAAGTGGTAACGGCGCGAAAGATGCGCGTGCGGAAGCCTCATACTCCTTCTCCATAGAAGTCCGCAAACAGATCCGGCGTCTCGTATACGCGCACGCGGTGCAGCTTCGCGCCGGGAATCTTGCCCGCGAGCCGCCGCCAGATCGCGATGGCGATGTTCTCGGTCGTCGGAATCGTCGCGGAGGTTTCGGTCGCGAGGAACTCCGGCACCTCGTGGTTCAAGTGACGATGGTCATACACGCTCACAACCTCGCGCTCGATGATCTCCTTGAGCAGCTTCAGGTCAACGACAAATCCCGACACCGGATCGACCGCACCCTCGACCGTGACCTCCAGCGTGTAGTTGTGGCCGTGGCCCTGGCGGTTGGCGCACTTGCCGAAGACGCGCTGGTTCTCTTCCCCGCTCCAGGCGGGGTTCCAGTAGAAGTGCGCGGAGGAGAAGTCGGCTTTGCGGGTGAGGAGAATCATAAGAGACAGTGGTAAGTGCTAAGTGAAAAGTGTCAAGCGCAAAGGATTAGATGCGGCCCCCAGAAATGCGATGCATTCTGTGACTTACCACTTTTCACTGTTTGTACTCTCTTCCCTTCCACTCCACCTGGTGAAAGAGTCGGTGATTCATCCAGCTCCGCACCAGCAACCAGATGAAGAGCGGCAGCGCAAAGACCGAAAACGCGCAGTCCACGAAGGTGAAGTGCGAGCGGGCGACGCGGTTGTAGAAGCGCACCAGCGTCCTTGCCCACAGCAGAACAATCGCTGCGCGCTGCCACAGCACCAGGTACGGCAGCAGATACAGCAGCACCGGCAGCAACAGCAACGCGATGTCCAGCAACCGCCATCCGGCCAGCGCCAGCGCATGCGGAAACAGCAGCGCCAGGTTCTTGGTCCAGCCCTCGACCATCTCGCCGAAGCTGCGATACATCCGCGTGCTCAGCGCGTCCGGCGCATAGCGCAGACGCAGCCCGCGCTTGCTCCGTTTGATGTTGAACGCCAGGTCCACATCCTCCAACACCGACTTGCCCACCGCACGATGCCCGCCCACGGCGAAGTACGTCTCGCGCTCGACTAGCAAAAACTGCCCATTCGCCGCGGCCACGCGCCGCGCGGGATCGTT
>Ga0302266_10002379_pt1 | contig 16194 bp, 19 predicted proteins | sample III_Bog_E1_2_FD_194559 | JGI IMG/M metagenome (GOLD analysis project Ga0302266, IMG submission 194559) | Peat permafrost microbial communities from Stordalen Mire near Abisko, Sweden - III_Bog_E1_2 | ecosystem: Environmental > Terrestrial > Soil > Wetlands > Peat | place: Sweden: Abisko... | reverse complement strand
CTACAGTTCGACCTTAGCGAGGCTAGATCGCAGTTTTATCCCCCAGTGAGACTGTTTGACTGGATTTTGGGGGATTTCTCTGCTTGCAACCTATTGAAATGATTGATTTTATTATATTTACCTGACATTTGGTGCCGAAGAAGGGACTAGGCGCTGGCGGAAGCAGAAAACCGCTAGAATACAGCGTAAATCACGTATATAGAACCGCTTGCGAGCCGTTTAAGAAAGCCCTACATGACCCTACTTGACCCCGTTTATACCCGTTTGGCCCGGTTTTACCGCGCTGCACCGCGCTGTGGATTTCGGTGCCGAAGAACCGAATCGGTATCCAGATAACCGAAAACCGGATCTAAACTAGAGAAGAATGCCGAGGATTTGAATCGTGAGCGAGAACGAAGCGGAAATTATCGCATACGCGCGCAAGCGCCTTCAGGATAAGGTTGCGCCGGTAGAGATCGTGACGGAGCTTATGGAGCGTTGGCCCGTTCGGGTCACTGAAATGCCTGTGGCGATCTCGTTCGTGACATTTGCCCAGCAGTCCATATCCCCGATACAAATCTTCGAGATTCCGTGTCCAATCTGTAAAGGGATTCCATCACAGAAAGAGTATTGCTCAACGTGTGATGGGACGGGCACACTATCGGTGTCGAAAGTGTCCGGTTCCACACCCAAGAGTTGACTGCGGATGAAATCGTGGACAGACCGCTCAGAGACAACTGCAAGGATTTTGGGATGGAGTGGTCTTAAGGAGCAAGACATGCAATTACCGGGATTCATAGCAAAAGCGGCAATCGGAGTAGCTTTCCTCGTTTTCGCACCCATGTTTCGAGCACAGCCAGCCAACATTGCCAGTGAGTACTCGCCCGTACTTGGCACACAGCAACAGGGGTCAATCTCCATTACTGACCCGGCGGAGTCCAATACCTACAGGATGGCCGTTTCTCAAGCCGACCCAAAGGTTAGGGCTGCGGGTCTGGAGGGCTTTCTTACGGCATATCCACAGAGTGTGGCAAAGAGGATAGTTCTTGGCACCCTGCTGGATACTTACACTTCCATGGGCGAAGCTGACCAAGTGATTCGCACCGGCGACCGGTTACTTCAAGTTGACCCTAGCAATTTGAAAGCCATTTACACGTCGGTTACGATAAAGAATTCCCAATGTGAGAAGAATCAGGATGCTGAAGCCTGCAACGATGCAGCCGTATTAGCGCGACGAGGGTTGGGTGCAATGAAGGGCGCAGGAGTTTCTAACGCCGATTGGGACCTTGTTTTCCGTTCAGCAATCATCAAAGCGGTAGGTACAACAAGACAACCTCAAATGTGTCCAAACCCATTCTCGAATCCCCCAACGGAAGGTAGTGTTGAATCGCCGCCTTTGGTACTTTCAAGTCCAGCGGCAAGATACTGTGCTCCCACACAACAAGATGGGACGAATTCACTTCTCCTCTTCAAAGTGAATCCGGGAGTTACTCATATCGATTTCATTGCTCGGTTCCTATCCCCGGCTCAGATTCCCATCGACAAAGTTGTGCAGAGTTTAGACTTCAAGAAAGACTCTTCCCTCACGTGGAGAAACATATCTGTCTACACGGTATGGAAGCTCTCCGGATATTGTGAGAACAAGGAGATATCAGGAGGAGCAGTGTTCAAGGCTAGCCCAGACATGAAACGGTTCAACATGATCTTAGAGGGACCGAATTCACTCTACTCTGGTTCCTGCTTTGCAACCGAGAACGAAGCACTTCAATACCTGAAACGTTTGAATCGGTAGACCGACGCAGTGAAAGCAGGAAAACATTGACGGCCAGGAGCATTCTGAATACGGTCAGCAATAAGCTGTATGACATTCGTCAGGCACACAACAGCAAGGTCAGCAACGATGCCCGGTACATTGTCACTTGGGCCATCATTCTAATCTTTGTAGTATTTCTAGCCGGAGTACTGTTTCTCGTCATGCAGTAGCAGGAGCCGGTATGAGCGAATGTAAAGAGATGAGGCTGCGCACACGGGCAACATGAGGTTGCCCGCCAAGGAAAACTACGACGCAGAGATTTTGTCTATGTGAACTAGAGCTCGTGTTCTGCGTCTGGATTTTCTCGAAGTATGCGCTGTCCCTCTTGGCACAAGTCCCACTGATGCGGCGCGGTCTCTATGCATTTTTCGCACTGTTCAAGGTGTTTTTTCATCTCGCCTTTGGCCATGTACTGTAGCCCTCCTGATAAAATCCAAGCCGATTATACGAGCCTTCAAGGTTGTGTGCAAATTCTCGATTATCTATTCCAGTAAAAGACTAGAAATCTGGCACCCGATCCCTTGCCGGAATCTTCTGGATTGCCTGACGAGGCTCTGAACGTCCTGGTCGAGGCGTCGAAGTCTATTTGTGAAGAGTAAGCATCGAAAATACCGCGAATTCAAGCCCTGCCACAATTACCAACAAGGCCAACATAATCAAGATGATCATAATATCCCCCTACTATGGAGGACAAAGTCAGGATATGTCTAACTAGCGATCTTGGGCCATCATCGCCTTTGGGCGGCATGGGCCAATACTTGGGACAGCAAGCATTATCTCGGCATGGATGAAGCCAGAGTGGACATCCTCGGGATACCTCCTCTGCGTCACTTCAAGGAACTCCCCGATCAAATGCTCGTAAGCTGAGATGCTCTCCTTGTCCAGCTTCTTGTCCAGTTTCTTCTGGATGAACTTCTCTTTCCGCTTCACGAGAGTTTCCCGAGTGATGTCCTCCTCCCGTGGTGATCGTCCGGCGTTTATATCAGCAGCATCTGCCTTCAGATCCTTCTCCTTCCTGTCCCGCGCATTGAGGGATTCTTGGAGATCGGAATCGAGCCGCTGATAGATTGCCTTGCCTTTGTCTCCGTACCACTTCAGGCCCCATGGACCCAAAGCCACGCAGTCGGGACCGAAGGTCTTGGGTTTATCCCAGTCCTCGGTGAAGCCTCGACCGCTCCTGACAGGTTCAACATGGACGCGATGCCAGTCGCGCCGGGTAGATCGCACGTATCGCCAAAGCGCAACTTTGAGATTAGCCATTTTGTGTGGGTTTTTCCTTCCAAGGCCAACCATACGCTCAATTGCCGCGCTGGAGCCGCGCTGTGCTGGTCGGAAGGCTTGTAAGTGATTGATTCTAATCGCTAAAATAATTTTGGTGCCGAAGAAGGGACAATCGCCTTGGATTTCCCTAACCGGCACCATTACAAAGACTTAGAGGTATTTGAGATTTCTTCTTAGTCATATCTCAGTTATGTTGACCGGCATGGGTATTTCCCTAAGGGGGGTCGAAATGCCCAAAACCAATACTAAAGCGTCGCTTGTTCGTTATGCCCGGATCGAGGGAATCGGATGGAGGCGCGGTTCCATTGTTACCTCAAAAAACGGTCGAGTGAAGCCGAACGCGATGCTGTACGCGAACAAGGAATACCTGATCGCCGCAGACAGTGCCTATCAGATTCGCCACTACCAGGGCATCAAAGCCGCCTACGTTACAGTCGGCTCAGACTATGATGCCGCGCAGTCCACGCTGCAACGGTATCTCGACACGCAGCAGCACCGGGTACTTGAAGTAAAGCTCGGGATCAAGCTCGATTCTCCCTCAGAAGCCCCTAAGACGCTGGCGCAGTGCCGGGAAGATTTTGTCGAGAAGTATGCCCACGGTTCCGCCGACACCGAGTACGCCTACCGTTATGTCTCCGGCGAGTTCGTTAAGCTTATGGCGCAGCGGGACAAGCTGTTTGCTTCCGCGCTCACGGAGGACGATATCATCGCCTTCGACCGCCACTTGGAGAAAATAGGCAACAAAAAGAACACCCGGGCCACCCGGTACGGTTACATCCGGTGCTTCCTGCGCTTCGTGGGATTAGACCCAAAGACCCTCATCTCCCCTGAGGAGCACAAGAAACTCAAGGCGAAGCCGATCCTCAAGCCCGTGCGCTACTCAGAGGATGAACTGCAGAAGCTCTACGCCGCGTCCTCTGAGCGGCATCGCCTGATCTGGCGCACCTATCGGGAACTCGGCCTTCGCGAGGAAGAGCTGGCGTTTGCATTCTGGAGTGATGTGGACCTGGACGCGGGGTATGGCACGTCCGGTTCAAGGGCATCGGTTCGTTTCCGTGGAATCCGAAGCTCGAATGGAAGTCCAAGGATTCAGAGGAGCGGGATATTCCCATCGCTAATGGCTTACTCGCCGAACTGAGTCGCTACCTGAAGTCCGCGAACAAACGTAATCCACTTGTGTTTCCGACGCAGGGTGGCCAGGCGGACATCAAGTTGCTGAAGGCTCTTAAGTCGGACTGGCGCCGCGCTGGCCTCAACTGTGGGAATTGTCCCGGATGCCTGAAGAAGGATGAATGCAGTCGGGCAAAGGTTAAGACATTTCGCTCGACTTTCCTGAGCACCATGTTGCGCTTCACTCACCTCCGCAACGTGCAGGCCTTGGCCGGCCACTCGGACATCTCAACGACCCAGCGGTATCTCGCTGTCGACAACGACAAGGTTATGATGGCAGCGGCTAATGCCGCGTTTGGTTAGGGTGGGCGTGCCGGGCTGCGCGTCACCGCCGCCCGCCTCCTGCAGCACCTGGGCCTCGCCGACCGCTCCTCCACCACAGAGCTGACCGACCGCGAGCGGAACGAGCTGCTGACGATGTCTACCGGCTCTCCTGGCCGGACGAGCAGACGGAGCTGGTGATCGGCGTGCTCCGCTTCTGGCCGATGTGACCCTCACGGGCAAGACGAGTGCAGAGCGTGAAGAGGAGCAGCTCGCCGCTGCCAGGCGCGTGGGGGGAACCCGAGTGTGAACCGATAAAATGCTCAGGGTGGCTTTCTGCTGTCTCGGGCTGCTTTAGGTTGCCTTCTGTGAGGCACATCTCGGCGCGTCCGACGCGGGCTCGCTGACAACCGTCCTTACATCATCTCTCTCGCTGTAGGCCCAAATACCGCAGGATGACTGCCGGGTGAGCACTACGCGCTTGTCGTGGAAGCTGTTGCGAGACCGCACATCGCACAGCGAGCCGGGCTTGGCGGACTCGGCAGCCCGTACTGCTACCACCCCACCTACATACGTCCAGGTCCCAGGCCACACGTAGCTCCCGTCGGCCTTCGCGGTTTTAATTTTGGCGGCGCGGCGCTTACGAACGCGGGTAGCAGCGGCCTCCAGTGGCACCCACTCTCCATCGACCAGCACGGCCACGTCATCCAGATCGCCGATCCCGGTCCCAATCTCGGCGCACTCTTCGTAGTGGCCGTCGATCCGGCCTGCCTTAAAATACTTTTGGATGAGGGCCCGGCCACGTATCGTGGACCCACTCACCGCAGCGAGGTCTGGCCATATGATCTGCAGCCAGGCGTGGTCGGTAAGATCATCACCACTCGGCGTGGTCACCCTGTTCAGCGGACCGGTGAGTTGCGGCTTTGGGTGCGTTTGGCGAGCAGAGACAAGATGCCAACCGGCCTCACATCCTCACGTCGTCTTCTGGGACCTCTGCCGCCGGATCGAGAACCGCTCGATGCCGTCTTCACCACTTGCCGCCTCCACGGCCCCGGCCAGCCGGAGTGTCCGCAATGCTTGCACGAGGTGTTTTTCCGTCCGCGTGCCGGTGGTGGCCTGAAGCCTCCTGACGGTCTGATTCGGTTCGAAATTCAACGAAAATATGACGAGCCGCTCTGTCGGCGTGAGATCGAAAACTGTCATCATTTGCTTCTCCTATAGGAGGTCGTCGTGCCCCTCCACAGATAAATACCCAATTCGTGAGTGTTTTCACCTTTTCCTCGAAAAACTTTTCCTTGTTTTCTTTTATCCGAAGTCAAATGCCACGAATTTCCGCATCTGCTTTTCATTGATCAAGGGAAGAATCTGCTCATATGTGAGGCTCCCCGTTTCGAGGAGGGCCTTTCCAATCTGGGTGATGGTCTCCCAGTTGGCCTCAACCCAGGTGGAAGCCCGAGCTTTGTACTCTTCTAGACCTCGGGCGATGGTCTTCCCACGCTGCTCGTACCGGCTCAGCCGCTCCTGGGGGACCTCCCCCTCATGTCCGGTCCCCAGCAGAGGTGTGGCATAGCAGGCAGCGGTCCAGGCGTTGTCGAGGTCGCCATCTGAAGCCCCGAGTATCTCTATAGTCCGCCAGGTACAGGCATCCGCCTTGGCAGTGGCCGCCGGACCAGCGAGGTGGATGGCTAAGTAGGCGCGGGGCTTGTCCTTTACCAGATCGCCGGTCACGGGAAATCCAAACTCCATGGGGCCCAGTGCGCGGTGAGCCTCCTATCGGCGTGCTGAGCAGCCTACCGGTTTGCCGACTGTGGGCCTCCTATTAAACGATCTTCCTCAGTCTGGAATTTCCAGGGTGCCGAACACTGGTATATGAGTGTCTAAGAATTTCTCATCTTGATTCAAGGTCCGGTTGTTCGCCGCCGTAGTCTCCGCGTGGAACTGGACTGCTGTTGAGATTGTGTTGCGCACCATTCCGGATTGCTCGTCGACGGCGACGATCGTCGTAGGCAAATCCGCATTGCGGCGCATCTTGCACGATCCAATCTTCAGGGACCCCTGCGCGTCTAGACCATCATCCTTGTATACGTAGTAGCAGACATCGAGTGACTTATCCAGCTCCGAGTACATGTAGATGCCGCTCGTGGCCCAGGCACCATCGTTCGCCCCGGCTTCGTCATAACCCTTGCGACTGCCCTGGATCGGAGTCAGGATGCAGATACCCCTACCATCGTTGGCTGTGAGCGCGTAATTCTTGACGTCCTGCACGATACTGACCTTGTCGGCCTTCTCGTCCCTGTTGCCTGGTGTGCTGAGTAGAGTGAGGTAGTCGATAATCACCAGATCGAGCGGCGCCTTAGCGTTCTCCCGGTCGATGATGGATTTCACGTCGGCCCAGGTACGGCTGGCGCCGGGTGAATACACGATCAGGTTCTTGGCCATCGACTGCTGGTATTGCGGCACATACTTCTCGAAGAATACCCTCTTCTCTTCCTCCGTAAAAAGTCCGCGTTCAAGACGCTTTTTACTGAAACTGTTGTCCGCGAACTTCGTCTTGTGCCGGACGTACAAAATCGAGTACGAATCACTCTCCTCATTGACGTCTGTTTCGATTGGGATATGAAGCACGCGGAAACCGGCCTTGGCCGCGTTGAATCCAATGGTGCGCACCATGCAGGTCTTGCGGTTTCCGACAAAGCCGAGCACGCCGACGAGGTCCTGGCGCCGCAGGCCTCCGCAATGGTTGTCGATCGCGATCATCCCGGTAGGGATGAACAGGTCGTTGTACTCCCGATCCTGCTCCGCCTGTTCGTAGCGGTCCTTGATGCCGGGTGCCAAAGACGCCAGCGTGCCACCGACCGCAGGCCGGTCATCTATCAACACGCCGTTCTGAAACTCCCCGAGCACGTATTTGATCGCAGACTCGGGTCCCCGCAGGACCGTCTTCTCCTTGTCCCGCAACTGGTACTCGTTAATCGCGATCTCACTGCCGATGGCGAACAGGCGCTGCAGGCGGTACTTCTCGTACTCCTCTTTACGCTGATCAAGCTGGGTATCGAGATCGTCGGGATGGAACAGCGTTAGCTCGTCCGCATACTGGTCGTACTGATCCATCACCTCGTGGAGAACCTTGCTTTGCGAGTCACGTGTGAGGACACTGTTGATCGCTTCGCGGCTCAGCGCCATCTTGTGTTCGAGATAGTAGCCGTTGACCGCGCACAGCACGCGCCACTCTGCCTTCGAGGTGACCTTTTCGACGAGCAGGGTATGTTTGGAGTACCACTCGTAGACGAGGTCGGTGTAGTCCGGCGACGGTTCCTTGTCCGGGCGGAACATGGCGTGAAGAATCTGAAAGTATGGCTTTTGGTTAATTATGAAGTCTGCCATCGGTACGTTTCTCCTCCTTCAAAGAAAAAGTTGAGATTGAAATCTGTTTTGGTGTCCCACAAGTAATCCGACGTCGCGTTACCCTGCGAACCGAACGCTATGCGCACCAGGTCCCGCGCCGATGCGGCGGAGAACTGTTCCGGCCTCGTCCGAGCCCCACCTGGCTATTAAGTCGTCCACGGATTTATTGGCTGTCGCCACGACCTGGCCCACTTCCGCATACACCGCGTCGACCACCTCAATCAGCTTGCCGATCTGGAATGGGGTCGGGTTGCATTTATCCACCTCATCCAAGAACAAGGCGGGGCGGTACCCAGCTTTCGCCGCCTTCACGATGCCATCCACGGTCACGGTGGGAAGCTTCGTGGGCTGGGCGTACTCATCCCTATGGCGGTTTTCCCAGGCAAGATACTCCTGGAGCAGCCTGCTAGTACTTACCCGCCAGACAGCCTTGACGTCGTCACGCTGCTTCCACTCTTGGACTGACCAGTTATGCAGCGTTTTGCGATACAGTGCGGTGATCATGTGTGTCTTCCCCGTCCCGGGGCCTCCGAACAAGTAATGGGAATCGCCCGGATGCGCCTTAAGCAGATCGATGATCTCTTGCTGCCGCTGGGCAGGAAGCTGAGAGTGCTCATAAGGCTCCAGGGTGGCCAAGTTGGCTTTACTGAAACGCAGGGACACAATCTCCTTGTTGGCCCAATCAGCCCAAAATGAATGAAGCTGACGGCAGTAGCAGACTGCCGAGGGCACCTCGACTTCAAGCCCCGTTTTAAGCCCGTGCTGCAGACCGTACAGCACCTGCTTGCCCTGGCACATCGGGCATTCCATTTGCCTCCGACCGACGCGCTCCCGCACTTCAGGATCAAGCGGTGGAAACACTACAGGCGAGCAAATCCGCCAATCGTCTTCCCGGAGCAACTCGGCGGTGTACGCGGCGGTGAAGGGATTTGGGTAGATGCCCGCGAGCATCTTCCACTGCCGCAGAGACTGGAGATCGTCCCAAGTGAACCTCGGAGGTACAGAGCACTCCGGCGCGTTGTCGGGCGCAGCCTTCGAAAGCGCCTCGGGCTTGTAGATTGTCTCTCGCGTCCATTGCGGGGCTACTACGGTGATGACGTCGGACATGACTCTCCTCCTATTCGATCTTGAACAACGACTTGACGCTGGCCCGCTTGGCCTGCTCCGCCTCGGACGCGAGCGGATGGTTGCGCGTTGAGGCGGTTACGGGGGCGCTGAGCTTACGTTGGACAGCTTTAGCCTGGCGGTCGACGTCGTCGGCCATCTTGTCGAGATCGGACAGGATGAAATCCAGACTGTCGCCCCTACGGCGGGGCAATTGGGAATCGTGGTCAGCATCACCAAGGCCGTAGTAAGGGAGCTTCATGGCTGCGGTCAGCGTCGCCAGCAGATCGGCTCCGCCATCTCGGTCGGCAATCTCCGTGAGGCGCGAAGGCCATGCGGTCTTTGCGGCGTGAAGTTCACGACGGGGCGAGGTGATGGTTACCCAGACCTCCTCAGCAAGGCGGCCTCCGGAAGTGGCTGGGAAGCTGACCGATGACGGCGAGCGGGCGGGATCGGGACGTGAGATTGATGAAGCAGGAGAAGGTCCACTGGCAGCGATAGCGGGTTCGGCGATAATAGAGTCAGCCACAGAGGAGCTTGCAGTTGCTTTCGCTTTTGCCTTAATGGTGCCCTGGGTGTCATCAGAACGGTTGAGGGGATTGACAACGACTGCCGACGTAGCCGGTACTTCTCCTGGTCCTTCTTCTCCTGTACTTGTTCCAGGTACTTCTTCGGGTTCAGTTTCTGATACAACCCGATTCTGATCCTGAACTACCACCCGTTCAGTTTCTGATACAGCCTCATTCAGACCCTGAACTATATCAGCAACTGAACTACACGCACCCCCCTTCAGTTTCTGAACCACCACCCGCGCCAACACGTTAGGCACAATCTGATACCAATTGCACCCTGAGCTGTGCTCTGTGATGGTCAGTATTTTTGCGGCTTTCAACCGCTGAACGCCTTCGCAGGCAGACGTCTTTCCAAAGCCTGTCTCAAACGCGATTGTCCAGTAGTTGAGCCATGTCCGGTTGTGGCCGTCGAGGTCTGTGTGCGCGGCGATGCACAGGAGCACCAGGTGCTCACGACGTCCCAGACCCAGCGACTTCAGCCTTGCCCCTTGCTGAAAGGCCCAACGCAGCGCGAGCCCGTTGTGCCAGTTCAGCTTTTCTCCGTTCCAGATCGTCTCCTTGCGCGGCTGGGAGGTTGCCTCCCCACCGACGGTTGTGGCTGGGGTGCTCACTGCTGCACCTTTGCTTCCGGGCGATCCCGGGCTGCAAAGATCGAATAGGTCGAGCGCCCAGCGCGAAGCAGTTTGATCCTGAAGTGATATGGCTTGTACTTCGGTTCTGCGGTCATGCTGTTCTCCATTTTCTGCGGCATCATCGCCGCACGAAGATAGATACCCAAGCACGGGGTCAAAGGCTGATTATGGAGTCGCCTTTTTTTTGCAAACGCATACGGAAGGCCTAATCCGTTAATGATTCGCTTCGCATTTCCGATTCTGATTTCTGAGGCCCACGTTGATGATCAGTGCCAGAGCCATGGCCGCGATGCCAACGACCGAGAGTTGTCGGCGAACCGCGATTGATCTGGTTATCCTGCTGCTCAGGATGAGATGGCCCCTAGACCTGCGTGGCATGATCACTTGGGAGATAACGGGCCAGTCCGGCTATCTCACCTGCCGAGGCGCTGGCGCGATCCGTGTGGGTTGTCGATCGAGATGGTGGTGCAGCAAGATTGACATCGGGCAGCGGCACCATGGTCTTGTCCACGCCGGTGCCTCCGGTGGTGATGGCAATCTCGCAGATGGGCACCGTCTTCAAGGCGTTACGCTGTCTGCGACCCGTCCCCAATAATGCTTCACCGTTCTAACCATTCCCGGGATACGTAATCAGCGTACACGCGCTGCAAGGAGGAAGCACTATGCATCGGCCGGCTGGCCTCTTTGGCGCTCCGCCAAAAAGTCGACGGCGAAGCGATGATCTGGTCCCGAACGGGCTCGGTGTACCACGAACCGAGTTCTCTGGCGATCCTCGCCGCTCTTAAGGAAAAGGAAGGAAGCGACGCCGAGGCATACCTTTATTACTTCAACTCGGAAAAGCTGATGAAAGAGGTGGTCGCGGCGCCCGGTTCTCATTCACCGGTCGCCGTCGCGGAGGAGCCGCGCGTCGCTCTTGGCCTCAGCCGCGTCATCTCTTATGCGCCGAAGGTGATCGACAGTGACGGGAAGCAACGAGTTCTAGATGCCAGCGGACAACTTGCTGGTTGGGAGCGTTGGCCCCATGCTTTGTATTCCGATAGGGTAAAGGAGCAGCAGGACGATTATAACCGGTATCTCCGCGCCACCCATCTCCCTGCTTCTGTCAATACCAGGCCGCAGTATCCGCGCTTCTTTCTGGGCTTCACCTTCGCAGAGCGGAATGCTCTCGCCCAGCAAGGATTCCCGCCGCCGTTCGCGGATGGTTATTCGATCCCCGAATGGATTGAGCCGACCGGCATTCTTGACCGCGACACGCTGGCGATTCCTTTCTACGAAGAAGTGGTCCAGTTTGCGCTGTTGGTAAGCGATGCTGGTATATCTCTGCAGCAGGTCGAAGCGCAGCCGCACGACGGTCCCTCGTCCAACGCGGACCTGGCGCTCGAGCTTCGGCGCGCCCATGCCGCTCTTGGCGAGTTCCACGATTTCCTCGCTCGAGTTAAGATGACGACCTCCGCGCGCGCCTCGCTCGATGCCTGGACCGAAGCTAGCCAGTTCCCGGGGTGGAAGAAACCTTCGCAGTCGATCAATTTCGATGATCCGCCGGATTTTGTGACCGCCCACTTGGACGGCCCCGATCTTACCCAATCATTTGTCGCCCAGCTTGAGGGATACGAGAAGGCCGTGAAATCGCATCTGGATGCGGCGCGACTGCTAATATCGCAAAAGACCGCCGCTGGATTCTCAGTTTCCCATTGAATTTCAAAGCCCTATTCTAGCCGTCTCTTCAAACGGCCAGGTTGAATGTTCACGCAGCTCGTGTTCATTCGATACTTCAGCATCGGAGAACAGACCATGTACATTTGGAAGTATCTTTTCGTCAGTCCAACAGCTTGCCTTGATTTTTAGAAGTACTGCGCGGGGCAGGAGCAGACATCTTGCCAGCCAGTTGGCTTGCTCTCGATCAAAATGGCGCAATGCGAGTTTACTTTTTGGAAGCAGGGCGGGGGTCGAAATGCTCTCTTTTGCGCTCGGCAAAGCGAAGAGCGGCTGGCGCAATACTCACCGCATCCCAAGAACTCTCTCAACCGCCTCCAGGTTCCTCTGGGTGGGCTGATGCCGCCCTGCTTCCCAGCCCATAAGCGTCGCCGGATCGACCCCTAGCTTTCCGGCCATCTTCCGTTGCGAGAGACCAAGCGCCCTACGGGCTGTAGCGAGGCGCTCGGGGAGGGACATGGCCGCAGGCAACGGATTGTACGCCAGGAACTGAATGATAGCCGGCATGTAGCGGATCTCGGGGATGGTTGCGTTGCGTTCCCAGCCGGTAATCGTCGTCTTGTGAACGCCAATTTGATCGGCAACCTGCTTTTGGAGGAGTTTGAGGTCCAGCCGACGTGCGCGGATATGGTCACCTAAGCTGTTGATCTGCTTGGGGTACGTTGCGGGCTTGTGTCTGGCAGCTCGAAGCTCAAAATGGCAAAAAGGCAACGCAACAGTGAGAATCGCCAATCGCGATCAGCATGAACCGCACTCGTATTCCTACATACCGAACATGAAGGGTACCAGCATAAGCGAATGCTAGGCGAAGATTTACACATACTTCGAGGCGAGCACCAGCCCTACTCTTCCTCATATTCGCCCGAGGCGTCTCGTATCGATTCCTTTGGGCGGTCTACGAAATAAACCGGCGCAGTTGCTCGAAAGTAGCTACGGTAGAAAGAGATTGCGGCAGTTTTGATCACAAAATCTGATTCTTTCCGGGACGACCGTTCGGGAAGATGCTGATTGCGGATTGAACTTTCCAAAAAAGCTTTCGCTTCAACGAGTGTTCGTCCGGATCGACAAATGTCATCAACAATTAGTATTTTCACACCATTTGCTGTTCCGAAATCTTGCAGAGTGAAACCAAAACGATTGAATGGATTGTTGAATCCCACTGGTGCGTCCAGGTGACTCAAGGAAATTACAGGCACGATCTTTTCATCTCCAAGCTGTTTCGACAATATGCCCGCGATGATTAGGCCACCCCTTGGGATAGCTACAATTAAGTCGGGCAGGAAACGATCCCCGACGAGTTGATTTGTCAGTTTCTTGACCTTCTCCACAAGGTTTGGCTGGTTGTGATCCTGGGAGGTTGATCGTCGAATAACGAGCACTGTACCAATCAGTGTCCCGATAAGGATGCACGCGAATACGAGGAATCCGTAAATCCGCTGCGATTCCGGCAAGAGGTTGATCACGGCGATTACGACGCCGTCGGAAATGAGGGCAATAAGAGCAACGACCCTTGCCTCCGGGGGTATTAGTTTCAAGATTTCGTACCACTTCCCGTTCCCACGTCTTTCAGTGGCACGGTCCCGGCTGGTTCTTGTCGCCATTCTTGCGAGACCTCCTGGACGCACACTTATTCTACTCACCACATCTCTTGAGAGCTTCGGACACATGTGACCGGCTATCTGAGAACCGCGCCTGCATTCGTTGGTATCCTTAGCGGCGGTGTGACGCACGGCGAATTGACTGATTCGCGTGGCGAGGCGCACTTCAACACCAGCAATGGTTCTGGGGAGATTTTCGTCCAAGGACGCAGCTTATTTCGTGGTCGCCTTGCGGGGCGGCACGTCGTTTACATTTGGAGCCTCTTGCAAAATTCAACGGTTCGTTTGATTTAGAGGCGGGGATTGCCAACTTTAGAATAGGGTTACCAAGACCAACTCCAGAGGAAGGCATCCCCACCCTATGCAGCTTACAGTTTCCGGACTTCTGAATCAATTCCATCGCATCCTTCAAGGCGTATTGTTCCCGGCTCTTGAAGAGCAGTTGGGTCCGTTGACCGACAAGCAGCGGCAACTGGTGGCGGTGCTGGAACTTGTTCAGATCGAGTCCCTGGTCGGCCCCTGGCAGGGCGGCGTGGGCCGGCCAGCCCGGCATGAGCGTGCGATCGCCCGCGCCTTTGTGGCCAAAGCGATCTATAACCTAAGCCTTACGAGACAGTTACTGGATCGGCTGCACAACGACGCTTCGTTGCGGCGTATTTGCGGTTGGGAGAGCCGGTGCGAAATCCCCCACGAGTCGCAGTTCTCTCGCGCCTTTGCCGGCTTCGCCGCGTCGGAGTTACCGCAGCGGTTACACGCCGCGCTGATCGAAGCCACCCAGAAAGAGCGCTTGGTGGGCCACATCTCGCGGGACTCGACCGAGATCGAAGCGCGTGAAAAGCCGCAGTGCACACCTGTTGCCGCCGCCCCCGCCAGGCCCAAGCGCAAGCGGGGCCGTCCCAGGAAAGGTGAGCTGCCCGCGCCTCCAGAGCCGACGCGGCTCCAACGGCAAACGAAGATGACGCTGGAAGAAATGCTCGACGAACTGCCCAAGGCCTGCAACGCCGGCACCAAGAAGAACAGCAAGGGGTACAAGGAAACCTGGGTAGGTTACAAGTTACATTTGGATGTTGCCGACGGGCAGATTCCCATAAGTTGCATCCTAACTTCGGCCTCTCTGCACGACTCTCAGGCGGCGATTCCGCTGGCCTCGATCACGGCTCAGCGCGTCACCAATCTTTACGACCTGATGGACTCGGCCTACGATGCCGCGGCCATCCACGAACATAGCCGCGGCCTGGGGCATATCCCCATTATCGACGTCCATCCGCGCCGCGACCAGGCCCTCAAGGAGGAACTGCAAGCCGAACAGAAGCGATGCAAACTGCTCGGCTATCGCAGCGCCGAAGACCTGCGCTACCGCGAACGCACCACCGTGGAGCGAGTGAACGCGCGCTTGAAGGACGAGTTCGGCGGGCGCATGATCCGCGTACGCGGCCATGCCAAGGTCATGTGCCATCTAATGTTCGGCATCATCGCGCTGGCCGCCGATCAGATCCTCAGACTCGTCACATAGGCCGATGGTCGCCACAAATGATCTGAAAGCTTTGCTCGTGCCGACAAGGCTACGTCGCGGCGTGGATGAAAACGAGGTGCAGCCCTTCCGCACTCCGGAAAAGCGACCAGAAAGCAACCGCAAAGCCCTGCAAAAGGACCAAGACCCCACTTATCGCAGAGCCTCTGTACGTACTGGTGAATTTTGCAAGAGGCTCTTTGATTTGGATATTTGATGCTATACAGTACGCAACTGTGAAGCATCCTCCCGTTCTTGGTGAGTTTGGCAAGTAATCTTGGCCCACTTGTGGCAGTTAACTCTGGCCCATCTATGGCAGCTTGCTGGACAAGGTAGAGGGATGGAGATGCGCTGTGCTCCGGGCTGGAGCGTAGCGAAAGCCCGGAGCACAGCGCGGGCATCGATCAGCCCGTGGTTTTGGTCCTGCCTTTCTCGACGGTTCGCCGGAAACGGAAGCTGTCGGCGCCGGTTTCGATGATGTGGGCCCGGTCGGTAATGCGGTCCAGCAGCGCCTTGCATAGCCGAGCGTTGGGGATCACCTGGGTCCATTCGGAGAAGGGCAGGTTCGTGGTGATGATGACGGTGTCCTTCTCTGCTCGTTCGGCGATGACCTGGAAGAGGAACTCCGCCCCCAAGTCGGCCATCGGCACATAGCCCACTTCGTCGATGGCAATCAGGTCATAGCGTTCCCATCGGGCCAGCACGCGGCGCAGTTGCAACTGCTGCTTGGCTTCGACCAGTTCGTTTACCAGTGCAGCAGCTGTGGCAAAACGTACTCGTCGCTTCTGCCTGCACGCAGCCACGCTCAGGCCAGTGAGCAGATGCGTCTTGCCGGTGCCGCAATCACCGATCAAAATGATCGGCTCAGCGCGTTCGATGTAGCCACCCTGCGCCAGTTCGTGGATCTTGGTGGCCGCGATCTGCGGTGCCTTGCTGAAGTCGAACTCATCGAGCGTCTTCATGCGCGGCAAGTGAGCATCCTTGATCCGTCGTGCGATGGTGTTTCGTTCGCGCTCTTCCAACTCAGCAGCCAGCAGTGCTTCCAGATATCGCAGGTAAGTGAGTCGCTGCTTGATGGCCTCTTCGGCCAGTGACGCGCACTGGTCGGCCACAGCAGGCAGGCGCAGGGCGCGGCACTGTTGCGCCACGGCGGCTT
>Ga0302266_10002359_pt1 | contig 16272 bp, 10 predicted proteins | sample III_Bog_E1_2_FD_194559 | JGI IMG/M metagenome (GOLD analysis project Ga0302266, IMG submission 194559) | Peat permafrost microbial communities from Stordalen Mire near Abisko, Sweden - III_Bog_E1_2 | ecosystem: Environmental > Terrestrial > Soil > Wetlands > Peat | place: Sweden: Abisko... | reverse complement strand
TTCCGAGAGCCAGGAGCGGATGTTGCTGGTCGCCATCAAGGGTCGGGAAAATGAGGTCCTCAAGGTCTTTGAAAAATGGGGACTCGACGCGGTGATTGTTGGGACCGTTCGCCCCGAGCCGCGACTCCGCATCCGCCATCATGGGGAGCTGGTCGCCAATATACCCAACCAATCTCTCACGGACGATGCACCTCTGTACCATCGTCCCGTAGGTGTTTGGAATGCTCCTGTTCCGCTTGATCCTCCGGAAGAAATTCTGGCCAAACTTGGGGAAGATCGCAACTACACGGCGGACTTGCTTCAGCTCCTCGCCAGCTCGAATGTCTGCTCCAAGCGGTGGGTGCACGAGCAGTACGACACAATGGTTCAGACCAATACCGTCCAGGGTCCAGGTGGCGAAGCAGGCGTTATGCGCATCAAGGGCACCGGCACGCCGGGCCATGAACGCGCCCTGGCCATGGCACTCGACGGCAACGGGCGCTGGGCGTATCTGAACCCGAAGCTTGGCGCCATGCATGCAGTAGCCGAGGCTTCTCGTAAAGTGGCTTCCACCGGCGCAACCCCCGTCGCCGCCACCAACTGTCTCAACTTCGGCAACCCTGAAAAGCCGGAGATCATGGCCCAACTTTCAGCAGCGATCGACGGCATCGCGGAGGCCTGCAAAGCCCTCGGCACGCCCATCACCGGCGGCAACGTGTCCCTTTATAACGAGACCAAAGGCGAAGGCATCTATCCCACGCCGGTGTTGGGCATCGTCGGAATCCTTGAGGACGTCACCAAGGCGGTGCCCTCCCATTTCCAAGTTGAAGGGGATGCGATCCTGTTGCTCTGGCCTATCCCCCGAGGCGAAAAACCCAACCCCGATCTGCCCGCACCTCATACCCCCGAGCCAACTGACGCCACATCGAGCCTGGTCCCCGGAGTATTTGGGGATGAGCCGGTCGTTGTGCCGGAAGGTGCCTTCGAGGCCGATGCTGCGGCCAACTCCGAGCTGATTGCATTTGGCTCGTCGGAATACGCCAAGGTGGTGCTTGGAGCGCTTTGGGGTCAGCCGCCAGCGCTCGACCTGGACGCCGAAGCTGATCTTCAGACGCTGCTCACCGTCCTTGCCGATCGCGAACTTCTTCACTCCGCCTGCGACGTTTCTGACGGAGGAATTGCCACCGCGCTGGCGCAGGCTGCATTTCCGCTGGATATCGGCGCGACTGTTGAGCAGGATCAATCACTGATGATTCATCCGCTGTTTGGCCTTTTTGCAGAGCCAGCTTCCACCATGATCGTGACAGCCGATCCTGATAAGGTTTCCGCGATTGAAGAGCTAGCCGACGAGTACAGCTTTATCGTCGCGCGCATTGGCACAACGGGCGGCAGAGACCTGCAGATCTCGGTCTATGGCCAGCCCTTCATCTCGGCTGCGCTCGCCGGCTTGCGCGGTTCCTGGGCCGAATCTCTTCAGGCCACACTCCACGATGAGGTCCCCGCATGATCCGCACCCTCTACCAGGGCGTCGCTGGCGTCGAGGACACATCTGGACAACTGACCACTGACCTCTGTTCACTTCCCCATGTCGATGACGACCCGAAGCTTCGCGAAGAGTGCGGCGTCTGCGCTGTACACGGTCATCCCGACGCAGCCCGCCAGGTCTATCTTGGCCTCTACGCGCTTCAGCATCGGGGCCAGGAATCCGCCGGCATCGCCAGCGCGGACGGCCAGCGACTCGCAAATATCAAGGGCATGGGCCTGGTCTCTGAAATCTTCACGGACGATGTACTTGCGAAGTTGCCAGGTTCCATGGCCATTGGCCATACCCGCTACTCAACAACGGGCGACTCGGCTCTGTTGAACGCCCAACCCATACGCGTTGACTCCACCAAGGGTCTTATCGCCATCGCCCACAACGGGAACCTCGTCAACCTCGGCAACATCCGCGCCCGCCTGGAACGGGACGGCGCTTATTTCCAGACCACATCCGATTCCGAAATCATCGTCCAGCTCATCGCCCACTCCCGCGCCAACTCGCTGGTTGACGCTATCGCCGGCTCGCTTGCCCAGGTTGAAGGCGCATTTTCGATCGTGATGATGACCCGCGACCGCATCTTCGCCGCCCGTGATCCACGCGGCTTTCGACCGCTTTCCATGGGCCGCATCCGCAACCCCGACGGACCGGACACCATTGTCTTTGCCTCTGAGACCTGCGCTTTCGACCTGCTGCGTGCCGAGTATGTCCGCGATGTGCTGCCTGGCGAATTGGTAATGGTCTCTGAAGACGGCGTCACCAGCCGTCAGTACGCCACCGGGATTCCGCAAACCAGTTGCATCTTTGAACACGTTTACTTCGCCCGTCCTGACAGCCGCATATACGGCCGCTGGGTGCAGGAAAGCCGCGACCAGATGGGCCGCCAGTTGGCGCGCGAGTCCGCGGTCCCGGCAGATGTTGTGGTCCCTGTTCCTGATTCCGGTGTCACCGCGGCCCTCGGCTACGCTGAAGAGGCGGGCCTTCCCTTCCGCATGGGCCTCATTCGCAACCATTACGTGGGCAGAACCTTCATTGAGCCCGAGCAACGCGTCCGCGACTTTGGCGTTCGCCTCAAGCTCAATCCGGTGCACAATTTGCTCGAAGGCAAGCGCGTCATCCTCATCGACGATTCCATTATTCGCGGCACGACGAGCCGAAAAATCGTGCGCATGGTGCGCGGTGCGGGAGCGAAGGAAGTCCATCTGCGTATCAGTTGTCCGCCCACCATTTCACCCTGCTTCTACGGCGTCGATACTCCCAGCAAGCGCGACCTGATTGCCGCGAACAAGTCTGTAGAAGAAATCCGTCAATTCATCGAGGCAGACTCATTGGCTTATCTATCGCTCGAAGGGCTTTTGCAGAGCTGTGAGGGCCCTGAGCACACCGGCTACTGTACGGCCTGCTACACCGGCGACTACCCAACCCAATGGGTTGATGTGGAAGACATCCTTCCCGCCGCCGTGAGTCTCTAACTGCTATTTGGCAGCGCCGCGCCGAACACACGGAAGAGCCCCAGCGAGTAGCAACCCGCTTCCTGTGCTTGGATCGCAGCATATTGAATTCTTCGTATCCCCAGTCACAGGACGTTCACAGTCCGGCTGTGATAGCATCCGCTTCTTAGCAGAAAGCGCGTTGCGGATTCATCCTCCGTTCATCTGCATCGCGCCGGCCCGAGGCCCTCTTCAATGGACGAGGCAGACGGCAGACCGGGACATGTGGCCCTCCAATCCGGCCACCTGGACGCCCCAGCGGACGCCCCAAATCCATCCCTGCGCCTCCCTCCTCCAGTAAAGACTGTCATCCCGAGCGCAACGAAGTGGAGTCGAAGGACCCGCTTTTCGCCGTCGCTCATCCCAGGCTCGCATTGCACAGGAGAACACCATGAAAACGTATCAGGGAAGTGAGATCCGCAACGTAGCTGTAGTGGGGCATGCGCATAGTGGCAAAAGCACGTTGATTGCCGCATTGCTGCATGCCGCGAAGATGACACCAACCCAGGGCCGCGTCGCCGACGGCACGGCCGTTACCGCTTATGACGAAGAGGAAGTCGCTCGCGCAACCACCATGCAAAATGCCGTTGCGTTTGCTGAGTGGCAGGGTGTGAAGGTCAACTTCATTGATACCCCCGGCTTCCACATGTTCAGCCATGAAGCGCGCGCCGCCCTGCTGCCGGTTGAGGCTGCCATCGTGGTGGTCAACGCCCAAAACGGCGTGGAAGCAGTCACCGAGCGCGTTTGGAAATTTGCCGAAGAAGCTAGCGTACCGCGCATCGTTGTGGTCAACCAGATGGACCACCCCAAGGCGGGCGGCGGCGGTGGACTCAACGCGCTGATCGACGACCTGGTAGACCGCTGGGGGCGGAACTGCGTTGCGGTACAACTGCCCATCTCCGACGCCCAGGGCTTTCACGGAGTTGTCGACCTGGTCACTATGGAAGCGTTCTCCTACACCGCGGGTGGTGACGGGCGGGGAAAAATCGTGGAGATGCCAAACAGTCTTGCCGCCGACGCCAAGGCGCGTCATGAGGCGCTGGTGGAACTGGTGGCCGAGGGCAAAGACGAATTGATGGAAGAGTTCTTCGAGAAAGGCACCATACCCGAAGAACACCTTATCGCCGCTCTCCATGAGGCCATCCGCGAAGATCGAATCTTCCCAGTGCTGTTTACCAGCGGGCTGGCCAACATGGCCACGGACCATTTGCTGGACTTCTTGAAGGTTTACGCTCCAGCCGCCAGTGAGCGGGCGCCTATCGCGGTGAGCGCTCCCGTGTCCGTCGGTGCCGGTGGCGGCAACGGCCTCCCGGAAGAATCGGGAATCACATTCCGCACAGTGGAAGACGCGGGGCCGGCGGGCATGGTGGTCTTCAAGACCATGACCGATCCGTTTTCTGGGAGAATCACCTTCTTTAAGGTTATAAGCGGCGTCATTCGGAATGATGTGACGGTGGAGAATTACACGCGCCGCGGCCAGGAGCGGCTGGCTCATTTGAGCGTGATGCAGGGCCGAAAAGCGGTTGAAGTGCTGGAACTGCATGCCGGCGATCTGGGCGCAGTGGCCAAGCTGCGCGACACGCTGACTGGCGACACGCTGGGGCAGAAGGGCGCCGAAATTCAGGTGGATCTGGTTCCGTTTCCAGAGCCGGCGATGACCTATGCTATTGAGCCTAAAAGCCGTGCAGACGAAGACAAGCTCGCTCCGGCGATTCACAAATTGATGGAAGAGGACCGGCTGATTCGTTTTTATCGCGATCCGATGACGAACGAATTTCTGATTGCGGGGGCGGGACAGCCGCATATTGAAGCCATTGTGAGCCGTTTGAAGAAGCGCTACCACGCGGAAGTTACGTTGAAGGCGCCGAAAGTGCCCTATCGCGAAACGATACGCGCGAAGGCGGAGGCGCAGGGACGGCACAAGAAACAGACGGGCGGACACGGGCAGTTTGGCGATTGCAAGATCCGCATGGAACCGCTCCCACGGGGCGGCGGATTCGTGTTTGGGAACGAAGTTTTTGGGGGCGCTGTTCCGCGTAACTTCATTCCTGCCATAGAGAAAGGGATTGTGGAGTCGGCGGCGCGCGGGTACCTGGCGGGGTTCCCGGTGGTGGACTTCAAGGCAACTGTTTTCGATGGGAGTTACCACGATGTGGACTCGAACGAAATGAGCTTCAAGATGGCGGGAAGACTGGCGTTTCGGAAGGCTATGGAGTCTTGCAAGCCTTGTTTGCTGGAGCCGGTGATGAAGGTGGAGATAGAGGCGCCGGACGAGTTTGCCGGGGCGCTGATGGGCGACCTGAACGGACGGCGAGGGCGCGTGGGAGGCATGGAATCGAAGGGGCGGACTACCGTTATTAACGCGCAAGTGCCTATGGCTGAGATGCTTACGTACGGGACGATTCTGACTTCGATGACGCAGGGTAAGGGTACTTACCGTATGGAGATGGACCACTACGACATTGTGCCGCAACTGGTGGCGGACAAGATCCTGGCCAATGCGAAGCGGCCGGTGGAAGAAGAGGAGGAGTAGGCTGCGCAGTTCACAGTTCGAAGTTCGCAGTCCTGTGGCCTCATAAGGTTCAACGGGAGGGGTGCGCTACCTAGCTGAAATGGCTGCACAAGGGGTTACAAAACATGCGAAAGGGTTGAACCTGTGGTTGCGAGTCGTTGAGACACGTACCTTGCGGGCAGCCTTTCCAATATGTTTCGGTTGCAGAGAGTTTTCCTTTTCGAGGCATGGGATTGCGGAGATTTGGCCATTTCTCCGAAGAACGCACTGATTTGGCATGAGTTAGTGACTTAACTTGTTGATAATGAGTTCTTTATTTGGATTTTGTTTGCAGTGCAGCTCCGCACGGAAATGGGCCTGTCTCGAACTGCGCTTTCACGGCTGATTCATGAAAAAATCGACCGGATCCGGCCCGAACGGGGGAGTTAATGCCCGCCTTAGGAGAGGCCAAATCCGGTCACAGTTGGGTTATCGGCTGGATGGAGATTTCCATTAATCGCCAACTGCGGTGGGCGGGCGCGCGCGGGAGGCTGGCGCGATCATTCACATCTGCTTTGCAATGGGGCAGAGGGGAGATAGGGCGCAGGTGGATATTCAGCCTTCGATCGATCTAAGCTTTTCTTCCAAGCGGTCGATGCCTTTGAGAATGGCATCACGATTCTTCGAGGAAGTAATCCAAGCAGGTAGTCGGCAGAACATGGACCACTTCAGGTTTGCGGTTCTCTCGCGGAGGCTGGCGGAGATGTACCGGCGAAGTGCTTCGAGATGGTCTCCGTTAAAGGCCCACAATGTGTGATCACAGCAGGATATTTGTAACCAGAGAGGCAGGCCGAAGGTAGGGTCGTTTGCTGATCCGAATCGCTCTTTGGCGTATTCAAGGTCAAGTCTTGTTACCAGCCCACAGGTCGGGCAAGTGATTAGAGAGAGGCCCGGATCCACATCCTTCTGAGTTTTGCCACGCGCTGCCTGTTCCAGCCATTTCGTTCCACAATTCGGACACGGTCTCTTCGCAGTTCCATTCACCGGACCGTGCCATTCCCCATCGCACCCTATCCGTTGAAAGGAACATCGCAGACAAGTTGCCCTCGCATCTATGGGCTTAAAGGGAATCCCGTATTTGGATCGACAAGTGACCACCACGGGCCCTCTGCAATTCGGGCAGACGCTGAACACTCGTTCAGCAAAAGAAGCGATCAGCAAGCCTCTATCGAAGTATCGAGATTTTTCTGCTGTAGGTGTCATCAGGGTACCGGCCAAGGTAGGATACCAGCGACTCTGCCGGTCGCGCGGTTAGGATCGTCGCGACTCTTCTGAATACTTGGCTGTGATTGCCCACCGTCCAGAATGCTTGCGAACGAATCGGGCATGGGCACAATGATTCGCGGCGGCCCTTCGGGGCGCCCTGGTTGTATGTGGATGCGGACCCAGGGTTCCGCTTCGCTTCACGCTGGGCTATTTTCGTATCCTCCCTCCGGGAGGAAAAGCTTGTGAATGGTTGGCGCGTCCGATCCCATTCATCGCACCAAAGAGCCATGAGATGATTGGTGCACCAATTGATGGAGCTTTGGCCTTTTCGCCTGTACTTCCCTGGTCCCCAAATGCAAGGGACCAGGGGCGCCCGGCCAATGGGACGACATCCGCTGTTCGTTGTGGCTCGTACTCCTGTTGTGATGCGAACTCGATTTGAGCTAGAGATGAACAAGGTTGGCCGGTATGCAAGAGCGCGGGCAGGGACGCCCGCGGGACAGCCGATCTGGAGATCGGCGCTACCCTTTCATCTCCCGTGGGTCGGAAAAACCGGTGGGGGACTGATGTTGCTGACGATTCTGATCGCCCTCTCATTGCCGGTGAGAGCGCAGGCGACGGCCGGCACGCTGGAGTGGCAGCCGTGGTCGGATGCTGCGTTTGCCGAGGCGCGGGCGGAACGTAAGTTGGTGCTGCTGGACCTGGAAGCGGTGTGGTGCCACTGGTGCCACGTGATGGACGACATAACCTACCGGGATCCGATTGTGATGCGGCTCTTGAAAGAGCGCTACGTTCTGGTGCGCGTGGACCAGGATGCGCGGCCCGATATTTCGAACAGGTACCAGGACTACGGCTGGCCGGCGACGGTGGTGTTTGCAGCCGATGGGTCAGAGATTGTGAAACGGCAGGGGTACATTCCCCCGCGGCCCATGTCTTCAATGTTGCAGGCGATCATCGACGACCCATCGCCGGGTCCGAGCGTTCACCCCGAAGCTGCATTTCATGCGGCGGACGAAGCTGCGATCCGTCCGGCTGCGCTAGCGCGGATCAAGACGGAATACGAGCAGCAATACGACCAGGAGGCCGCGGGCTGGGACTTCGGGCACAAATATCTGGAGAGCGACTCAGTGGAATACGCTTTGCGGCTTGCGGGACGCGGCGATGCGACCTACGGGAAGCGGACCAGCGACACGCTGCATGCCGCGACCGCGCTGCTGGATCCAGTGTGGGGCGGTATGTATCAGTATTCGGTGGGCGGGCATTGGACGGAGCCGCATTTCGAGAAGCTGATCTCGATTCAGGCAGCAGCGCTGCGCAATTACTCGCTTGCTTACGCGCAGACGCAGAATCGGGAAGACCTGGTCGCGGCGCAATCGGTCTTTCGCTACGTGACGGGGTTTCTACGCTCGGAGAAGGATGAGGCTTTCTACGTATCGCAGGATGCGGACCTGCACGACGGCGAGGAGAACGAAGCATATTTCAAGCTGAACGATGCGGGACGACGTGCGCAGGGAATTCCGCGCGTGGACACGCACTTATACGCGCGCGAAAACGGATGGATGATTGCGGCGCTTTGCGACTATTATGCCGCGAGCGGGGATGTGGCGGCGCTGCATGAAGCGCAACGAGCGGCACTTTGGATTGAAGTTCACAGGGCGTTGCCGGGCGGCGGATTCCGTCATGACGAGGTGGATGTGGCCGGCCCCTACCTGGGAGATACGCTGGCGATGGGGCAAGCTCTTATGGCTCTCTATAACGTGAGCGGGGACCGCGCGGATTTGAAAGCCGCGATAGCGGCGGCTGATTTTATTGCCGCGCAATTTGCACCGCAAGCGCCGGGGACGGGATTCGTAACCTCGAAGACCGCGACGGATGCGGCTTATAGGCAGCATCCCGATCGCGATGAGAATATTGCGTTGGTGCGCTTTGTCTCGTTACTTGGGTTTGCGACGGGCGAGGAGCGGTTCCATGGGATGGCCGCGGAGGCGATGCGCTATCTGGCGGCGGATTCGGTGGCGCTGCGTCCGCTGTCGGCAGGGGTCCTGCTCGCGAACGAAGATTTTGCCGAGGCTCCGCTTCACGTGACGGTGGTGGGATCGATGGCGAGCGCGGAAGGGGCGGCTTTGTATACGGCGGCGCTTCGGTCGATTACGAGTCATGAACTGATTGAGGTGCGCGATCCGGGCGACCCGGCGCTGCCGCCGACGGACGTTGAGTTTCCGCATTTGGGTCGCGCGGCGCTGTTTTTGTGCACGGCGCGGGCTTGCTCGTCGCCGGTGTTTAAGGCGGCGGATGTGAGGGGGAGGATTGAGCGGGCGGAGTTGACGCTTGCAGTGCGGTAGTCAGCCGCGATGAGCGTGCCCTTGGGTCGGGCTGCGTTTGCATATTCGGACGGTGATTGGGGGGAGTTGAGCTCGGGTGTTGACGAGTATTTTGGAAGCGTGAGGTAGATGCGAGCTGTATTCTCAAAACGTAACCCGTGATCCGAGGCGACTAAATGCTGATGTGCTGTGACGTTTCCTTAGCAGATCGGTTCACAAGCCAACCCCAAAGATCGCGTGTCCTATCGGAAGCTTGGTTTCGATCGAATGCTTACTGCCTCGCATGCGAAAGCGATAGCCTGAACGCTACCGCCGCCAACACGAAATCCACGGATTTTGTCTGTCCCATATGTTATCAGAACTACGAGTTGAAAGCCTTCCGCAAAAAGCCGACAAAGACCTTGGTTAATGTTGCTTATAGTTCCCTAATTTCTCGGATTCAGAATGGCTCCGTTCCAACGCTGATGATGCTGGAGCGAAACGACAACTGGGAAATCCAAAGCCTGACCGCAATTCATCACCTTTTCCTAACTCCCAATGTCATTGAGCAGCGCAAGCCACTTTCCCTAGCGGCCCGGCGCGCTGGGTGGGTTGGGTGCAATATTCGGCTGGACAGGATTGCAATTGACGCGAAGATCGATGTGGTAAGCCAAGGCCGCCAGCTAAGCACGCGTCTAGTTCGGGAAGCCTTCCGCCGATTCGAAGGCCTCAAGAGCATCCCGCTAGGGATGAGGGGTTGGACGACGTTAACATTGCAAATCGTTCGCAGTCTCCAGCGAGCGGCATTCTCGCTCAATGACCTCTATGAGATGGAAGGGCGATTCGCAGAGGTGTATCCCCGGAATATGAACATTCGGCCGAAAATCAGACAGCAATTGCAGGTACTGCGCGACCTTGGGTATGTATCGTTCCTTGGCGGTGGAGAGTATCGGTTTTTGATTTGAACTGAACGGATCGAATTGCTCTAATGAAGGCTGCGTCTTCGCCGATAGAGTCGATCGGCACCGGAGGTGATTCTTTGGCTCGAGGAGTGAAGTCTGTAAGCGCGGGTACGTCTAATGCGCGGGCCCTCACAGAGAGCCGTGAGTTTAAGGGATGGTTTGCCGACAGCAAGGTGAGAGACCCTTCCGGTAACCCTCTCATCATGTACCACGGCACATACACTGACTTCGATGTGTTCGACGGCGAGCACCTCGCTCACTATTTCAGTCCTGACCCCAGTCAAGCCGGAAGGCAAGCGAAAGATGCTTGCGAGTTCGCCTCAATGGACTGCGTGCCATTCAGCCCTAGAATATTGCCCGTCTATCTCAAAGCCAGTAATCCCTTTGACCCGCGGAATATTTCGTGTGCGAGCCTCATGAAGGAATGGGGGTTGGGGGAGCCGGTCAATTACGATTTCGCGGAGTGGGTCTATTTGGAGGACTTAGCAATCGTAAACAAAATCCGAGCACTTGGTTACGATGGGATATGGATGCGGCAGGGACTCGCTGGGTATGATTCGCTGGCCGTCTTTGATCCCAACCAGATTAAGTCGGCTATTGGCAATAATGGGGCTTTCGACCCGACGAACCCGAGCATCACAGGATAGGCCCTCGATGGGGATGTGCGTGCTGTTGGCGCAGACACGTGGCGGAGCCGCGGGGAATCCCGCAGGGGCTAAAGCCCGACACATTGTTTGGTCTTTATCGGCACGACTGAAGTCGTGCCCTGACGCTTGTCGCAGCTCCGAATGAGTTTTCGCAAAACTGCGAATTCGTGCCCTGTTACAACGCGCGTGCGGAAGGGGCTTTTCCGCGGCCATTGATTTCGTGTCCTAAATAGAAAGCGTCTTGGTCGATCTTGAAGAGCGCGGGCGAGGACGCCCACACGACAGCCGATCTGGAGATCGGCGCTACCGAGCAATCGCCATTTTCATGCCTGGTGCCGAAGGATCATGAACGATTATTTTTATCTCGCCCCTTCGGGACGGCCACAGGCCGACTTAGATGTGCAGCCGTTTGCTCCTACTCTGACCTGAGGGCGTTTACGGGGTTGATGGTGGCGGCGCGGCGGGAGGGGACGTAGCAGGCTAAATAGGCCGTTGCTATTAGGCCGGCGGTGATGACTATGTATGTCAGCGGGTCGACCGGGCTCACGTTAAAAAGGATGGCGGACATTAGGCGCATGGTGACGAACGCTACGACTAGGCCGCAGGCTGCGCCGATGGCGGTGAGTAGGAGTCCCTGGCGAACGAAGAGGCTGGTGAGCTGGTTGCGCTGCGCGCCGAGGGCCATGCGGATTCCAATCTCACGCGTCCGCTGCGAGACGGTGTAGGCGATGACTCCATAGATGCCGATGACGCCGAGTAGCAGAGCCATGGCGCCGGCAACGCAGAGCAGGACGAGCGTGAAGGATGTGCGGGCCATGGACTTGGTATAGAGCTCGCCGAGGGTGGTGGGATCGGCCAAGGGGACGGCGGAATTGACGGACCAGACCTGTTGCTGGACCTCGTTCATGAGGGCCTGCGAACCGGCGCGTGAGGTGCGGATGGAGAAGGCGACTCCGCGGCGAAGTTGGGTCTTCTGGCCCTCGAAGTTATTCATCAGGACAGGCCAATAGACGGTGGATTGCGCGGGTTGGTCTACGCCATCTTCGTGGACATCCTGCACGACGCCGATAACTTCGCGCCATGGATCGGTAGAGGCGACGCGAATCATTTTGCCGATTGCGCCCTGGGGGCTGTGCCAGTATTCCTTCGCAAAGTTCTCGGAGATGAGGGCGACGGGATGATTGTTGTAGGTGTCGTCCCATGAGATGTCACGACCGGTGAGGAGGTGGGTGCCGAGGGTGGCGAGATAGCCCGGGGAGATGAATTTGAAGCGGCGGATGGGCGGGATTTCTCCTTCGCCCAGAACGTGATCCTGGGCATAGAGGATGTCGTTGGTGTCGTAACCATCGAGGGGGACGGCGTTGGAGAAGCTGACGGAGGAGACGCCGGGGAGCGCGGCGAGTTTGTCGGCGATTTCCTGTTGCTGGTGGACGACGCGCTCGGGCTGGGTGTCGGGAATTTGGGATTCAGGGACGTAGAAGCGGAAGGTCTGGAGTGAGTCTGGTGAGGTGAAGCCGGCGTCGACGTGCATGAGGGCCTGGAAGGTGCGGATCATGAGGCCGGAGCAGATGAGCAGGACGAGGGCGAGGGCGACCTGAACGATGACGAGGGCTTTGCGGGCACGGTGACGTTCGCGGCTTTGCGAGAGTGCGCGGCCGCCTTCACGAAGGCCGGTGGTGGCTTTGACTCCTGCGTATTTGAAGACGGGGATGGCGCCGATGAGCAGGCTGGTGAAGAGGGCGAGGCCGAGCGTGAAGAGGAGGACTTGCGAGTCGATGCCGATTTCGTGGATGCGGGGGAGGCCGGTGGGTGCGGCGGCGACGAGGGCCTTGAGCGCGGCGTAGGCGAGACCGAGACCGATGAGGCTGCCGGATAGGCCAATGACCAGGCTTTCAAGGAGGAGTTCGCCGGCGATGCGCTTCCAGGGTGCTCCGAGGGCGGCACGGATGGCGAGTTCCTGGCGGCGGCCTTCAACGCGAACGAGCAGCAGGTTGGCAACATTGGCGCAGGCGACGAGGAGGACCATGGCGATGGAGCCCATGAGGACCCAGAGGACTTTGTCTACATCACCGACTACGTCTTTCTTGAGGGGGCGGAGGTTGGGGGCGATGCGGGCCTTCTCAAAGATGGCGGCGCTGAAACCTTCGGGTGCGGGAAAGCTGCGGAAGGTGATGGGGAGTAGGCGCGCCATGTCGGCGCTGGCTTGCTGCATGGTGACGCCGGGCTTGAGACGGGCGAGGGCGCGCTGACTGAAGTTGCCGAGCTTGATCTTGCTGCGGTCCCACTGGAAGGGCATGACGATGGCCGCATCGGGATTATCGAGGAAGTGGAAGTCGCGGGGCAGGACGCCGATGATCTGGCGGGTTCTTCCATCTACGTTGATGGAAGTGCCGATGACGGAGGAGGCTCCGCCGAATTTCTGCTGCCAGTAGGCGTAGGAGATGAGGATGGTTTCGGGTGAGCCGGCGGTGTCGTCTTTGCGGGTGAAGAGGCGGCCGAGCGCGGGGGTGACGCCGAGGAGGGGCAGGGTGCCGTCGGTGACGTCGAGTCCGCGGAGGTGCTCGGGCTGGCCGGTGCCGGTGACGTTGACGGCGTCGCCATCGTAAACGCCAATGTCCTGGAGCGTGGTGCTTTGCTCGCGGTCAATGAAGTAGATGGACGGGCACATGTTGAGGTCTTTGATGTTGATGCCGGGGGCGGTGTGCCATACGCCGATGAGCTGGTCGGAGTGAGGATAGGGCAATGGCTTGAGCAGGACGCCTTCAATGACGCTGAAGATGACGGTGTTGGCGCCGACGCCGATGGCCAGGGTGAGAAGCGTGATGGCGGTGAACATGGGCGCGCGGCCGAGTCGGCGGAGTGCCTGCCTGAGTTGACTGATGATCATTGCCATTTACCGGACCTCCTGGATTCAAGTTCGATTGCGCCGAGCGGGGAAGCGGGTGTGTGCGGCGTGCTTTGGTGCAGTGTCATACGCGGATTGGGGGCGCGCGGTTCAATTGAGGACGGTGCGCTCCGGATTGGTTGAGAGCATTCTGGGTGCCAATTGAGGGTGTGGGATATTACGGGAAAGACAGGGGTCTGCGGGCGATTTAGGAGGGATCGGATTGAAGCGCCGTTCGATTCTGGAAAACGGTGTGCGATTTCGAACAGGGCACCTAGCCTTCATATTCAGTAGCTCTACTGAATAGGCTTAGCCGTGTGAACCGAGGAGGGCGCGGAGAGCAGTCTTATACAGTCCACGGATCGTGCAATTTGACGGGGGTGTCGCGCACGTCGCGAATGTTTCTTGTGACTAGAGTGAGATTGTTGACGACGGCGGTGGCTGCGAGGAGGGTATCCGCGCCTGATCCTCATCTGGATGACAACCGAAGCCGTCCGAACAGGGAATCGAGAGTTGGAGCTTGGCTCCTCGCTTTCGAGTTTCATGGCGCAGCTCGGACTTCAGGCAACTGGTGGCCACTGGGGAACCATCCCGCGGTTCCGCAACCAGATGCAACGCCTAGTCGGTGCCGCCATCTCGACCCGGTGGTCGAGTGATGCCAACGGGCAGAATCACTCGGGTGGAGAAAATCTCCTGGTGGCAGACAGGTTTCATCTTTGGTGGACGCCGCAAGAGTTGCCGTACGGAATTCTGGCAAGGTCCTCGGTGACCCTGTCGGCGAACTTCTTTGAGCAACTTGTCGCTGCTCCGGTGCCGCTGGACTTGAGGGCCGTCCGGGCTCTCAAGCGGTCGCCGCTTGCGCTCGATCTCTACGCCTGGGCTACGCGGCGGGTCAGCTACTTGTCGCGGCCCACGCTGATTCCCTGGGAGTCGCTGCGCCGGAGCTTCGGAGCCGGGTACGCCGACACGCCGCAAGGCCGCTCCTGCTTTCGAGCAAAGGCCATCGAAGGCTTCCACAGGATCGTAATGGTTTACCCAGAACTGAAGATTGAAAGCCAAGACAGCGGCCTGCTGCTTCGCCCTTCTGGTCCGCACGTCCCCAAAGTTCTGCGCTAGTCTTCGGTGGCGCGAAGCGCCCTTTCCCGCTGGGCGGCGGAGGTTCTTGCCGTGTGTGGTCCAAATCTCCACATTTCCACAGAGCATGGCGCTACTACAGGCTATCCATATAGGTTCTCATAAAGGTACTACAGGGCATCATAGAAGCCATTTGTAATCAATGCGGTGCGGACACTTCGTACACTGTTTATGCGTAAATGTACACCGCTTATGCGTGGAAATTTGCAGAGGATACACCGCTTATGCGTAAACAGGTACACCGCTTATGCGTGGAAATCTCCCAGGATTCACAGCGAAATGTGGAAGCGGGCGGCGGCCGACTGCAACTGTGCCTCCTGGACTTTGGCGGCGTTATCGGCGGCAAGGCTGTAACGATTTACGTTGCCGTTTCACGCGGCGCATACGACGCGCAAATCTTCACCAACGACCGCGAGAAGCTGGGAGCCGCGCTGGGGCATGATGTTTCGCACAGCAGCGCCCATGCGCCTGAGATGAAGCCAGAACAGAAACAGGAGCAGGCAGTCACGCCGCAGCGGGAGATCGCGCCGGAGCAGGGGCAGAGCTTTGATATTGGCTTGGGCCTCTAGTAAAAAAGTTGGGGCTTGGAACCCCTGCCTAGCGTACGATTTGTCTGTTTAGTGCACGCCCCACTACAGCCCAGAGCCCTCTCGAATTAGACTGGTTACGGTCTGATAACAGCACAATAGCCTTGAGGAAGAACGGCACGTCGCGTACGTCTCGCAAACGTGCAGTATGCCTGTTTAGTTGACGGTTGAACTGATGGAGGGAACATAAACGAAGCAACCATAGCGGAACGGTTGGTGCAGTTCGGGAAGGATAAACGTGACGTTCCGGTGTTCAGTGAGAGTAGCGGTGTCCCTGACGCTGACGCCCTTGTGAATAACTTCCGTGAGTTCCCGCACGCATTTGTGTTTGCTTGCCTGATGGATCGCGGGGAGAAGTGGCAAAGAGCGTGGCAAGTACCTTACGAGATTTCTCGGAGAATCCCGGATTTCTCAATTATCACCCTGTCTACACTCTCACTCGACCAGTTGACGGAGTTCATGTCGCAGCCCAAAAAGCTTCATCGCTACTTCAAAAAGATGAGCGAAGTTCTCTACCACGCGATTCAGAGAATTGTTAGAGAGTACGATGGACACGCTGAGCGTATTTGGATAGGTACGCCTTCAAGTGCTGAAGTCGTTTACAGATTTCTTCAGTTCGAGGGCGCAGGGCCGAAGATAGCCACGATGGCTGCGAACATTCTCGCTCGGGATTATAAGGTTGAATTCTCGGATTACTACTCCGTGGACATTTCAGTTGATGTTCATGTTCTTAGGGTCTTCAGGCGGCTTGGGTTGTGCCGGTCAAACGCTTCGAATGAGGAAGTGATTTACAAAGCGAGAGCCCTTTCTCCTGATTATCCAGGCAGACTTGACTTGCCATGTTGGATTATTGGGAAAAATTGGTGCACAGTCGAGGAATCAAAGTGCGACTGTGGTTCCTGCTGCATGGTTGACCTGTGCCCAAGTGCTCGGCAATAACATCATTACTCTTCTACAACGGACGGTCGAAAGGAGTCACAAGATGCAAACGGAAA
>Ga0302266_10002357_pt1 | contig 16275 bp, 15 predicted proteins | sample III_Bog_E1_2_FD_194559 | JGI IMG/M metagenome (GOLD analysis project Ga0302266, IMG submission 194559) | Peat permafrost microbial communities from Stordalen Mire near Abisko, Sweden - III_Bog_E1_2 | ecosystem: Environmental > Terrestrial > Soil > Wetlands > Peat | place: Sweden: Abisko... | reverse complement strand
GTCAATGACTTTTTTACCTTAACCAGTGTTTTTTCCAGCCCTGAACCTCGAGGCCTGCTACGAGTGCCCAGAGCTGGGCGGCGGTGAGCGTGTCCACGGGGCCGTCACTGGGCCAGGTGAAGCGGCCCTTCTCCAGACGCTTCGAACACAGCCAAAGCCCGGAGCCGTCCCAGGTAAGCAACTTGAGCCGGGTCTTCGACTGGTTGCAGAACGCGAACACGTGGCCCGAGAGAGGATCCTGATCGAGCTTGGTGCGCACCAGTTGGTAAAGGCCCTCGAAACCGAGGCGCAGGTCGGTGGGGCCCGGGCGCAGGAACACCTTCGTTGACGCTCCGATGCTCAGCATCGGTTGAGCTCCTGGATCAGCGACGCGGCCCATGCTGGCGACGCGGATCCCGACAAACGGACGTTGCCCGACTTGCACGTCACCTCCGCAGCCCAACTCCCCGCTGCCATCGCGGGTAGCTCAATAAACGCGGCCGCTTCTTGCGTCGGCACCGCATCACGCCTCCACCGATAAAGCTTCCGCACCGGTATCCCTGTCTGCGCGGCATACTGCTCCGTGCTCAACCCCGACTGCCGAAATGACTCCATCACCTTTAGGCGCTCATCGCGCCTTGTGTACTGCCTCGTCGGTACCAGCCGACACTCCTCGCTCTTGTTCATCTGCGCAGCTTACCCGCTGCGCGCTGTATCGACTAGGCTGTGCCCCGATTACCGCTTACGTCCTAATGCTGGCAGGAGCGGCTGCGCTCGGTACGCGTCTTCGCAAATCCAAGCGCTCGTAGCCCCTCTGCGCGGCCCGGGAAACGAGCCCTTTGCGGGGCGGTCGGACAGAAAATGGGCCCGCGGTTGGATCCGTTTTATGGGGAGCCTATCCGCACCGGGCTCCCACGATGTTTTCCGCCGGGCCGGTGTTGCGATCCACCCGTTCATGCCTTCAACTATCCCAATGCCCACGATCTACGAACACCTGCGCGCCGATATCGTAATTGCCATGAAGGCCCGGGACGGCGCCACGGCTACGTCCCTCCGCACCGCGGATGCCGCCATCCAGCGCTCCTCCATGGACCTTTCAAAGCCCATCGACGACACGCTTGTCGTTACGACGCTGCGCAAGGCGGTCAAGAACCTGGCCGATGCCAAGGTGGAGTTCGAGAAGGGCGGCCGGGCGGACCTGGTCGCGGCCAACGACACGGAGATCAAGCTCCTGGAGAAGTACCTTCCCAAGGGAATCGAAGGCGCCCAGCTCGAGGCCCTCGTGGCCGGCGCAATCAAGGAGTCGGGCGCCGCTTCGCGCAAGGAGATGGGCAAGGTGATCGGGGCCCTAAAGAAGCTGCCCGAGGCCGCGCTCATCGACTTTGCAGCGGCGAGCAAGCTGATCCAGTCGAAGCTCCCCTAAGGGGCCGGGTGCCGGGCAAGCCCGGACTCGACTTGGCGCGGCGGTTGCGCAAATTGGACATTTCCTCCCGCCCGTTTTCGGGCGGGCCTCCCCACCCCCACCTACGATGAAAAGACTGTCCTGTCTCCTCGCGTGCGCTGCCCTGTCAACCAGCGTCGCCCTTGCCGAGAAATTCGAGGGCCTGGCCCTCACGCCCCCCATGGGCTGGAACACATGGAATACGTTCGCCGAGAACTGCAACGAGACGCTCGTGAAGCAGACGGCTGACGCCCTGGTGTCGAGCGGCATGCGCGACGCCGGGTACGTCTACGTCGTGGTGGACGACTGCTGGTCCAAGAAGGACCGCGACGAGAACGGCAACCTGGTGGCCGACCCGGTCAAGTTCCCGAGCGGGATGAAGGCCCTCGGGGACTACCTCCACTCCAAGGGCTTGAAGTTCGGGATGTACGGCTGCGCCGGATCACTGACCTGCGGCGGCTACCCCGGTGGCAGGGGCCACGAGTTCCAGGACGCCCGCAGCTACGCCGCCTGGGGAGTCGATTATTTCAAATATGATTGGTGCAGCCACGGAACGGCCAACGGGCCCGAGACCTACCGGATCATGAGCGACGCCCTGAAGGCCGCCGGCCGGCCGATCGTCTTCAGCTTGTGCGAATGGGGCCAGAACCAACCCTGGCTCTGGGCCGAGCCGGTCGGGCACCTCTGGCGCACGACGGGCGACATCGGCCCCTCCTACAAGGGCTCGGTGAAGAACAAGTGGGAGCACGGATGGAAGGAGCTCCTCGACATGAACGTGGGCTTGGAGAAGTACGCCGGGCCGGGCCACTGGAACGACCCCGACATGCTCGAAGTCGGCGCCAAGGGGATGTCGCTCGCCGAATCACGAGCCCACTTTAGCCTCTGGTGCGTGCTCGCCGCCCCGCTGATCGCGGGCAACGACGTGCGCAGCATGACGCCCGAGATCGCGGCGATCCTGACCAACAAGGGTGCCATTTCGGTCGACCAGGACCCGGCGGGGCACCAGGGATTCCGGTTCCGCGTCGACAAGGACAAGGAGATCTGGGCCAAGGAGCTTTCCAACAAAGAATGGGCCGTGTGCGTGCTCAACACGGGCGACACGCCAGCCAAGCTCACGCTCGACATGCATGAGCTCACGTTCCTGACGGAGCAGTACTACGACGTCACGGACATCTGGACCGGGAAGCCGGCCGGCACCGCCATGGACCTCCACACGGCGACGGTTGACAGCCACGACGTCATGTTCTTCCGCCTGAAGCCCGGCAGCTGACCCTCGTTATGAATATCTCCCGACGGAAGGCCCTTGGCATCATGGCCGGCGCGATCCCCGCGATCGGGCTTGGCCGCGCGGCGATGGCCGCCGAGGCAGCCCCGGAGGCCCCGTCGCGGGTGCCGCCGGGGATCGACCCCGAGGAGGGCCCCTTCAAGGGCACCCGGGCGTCGCTCCAGGGTTACCAGGTGCCCGACTGGTTCCGGGATGCGAAGTTCGGGATGTGGGCCCACTGGGGCCCGCAGTCGGCGGTCGAGTACGGCGACTGGTATGCCCGGCTCATGTACATCCAGGGTTCCGACGCATACAACTACCACACCGAGCACTACGGCCACCCGTCCAAGTTCGGCTTCAAGGACACGATCCCCGCGTGGAAGGCCGAGAAGTTCGACCCGGCCGCCCTGATCCGGCGCTACAAGAAGGCGGGCGCCAAGTACTTCATGACGATGGGCGTCCATCACGACAACTTCGACCTCTGGAACTCGAAGCACAACCGGTGGAATGCGGCGAAGATGGGCCCCGGGATTGATATTGTGGGAGCCTGGAGGAAGGCCGTCCGCGACGAGGGCCTGCGGTTCGGGATCAGCGAACACCTCTGGATCACCTACAAGTGGTTCTCCCCGTCGCACGGGTCCGATTCGACCGGACCGCTTGCGGGCGTCCCCTATGACGGAGCAGACCCGGCATTCAAGGACTACTACGTTGATTCCGACGACGTCTGGAAAGGCGACCTGCCATGGACTGAAGATGACATCCCGTATTGGTGGAAGCGGCATTGGCATGACCGGATCACCGACCTGATTGACCAGCACGAGCCCGATTTTCTCTACTCCGACGGCTCCATGCCCTTCCAGGAGTACGGCTACTCCGTCGTCTCGCACCTGTATAATCTGAGCGCCCGCCGCAATGGCGGTAAGGTCGACGCCGTGTATTTCTCAAAGCGGGACCGGGACAGCGAGATGGGGACCTGCGTCCTCGACCGCGAACGGGGGATCCTCGATGACATCCTTCCGCGCCCGTGGCAGACCGACACCTGCATCGGCAACTGGCACTACAAGCGGGGGACGAGCTACAAGACCCCGAAGGTCGTGATCGACATGCTGGTCGACATCGTGAGCAAGAACGGGAACCTGATGCTGAACGTGCCGCTGCCCGCAAGCGGCATGCCGGACATGGAGGAGCTCGCCGTGGTCGACGAGATCACCCAGTGGATGGCCGTGAACGCCGAGGGTATCCATGGATCGCGGCCGTGGAAGAAGTTCGGGGAGGGCGCTCCCGACCAGCCGACCGACCAGAAGTCCAAGATGTTCAATGAGAGCGCCCGGCGCGCGTTCGATGCAAACGACGTCCGGTTCACAACCAAGGGGGACGTGCTCTACGCCTTCGTTATGGGAAAACCGGAGTTCCGAACCCTCATCCGCTCCCTGGCGACCGACACGGCTTTAAAGGTCGGCCGCATCACGGGGGTCGAGCTCGTGGGTCATGGAGGGAGCCTCACATGGACCCAGGACCGCTCGGGGCTTTCGATCGACATCCCTGCGGAGCTGCCCACAAACCACGCGGTTTCATTCCGGATCCGGGGCGCGATCTGACCCCACGCGCGCGGGCGCCTTAGGCGGACGCATCCGCCTGGGCGCCCCCTGCCCGGGACCGGCATATGCGGCTCGCCAGGTCGAAGACCTGGTCGACCGTGATCGTCTTCATGCAGGCGTTGTCCCGACAGGCCGTCTGCCTGTTGTTGAAGGCGTTCACGCAGGGGCTGCAGGCCAGGCCGGACCAGACCGGGTGGCTGCGGGGGCCGGGCGCGGAGAAGAGGAGGGGCGTCTCGGGTCCAAAGAGCGCCACGACATCGACCCCCGTGAGCGCGGCAAAGTGCGCGGGGCCGCTGTCGTTGGTCACCAGGACCTCGGCTAAGCCAAAGAGGACGACAAGCTGGCGAAGCGTCGTGCGCCCCGCGATGCAGACGCTCCGAGGCGAGCCCACGGACCGTGCAAGCTCTGCGATACTCGGGGACTCCTCCGGCGAGCCCGTGAACACGACCCACAGGTCCGGGAATTCCACGATGAGCCGCGAGGCGAGGGCCCTGTAGTTGGAGAGGGCCCACCGGCGCAGCGGGAGCATGTCGCCGGCATTGGCATTGAGCACGATGAGCCTGCACGAGTCGGGAACATCCAGCTCGCGCAGCATCTGCCTCACTTGGGCGGACTCGGCCACGGTCGGCTGGAAGACGGGAAGCGGGGGACTCTCCGGAGGGACGATCGCCAGGGTCGGGAATCCCGCCGGATCAGCGTCCAAGGCGAGGACAAGGCTCGTGAACGTCCGGCTCGTGTGCATGTGGGGATTGTAGAGGACCCTGTGGGTCATCAGGTCGCCCCGGTAGGGTCCCTCGCCAAAGAACACATGGAAGCCCACCCGCCTGGCGGCTCCCGTAAGGAAAGCGATCGCGGACGAGAAGCGCGCAAAGAATTCCATGTCGATGCAGGCGTCGATGCCAAGGCGCCGTACCGCGCGAATCGCCCGGAAGGCGCTCGTCGCCATGGCCCAGGCCGACCGCGTACGGATCGTGAGCACGTTTTCCGGCGGCACCAGTCCCACCAGGTCGACGACGAACCGGTTCTCCTCAAAGACCAGGAAATAGACGTTCGGCCTTCCCACCCGCTCGGCCGCGCGCCGGACGGCCTCGTGGGCCAGGACCGTGGACCCCTGCTCCGCAAGCTTTAGAAAGAGGATGCGCTGGACAGGGCCCGAGGGTGCGGGGCGGACCAGGTCCCCCGTCTTGCGAAGCAGCGTCAGGAGAAAGCACACGGGCGCGCCGACCCGCCGGTCGATCCACTGGAGGGTGCGCGTGTCGCTGCTGAATCGTTTCAAGGGAAGGTGCAGGTTGGGGCAGACTCAATACCCTAGAGCCGCCCTTTTACGCGAGTGAAATGCTCCGGGTGATGGCATTGCAGGTGCTTAGGCATAGCCATGCGACACGCCCTCTCTTTTCTGGCGCGGGCTGCGGCTCCGGCGCTTGCCCTCCTCTGTCTTTCCCAGGCGTCGTACGCCGTGGAGCGGATCCCCATCAAGGTGATCGTTCTGTCCGGATTCGAGGTGGGCGAGGACAAGGGCGATGCGCCGGGGGAATTCCAATTCTGGGCCGAGCGAGAGAGGCTTTTCGACAAGATCGATATCCCGGGCGCTCCGCATCCCCTCTGCAGGAACGCCGAGGGCCTCTACGGGGACGTGGCGGGCAACACGCGCGACCCCCATCTCACCCCGGTCACCGCAAGCGAGCTTGTCATGGCCCTTTGTCTCGACCCACGTTTCGACCTCAGACACACCTACTGGCTCGTCAATGGGATCGCGGGAATCGACCCGGCATCGGGCCCAATCGGAAGCGCGGTGTGGGCGGAAAACGTCGTGGACGCCGATGCCATGCGAGAGATCGACGAGGCCGAGATGCCGGCGACGTGGCCGTACGGCCTTTTCGCAGTCGGAACGGCCGCGCCCAACCAGCTCCCCGCGGACCACAGCCAGGCCGGCGGCTGGGGCGGCGCCAAGCTCGAGTACACCATGGTTTATCCGCTCAACAAAAAGCTCGCCCGATGGGCCTTTGAGATCTCCAAGAACGTGGCCCTGCCGGACTCCCCGGGCCTCAAGGCATGGCGCGAAAAATACACCGGCTTCCCCCTGGCGCAGCTGCCACCCCGGGTGATGATGGGAGACACTCTTGGGACCGTTCGGTACTGGCATGGCCCGAAGCGCACCCAATGGGCCCGAGACTGGGTGAAAATGTGGACCCAGGGCACCGGGACCTTCTCGACGACCTCAATGGAGCAGCAGGATTATGCGGGGACCCTGACCCGGATGGCGGCCAAGGGGCTGGTCGACTTGAACCGCGTCATGGTCATGCGATCGGCGAGCAACTTCTGCATGCCGCCCCCGGGCCAGGGCGTCGTCTCTACAATTGGCGACGAGTCGATGGGGACGGACGCAGCGCTCGAGGCCGCCTATCGTGCGGGGTCGGCCGTCGTGCACGAGATCCTGCGCAACTGGCCCAAGTACGAGAAGACCATCCCAGGGGGCTGAGTCTGCCAGGAAACGCTGTTTTGTGGTTGCGAAACCGCCGGGGAGCGGCGATCCGTTGGATGTCTAGCGCGAACATGATCGCGACCGGACACCCTTAGAACAACACCCATGCCCTTCGGACAACGAGGCTTGATCGCCATGCGAAAAGCACCCCCGTCCACCCTTGCCGGTCCGCAGGTTTTCCATCGATGGGAAACGGCGGAGGCAATGTGGAGACCCTGAAGCCCCCCCTTTCCCCGGGCAGACCGCCCGTGGGCTCAATTGACGGATTCGCAGCGGCAAAGGCCGCCGGGACAAAGATCGTCATGGTCACGGCCTACGATGCATGGTCCGCCCGGTTGCTGGCGGACACCGAGGTCGACTGCCTGCTTGTGGGCGACAGCGCCATGATGGTGGTTCACGGCGACCCGGACACGCTGGGGGCGACTCCCGAGATCATGGCCTTGCACACGCGTGCGGTCGTCCGCGGCGCCCCTAACACGTGTGTCGTGGCCGATATGCCCTTCCTGGCCGCCCGCCGCGGTGAGGTCCCCGCGCTCGATTGCGCGGCGATGCTGCTGCGGGCAGGCGCCCACGCCGTCAAGATCGAGGGCGCACGCGGCCATCTTGGCGTGATTGCGCACCTCGTGGAGTCCGGCATCCCCGTGATGGGCCACCTGGGCCTCACGCCCCAGTGGTTGCGCGGCCTGGGTGGCTTCAAGGTGCAGGCCCGGGACGAGGAGGCTGCCCGGCAGCTCCGCGAGGACGCCCTGGCCCTTCAGGATGCGGGGGTGTTTGCGCTTGTCCTGGAATGCATCCCCCAGGCACTCGCGGCTGAGGTCACCCGCTCGCTCTCCATCCCCACGATTGGCATCGGGGCAGGCCCCGGATGCGATGGCCAGGTCCTCGTGCTTCAGGACCTGCTGGGCCTAAACCCTGACTTCAGACCCAGGTTCGCGCGGCGGTTCGCCGACGGCGCGTCGCTCGTTCGCAGCGGCGCCCACGCCTTCAGCGAGGCGGTGCGCAGCGGCGCCTTCCCGTCGGACAAGGAGGGCTTCTAGGCATGGCTCTCGTCACCACCCGTCTCCGGGTCTGGGCGAGCGAGCGCTCGGGCATGGCCCGTCTGGGCCAGAGCGTGGGGTTCGTGCCCACGATGGGGGCCCTGCATACCGGCCACCGCTCGCTCCTCGAAAGGGCCAGAGCGGAAAACGACCGGGTGGTGCTGAGCATCTTCGTAAACCCCACCCAGTTCAACGATCCCTCCGACCTCGAGCGGTACCCCCGCACCCTTGATGCCGACGTGGAGCTGGCCGGGGCGCTCGCGGACCACATCCTGGTTCCCGATCCTGCGGAAATGTACCCCGACGCCTACCGCTACCGCGTGAGCGAGAATGCCCTGAGCGCCACGCTGGAGGGGGCCTATCGTCCCGGGCACTTCGATGGTGTCCTGACCGTTGTTTTAAAGCTCCTGAACCTCGTCCAGCCGCACCGCGCCTACTTCGGGGAGAAGGACCGCCAGCAGCTCGAGCTTGTCCAGGGCATGGTGAAGGCCCTCCATCTGCCGGTGGACATCATCCCGTGCCCCACCGTCCGCGAACCCGACGGCCTCGCCCTGAGCTCGAGGAACCGCAGGCTCTCCCCTGCGGGCCGCGCCCGCGCCCCCGCGTTCCCCAAAATCCTGCACGAATCGGCCGACGCCCCGTCCGCCAAAGCTGCGCTGGGGGCCGCCGGATTTGGCGTGGACTACGTCGAGGACCGCGACGGGATCCGGCTCGGCGCAGTCCGCCTGGAGGACGTCCGCCTCATCGACAATGTCCGGCTATAACATCGCCTTCGTCTTTACGGGATCGGTCGCAGCCTACAAGGCATGCGACGCCCTCTCACGCCTGGTCCAGCTCGGCCACCGGGTCCGTGCTGTGGCCACGAAGTCGGCTCTGCGGTTTGTGGGCGAGGCCACGCTCGAGGCGCTAACAGGCGAGCGCGTCCTCACGGATCTCTTCGAACCCGGCGCGGCCCTTGAGCACATCCAGCTCAGCCGCTGGGCCGACGCGGTGGTCGTCTGCCCCGCGACGGCCCACACGCTCAACCGCTTCGCCGCGGGCCTCGCCGACGACCTTGCCGGCGCGCTCTTCCTGGCTCACGACCGTGCCAAGCCGTTTTTCGTGGCGCCGGCGATGAACCCGGCCATGTGGAGCCATCCCGCGACGCGAGAATCAGTCGAGAAGCTCGAGCGGTGGGGCGTTCGCATCATCCCCGTGGGCCAGGGCCGGACGGCATGCGGCGAAACGGGCGACGGCCGCCTCGCCGAGCCGGCGGACATCGTGGCAGCCATAGAGGCCTGCCTTGCAAAGCCCGCCACGCGACTGAAGGTCCTGGTCACGAGCGGCGGCACGGCCGAGCCCATCGACGGGGTCCGGGTGATCACCAACACGAGCACGGGGCTGACCGGAGCCGCGATAGCCGCGAGCATGGCCCGGAGCGGCCATGAGGTGGTGCTCCTTCGCTCCAGCGGATCGGCCTGCGCGACCGCGGCCACGCGAGAGGAAACCTACAATTCGTTTTCGGACCTGGACGCTTCCTTGGGTAGGCTGCTTTCCAGCGAGCGCTTTGACGCCGTGGTGCACTGCGCTGCCGTGAGCGATTTTGGAATCGCGGAGGTCCTCGCCGGGGGCGCCGTGCATTCCCACGGGGAAGGAAAACTTCCGTCCGACTCCTCGCCGGTCCTTCGCCTGAGGCCCCATCCCAAACTGGTCGACGGCCTGAGGGCCCGGAGCCTCAACCACGCCATTAGGGTCGTGGCGTTCAAGCTGACCCACGGCGCCGGGGAGGAAGAGGCCGCCGAGGCGGTCCGCTCCCTCTTCGCCCACTCGGGCGCCGACCTTGTGGTGCAAAACGACCTGGCGGAGCGCGAAGGGCCGGACGCCTTCCCCTCCACCATCCATTTTCACGACGGCACCCCACCCCGGCGCTGCGTGACACGCATCGAGCTTGCCGCCGAACTTGAGCGAATCCTGACGGGCCATCCGGCTCCTGCGGCAGCCACGGCCTGAACCTCCCATGCTTCTCTGCCTCGACATCGGCAACACCCAGATCCACGGCGGCGTATTCGACGGTGACGCCCTGCGCTGCCAGTTCCGGAAGTCCACCCAGCCGCTGGGCTCGACCGACGAACTCGGGATCTTCTTCGTCTCCGTGCTCCGCGAAAACGGGGTGGACCCCCGCTCCGTGGACGGCGTCGCCGTCTGCTCCGTCGTGCCCGCTGCGCTCCACCCCATCAGGGGCGCGAGCAAGCAGTACTTCGGCCACGAGCCCTTCGTGCTCCAAGCCGGCGTGAAGACCGGCCTGAAGGTGCGCTACCGCAACCCGCTCGAAGTGGGGGCCGACCGGATAGCCGGGGCCATTGCGGCCGCTCTGCGGAGGCCGGCTTCAAACGTGATCGTCGTCGACTGCGGCACGGCCACGACCTTTGACGTGGTCACGGGGGGCGGCGACTACCTGGGAGGCGTGATCCTTCCCGGCGTGGGGGTCTCGGCCGAGACGCTTGCCAGCAGGACGGCAAAGCTCCCCCGCGTCGAGATTGCGCGCCCGGAGTCAATCCTCGGGCGCTCCACGGTAGAGAGCATCCAGTCGGGCCTCTACCACGGGCACAGCGGCGCAATACGCCATATCGTGGAGGGCCTCACCCGGGAGGTCTTCGCCGGGGAGAAGCCCCATGTGATCGGCACGGGGGGGTTCGCGCGCATGTTCGAGGAGGAGCGCCTCTTCGACGAATTCGTGCCTGAGCTCGTGCTGCAGGGACTCCGGCATGCCGAGAGGCTGAACCGCGACGCCTGACCCTGGGGACCGGGATCCGCGCGATCGGTGGCTTTGCAAAAGGGCTCGGGTGTGGCAGGCTCACGCCCCAGAACCATTGAAGGAGCCAAGGAAAGAGGAACGGGAACTCCGGTGTTTCCGCAAGCGGAGGTACCAAAGCCAGGGCGATGCCCTGGATGCCGCGCTTGTCGCCGGCGTCGAGCGCCTCCGCAAGGCCTATTTGTGCCCGTATTGCAGGCGCTGGCACCTGACGACGATCGATCCGAGGCCCTGAGCCGACGCGGAACAAGCCTAAGCTCGACCCCCGGCGGAAAACGGTCCAACACCAGACGAGGCCAGAATTCCCCACCCCTACCCCCATGGACATCTCACGGCGTGACGCATTGAAGGCAATTGCAGGCACAGCGGCCCTTGCCGCCCTGCCCCGGGTGCGCGCAGAGGAGGCCAAACCCCTGGAGGCGCCCCCCGCAGCGGGCGCCCCGGGCTCCTTCAGGCACTCGGCCTGCCGCTGGTGTTACTCAAAAATCCCCCTGGAGGCGCTCGCCCGGGAGGGCAAGCGCGTCGGCCTTGAGTCGATCGAGTTGCTTGAGCCCGCGGAATGGCCGGTCGTCCAGAAGGAGGGCCTCACCTGCGCTATGGCCATGGGCGTCACCCGGATCCCGGAAGGGCTCAACCGGATCGAGCACCACGCGGTGATGGTGCCCGGGATGATCGAGCGCATCGGGGCCTGCGCCGACGCCGGCCTTCCCAACGTGATCTGCTTCTCGGGAAGCAGGGGCGGCATGGATGACGAGCTTGGCCTTGAGAACTGCGCCGCCGCTCTCAGGCAGATCGTCGGCACAGCCGAGAAGCGGCGCGTCACCGTCTGCATGGAGCTGCTCAACAGCAAGGTGGACCATCACGACTACATGTGCGACCACACCGCATGGGGTGTCGAGCTCGTCAAGAGGGTCGGCTCCGAGCGGTTCAAGCTCCTCTACGACATCTACCACATGCAGATCATGGAGGGGGACGTGATCCGGACGATCCGCGAGAATCACCCGTACATCGCCCACTACCACACGGGTGGCGTGCCCGGGCGCCACGAGATCGACCAGGCGCAGGAGCTCAATTACCCCGCGATCGCGCGCGCCATAAGGGATCTCGGGTACCGGGGCTTCGTGGCCCAGGAGTTCGTACCGGTCCGCGACCCCATCACCTCGCTGGCCGAGGCGATCACCCTCTGCACGGTCTGAAGGCCGGAGCGGCACCGACGGAAATTCCCCTCGTGTACCCGCAATCCTCCCCGTAGGATTGGGGCATGTTTCTAGACTTTTCGGAGCTCCGGCCAAGGATCGCCTACCAGTGGATGACGAGCACGATCCTGCCCAGGCCGATCGCCTGGATATCGACGATCTCGCCCGAAGGGGTGACGAACCTCGCCCCCTTTAGCTTCTTCCAGGCGGTGGCGGCAAACCCGCCCACCCTGATGTTCGTGCCCGCAACCACCCGCGATGGGACGAAGAAGGACACGCTTCGCAACATCGAGCTCGTGCCCGAGTTCGTCGTCAATATGGTGCCGTACGCCCTTTCGACCGTGATGAACGACACGGCAGCCAACCTGCCGTACGGTGAAAGCGAGATAGCGAAGTTTGGGGTCGAGACGACCCCTTCCCAGAAGGTTCGCCCCCCGAGGATCATCGCCTCGCCTGTCTCCTTCGAGTGCCAGCTCGACCGCATCGTCCTGATTGGCTCGGGCCCCCTCGCCACCCACGTGGTCTTCGGCCGGATCCTGGCCGCGCACGTGAAGGACGAAGTCCTTGCCGCCGATGGCCTGCCCGACCCGGCGAAGCTGGACCTTGTGGGCCGGCTCGGCCGCGAGGCCTACAGCATGACAAGGGACACGTTTAGCCTGAAGCGGCCGGACCGCTAGGAGCCCCTTGGCCGAGGGCCTCCGCTCGGCGGGTGGAACGCTCGCGCAGGGCCTCGTAGATCGGCATGTCGCGGAGCGCCTCCGCTACCCCATAGGCTGCAAATCCGCTCACCAGGAGCGGCAGCATGAAGTCATATTTCCCCGTCAGCTCGGTCATAAGCACGATGCCCGTCAGCGGCGCGCGGACCGTGGCCGTGAAGAGCGCGCCCATCCCCACCACGGCGAATATCTCGGGATTGACGGCCCACTCCGGGAGCCAGGAGTGGACACCGGCGCCAAGCGCCAAACCTCCAAGCGAGCCAAGGACCAAGAGCGGGGCGAATATTCCTCCGGCCGCGCCCGAGCCGTAGCTTACCATCGTGAGGAGGAACCTGCCGGCCAGGAGCAGGAGCATCCACTTCACCGCTACCTCGCCCGAAAGCGCCCGGTCGGAGAGGAGCGCGCCCGACCCGCTCATCGCGGGATAGATCCATGCCGCGAGGCCCGCCACAAGGCCCGCGCACGCCCCAGTCAGCGGGACCGGCCAGGATTTGAGGCGGTCGAACAGGTCGAGGCACAGGAGCAGCGACTTGTTGAAAAGCACGCCCGCAAAACCCGCAATCACGCCCAGGACCAAGCAAACGGGGAGCGCGTGCAGGGTCGGCACCGGCATGCTGCGGAGCATGAACACGGGGGTCTCCCCGGTCACCACCCGGCAGACAACGTCAGCCGACACCGCAGCGAGAAACGAGGCCACGAACACCACCGGCGTGAAGCTGCCGTTCAACTCCTCGAGGGCGAAGATGAGGCCGGCAAGTGGCGCATTGAAGGCGGCCGCCAGTCCCGCGGCCGCGCCGGCGCTGATCAGGGCCTTGCGCTCGCCCTCGCCCTGTTTGACCTTGAACCAGGTGGAGACCATCAGGCCGGTCGCCCCTCCCATCTGCACCGTGGGGCCCTCCCTGCCGAGAGTCAGGCCACCGCCAATCCCTGCGATTCCCGCAAGAAATTTGACCGGGATAACCCGCCACCATTTGAGCTGCTTCTCCCCAAGAACGACCGACTTGAGGTCCGGTATGCCGCTCCCGGCCGTTTCCGGCGCGAAGCGCCTCACAAGCCAGAGGCCGAGTGCGCTGCCGGCGGCGCCCACGGCGAGCGCGGCAAAAAGTCCCCAGGCCGGCGGGAGCCGCTCAATCCATGAAATCCGGTTCACCTCCAGAAAATGAAGCGCCACCCGAAACCCCGATGCGATCAGGCCGGCCACGATCCCAACGACGAGGGCCTTGGGCAGGATGTGGCGCCGTTTGACCTCCGTCTCCTTAAGGCCCGAGTTTATCGCAGCAGGATGGGTCATGGGTGAGCTATCGTCCTATGGCTTGCGGCCCTCGTCAAACCGCCAGAATCCTTGCCTCGAAAAACCCCGGGGCCACCTTGGGCCTAGGGGTGGCTCCATCCGGTGTTGCAGCCGCGGGCGCTCTTGCGGGAAGATCCCGCCCCTTTGATTCCCGCGAAACCCCTCAATCCAAGCCCGACTGCCCCGACCGAAGCGGGCCCCTTTTCCCGGCAGAGGGCCCTAAGGAAGGACGCCCTCTCGGGGCTCGAGAATGTCGCGCAGACGCTCGGCACCATGGCGCCGACGGGGACGCTCGGGGTGGTGATCCCGCTGGTCATCGGCAAGTCGGGTAACGGCACCTGGCTATTGATCCTGGCTGTCGTGGCCGTGTTCCTGCTGATTCTTTACAACATCAACGTCTTCGCGACGCGCTCCGCCTCCGCGGGAGGGCTCGGCACCTATGCAGGACTTGGGCTTGGCCCCAAGGCTGGAGCCTTCACAAAATGGATCTACGCGATCGCAATGCTCTTCGGGGTGGCGGGCTGCGCTCCCTCCGCCGCCTACTACGCCTGCCTCCTGATCACCCAGTACACGGGAATCCCGAACACGGTCCCGCTCGAGGCCATCGTGACCACCGCCGTGGTGGTGGCCGCGTGGTGGATCGCGTTTCGCGACATCAAACTCTCAAGCGACGTCATGATCGTGATAGAGGTGACTTCGCTTACCGTGATCACCGCTATTATCACGCTGGCGATGGTGAAGGGAGGCCCCTGGATCGATCGTCCCCAGCTGACCCTCCAGGGGGCGGGTCCGGGAGCGTTCAGCGCCGGTCTTGTGCTTGCGTTCATCATGATGGGCGGATTTGAGAGCGCCACGACCCTGGGAGAGGAATCCCGTCGCGCCGAGTGGACGATCCCGCGGGCGCTCGTTCGGTGCGTCGTTCCCGTCGGGATCCTCTACGTGGTCATGACCTATCTCCTCGTAGGCCTCGGCCGGAAATTCGGGATCGCGCTGGACCAACTCGAAGCGCCCTTCGACACCCTGGCGCGGGCCTACCACCATCCCCTGCTCGGCGCGGCGAGCTCGGCCGGCGTGGCGATGAGCTATTTTGCGTGCACGCTCGGCTCACTCAACGCAGGCGCCCGCACACTCTATTCCCTCTCCGCCGACGGATACTTCTTCAGGAGCGCGGGATCTGCACACCCAGCTAACGCCACTCCGCACCGGGCCATAGCGATGATCGCGGCCATTTCCGTCGCAGCCCCGGTGGGTCTTCTCATTGCGGGAGTCTCGCTCGTGTCTTGTATCGACTATCTCTCCCAGCTCGCCGCCCTAGGATTCATCGGATCTTACTTCATGGTCTGCCTCGCGGCGCCCTTTTTCCTTTCCCGCCTCGGCTGCCTGCGCTGGCCGGCAATCACGGTTTCCGTGTCCACCCTGGTCCTCCTGGCGGGGGTCATGGTGCAAAGCGTCTACCCGGCGCCCATGGGGCCGGCGCGCTACCTGCCCTACGTGTTCCTGACCCTCGTGACCTCCGGGGTAGGCCTCTCGTGGTGGGTGCGAGGAAGCGCGCCTGTCACTCGGTCTCGTTGAATTCGCAGAGGGCGAACACGCGGACACCCAGGGCCTCGAGACGCTTCGCCCCCTTGAGGTCCGTAAGGTTCACGACGGCGCCGACGTCCCTTACGTGGCATCCGATCTTTTCAAAGAGCTGCACCGCGGCGCAGAGCGTGCCCCCTGTCGCGATCAGGTCGTCCATCAGCAAAACGTTGGCGCCTTTGGGTGCCGCGTCGGTGTGGATTTCAAGGATGCTCTGTCCGTATTCCAGCTGGTACTCGGCGTGGATGGTCTCACCGGGTAGCTTGCCCTTTTTGCGGACCATGATCATCGGCTTCTTCAGGACGTAGGCCAACACCCCTGCGGGTATAAATCCGCGGGCGTCGAGCCCCGCAATGAAGTCGATTGGTTCGTCCTTGTAGTGGTCCACGAACATATCCATCGCCGCAGCAAATCCCTCGGGATGGCGGAGCAGGGAACTCACGTCGCGGAACCGCACGGGAGGATGCGGCCAGTCGACTATCGTGCGGATCATCGATTTGATGTTCATCGGTCTTTTGGGGGCAGGTCGTTGGGCGGAGCATTCTCTCTGAATCCGCCTCTATCGGGCTCTAAGTGACTCCCAATTCCGGGCTTAAGTGAACCAGAATCTCGGGTTTATCGAATGACGGCGCGAAAACCCGGCCGTTTAGGGCCGTGATGAAGCGCCGACGGTATGCCCCGCTGCTGTTGGATGTAGGCTTTGACCTTGGCGAGAGGGGCCCCGCCGGTGGAGGCCACAAAGTAGCTTGGGCTCCAGAAATGGTCGCCCCAGAGAGCCCGGCGGACTTCGGGGAAGCGCCGGCTGCGCAAGTGGCGGGAGGAGACGCCCTTCAGGGAATTTACCAGGGAGGCCGGGGCGACCTTGGGCGGCATGGACACGAGGAGGTGGAGATGGTCGGCTT
>Ga0302266_10002355_pt1 | contig 16297 bp, 17 predicted proteins | sample III_Bog_E1_2_FD_194559 | JGI IMG/M metagenome (GOLD analysis project Ga0302266, IMG submission 194559) | Peat permafrost microbial communities from Stordalen Mire near Abisko, Sweden - III_Bog_E1_2 | ecosystem: Environmental > Terrestrial > Soil > Wetlands > Peat | place: Sweden: Abisko... | reverse complement strand
CGGCACTTTCGCCGCACCAATCCTTGGCCCTGCCCCCCCGCCACCCGAAGCGGGGACGCACCCACAACGACCGGATGGTCCCACCTTTGGAGTTGGCGGCAAGACGCCGCTTTTGGACGAGGCGACATGTCGCCTCGTCCAAAAGCGCGCCCTCAAAGGTTCATGGGCGTAATGCGCGAAATATTTTCCGGGCGTTCTCTCCATGGCGGGCGCATCTTCCAAGTGACACAGCCGGTCACTCGCGCCTTCCACGCGCCGCCGCGCTTGAGTTACCTGGCCCTGCCCCCGGTTTCCACCAACCGGACGCCAAGTACCGCAGACTTCCCAGTCTGCTGTTTCGCATCCCGCTCTGCGGTACAAACCTGCAGGCCGTCGAAACCTGTGGCCCCATGAGCTTCGGAAGCTTCGCTGATTTGGCAATGAGTAATCCGGGGGCAGAGGATGCGCCCCTCCCCGGCGGGGCGGAGCAAGCGCCCTTGACCCCGGCGGGCGGGACAACGACAATGCGGCATGGCAAACAACCGATTGCAAATCGAAAAGCTGGTCAGCGGCGGCGGCCACCAGCCCCAAAAAGGGCAGTCCGTCACGGTGCATTACACCGGCTGGTTTACGGATGGCGGAAAATTTGACAGCTCCGCGGATCGCAACGAACCGTTCACCTTTGTACTCGGCCACGGGCAGGTGATCGCCGGCTGGGACGCCGGCGTGGCGACCATGCGCGTGGGCGACAAGGTGAAACTCACCATTCCGCCGGATCTGGCCTATGGCCGGGCCGGTTATCCGGGCGCCATTCCGCCCAATGCCACGCTGGTGTTTGAGGTGGAACTGCTCGGCATTGCGCCGTAATCCCAGGGTCTCCGCCCGGTCTGGTATGAAGCCCACCCCTGACACGACCGCGCCGCTCGAACCGCCGGACAGCCACCATCTGTCCGCCGCCGAGGGCTGGCTGGAACTGGGCAACCCCGCCGAGGCGGCCGTCGAGTTGGCGGCCATCGCCCCGAACTCGGCGGTGCACCCGGCGGTGCTGGAACTCAACTGGCAGATTCAGGCCCGGGGCGGAAAATGGGAGACTTGTCTGGAACTGGCGTCCCGGCTGGTCCGCCTTTATCCCGGGCTGCCCACCGGTTGGGTTCACCGTTCCTATACTCTGCACGAATTAAAGCGCACGGTCGAAGCCCGCGACCAACTGCTGCCCGCCATGGCCCGGTTTCCCAACGAGGTGGTGCTGGCCTACAACCTGGCCTGTTACGAATGTTGCCTGGGCAACCTGCCCATGGCCCGACGCTGGCTGCAACAGACTTTCGCCCGGCCGAACTCCGAACTCTGGCGCCGCGCCGCGCAAACGGACCCGGATTTGACGCCCCTCCGCCCGGAAATCGAGAAGCTTTAAACTGTTGCCGGATCTCCGGGTGTGTTTTCATGGCGTGGTTGGCACCGGTCGTTACAACATGAAGACCCATCTTTTCACCGATGAACTGTGGCTGCCGCGGTCACGGGCGGACGTGTTCCCCTTTTTCGCCGACGCGGGCAATTTGGAAAAACTCACCCCGCCGTGGGTTCATTTTAAAATCCTGACGCCCCGGCCCATCGCGATGCGGGCGGGGGCGCTGATTGATTATCAAATCCGCGTGCGCGGCCTGCCGCTCCGCTGGCGGACCGTAATCACCGCGTGGGAACCGCCGCACTGGTTTCAGGACAAGCAAATGCGCGGCCCCTACCGACAATGGATCCACACCCATGAATTGGTGGAACAAGACGGGGGCACCCTCTGTCGCGACCGGGTGGAATACGCCGTCTGGGGCGGGTGGCTGATCAACGCCTGGTGGGTGCGTCCGGACGTGGAAAAAATCTTCGCGTATCGGCGGGAAATTCTGCAGCAGTTATTTCCCGCCAATTGATTCTACGGCACCGCCACGCGCAGAGTGCGCGGGGTAACGCCAAACGTGGCGGGCAGATGACCGATCCATTCGCCATCCAACTCAAAGGCGGCGGGGGCGGAGCTGGACAAGGTAAACCGGTCGGCGGTCAATCGCCGGACGGCGCTTTCCGGCAACCGTCGGCGGAACAGCAAATGGGGGGCGCACTGCCACAGGGTCCGCCAGTTCATTTGCGGCAGGGTGCACAGCTCCAACCGGCCGCTGGTGGGTTGCGCCGCCGGGAAGATGGCGAACGGTCCCCCGTAAAGCCGGCCTTTGCCAATCAGCACCAGTTCACCGGCAATGGCCTGACCGTCGGCCTGTGCCGTGACCGTCGGTTTGGTTTCCCGCAACGCCCGCAACCCCGCCATCAGATAGGCCAGGGGGCCGAATTTTTTCTTGAGCGGCCAATCCACCAGTTCAATGGCACGCGCATCCAGACCGCTGCCGGCCAGTTGCGCAAAATACAACTTCTTCGCCGCGCCGTTGACGGTGAATTCCACCCAAGGCAGGTCCATCTTCAGTTCATGCCCCCGCTGCAACACTTCCCAGGCCGACTCCACCCGCAACGGAAGGTTCAATTCACGGGCGAAGACATTGATCGTGCCCAGGGGCAACACCCCGAGGCGCGCGCGGGCGAAACCGTCCGGCACATCCCCGAGCCCGTTGAGTGTCTCCTGGACGGTGCCGTCGCCGCCGGCGGCCACGATGAAATCAAACCCGTCCCGCACCGCGTCGGCCGCCAACCGCCGCGCATCACCCGGCCCGGACGTCGCCTTGAGCGCGCCCTGCGCGGCAATTTCATCCAAGTGCCGGCGGAAATGCCGCGCCTTGTTACCCCGGGCCGCCGGATTGAAAATCACACAGGTTTGCAAGTTGCCGGGAATTTTGCGGCCCGCCCGGCGTTAGTCGAGGAGAATCCGGCGGCGGGGGCAACTTCAAGGTGGGACCGGCTTCCCGCCGGTCACCGAAACGCCCGGGCGATTCACAACCCGCCGAATAAGCGCAAAAAATTCTGTTCCACCTGAACCGCCAGGGTTGCAACCGGCACCCGGCGCAGTTCCGCCGCGAACTCGTAAACGGCGGTCAGATTGGCGGGATGATTGACGGGCTTTCCGGTCGCCAAATCAGTCAGCGGAAACCGGTTGCGATCCTCCGGCAGGCGCTGGTCCGGAGCGTCGGTCTCGATCAAGAGCCGGTCAGCGGGAACTTGGCGGAAGGCTTCGCGCCGGCGTTCTTTGCGGGCGTGCGCAAAATCGCCGGGCAGGGAAAAATAGGCCCCGAGTTCGGCGAAGGATTTCACCATTTCCACCGGACCGCCGTAACTGTGCAGCAGAAAGCCCCGCGCCGGCACCGGGCCGGCCTGCAATAATTCCAACAGGCGACCCCAGGCTTGCAGACAATGCAGACTTGCCGGCAGGTTGCGCTCGGCCGCCAGCCCAAGCTGGGCGGTGAACACCGCCTCCTGACCGTCGTAAGCCAGCCCCGGTTTCCAACGGTCCAATCCAATTTCCCCGATGGCCGAGGGCGCAGTGTTTAAAAAATGCGTCAGCGCGGCAAACCAGTCCGGGGTGCGTTCCTGGATGAACCACGGATGATAACCGAAGCTGGGCAGCACGGCGGGAAATTGCCGGGCGAGCGCCCGCACCCGCGACCAGTCGGCTTCGCCCACGCCGTTGACCACCATGCGGACCACGCCGGCCTCATGACAGGCCGCCATCAGCTCCGCCGGACGATCCCCCAGGCGTGCGTCCTGAAAATGATTATGCGCGTCGTAAAGGCGGTGGCTCACAGGAAGGATTCGGCCTCTGGAACCCGGCCGGGAAACTATTTGGCCTGGGGTTTGGCGGGGACATTCAGCGCCTTGAGTTTGGCGGCCGGCCAGTAGGGCTTGCAAAAGGCGTCGGTGAAATCGTAACCGTTCTGGAAATCATCATGACTGTCCTGGTCGGTCTTGGCGAGCAGGCCGATTTCGACCATGTTAAAGACGATATTGCCAAAGTCGCGACTGTGACGGACGCCCCATTCTTCGAGCAGGGTTTTCGACATGGGCCCGAATTCCTGCAGGGCATACTGGCGGAGGCCATCGAGCAATTCCTGCCCGGTCACATGCCGGGTGGTCCCCCGATGTTCCTTGCTGATGATCTTTTGCGTGAAGTCGAGCGCCTCGCGCAGAAAGAAATAGGCGTCCTGATGATAACGTGCGTCTTTCGCCACGATTTGCGCCACCACTTCTTCAAAGTTGACTTCTTGCATTTTAAGGTTTGGCCGGCTGACGGACACTGGCGGGCGCATGGGCGGCACGATAAACTTTGACGAATTCGCCCAGCACCAACAAACCCACCACCAAGCAAAGCACACTTCTTTCCGCTGCGGTCAGGCCGTTCACGCCCTCAACATACCAGATTTTCCCGGCGGCGCAACCGCCGGGTTTAACCTTGCGACGAGCCGCCCCGGTCGGCTACCATTGCTTCCCATATATGGCAGCCATTGGCCGCTTTCAAAAGGGTGACGACGTATTTTACGCCAAAGTCGTTGAAGGCGAGCTGTTCCGGCTGCACGGCGATGTTTTCGGCTCCCCCACCTTCGACCGCAAACCCACCCCGCGCCGGGGCGTCAAAACCCTCGTACCCGTGACCCCCTCCAAAATCATCGCCGTGGGCATCAACTACGCCGATCACGCCCGGGAAATGAAACGCGAGCAACCCCCGGAACCGCTGATCTGGTTCAAGGCCCCCACCTCCCTCCTGCCCGATGGCGGGAAGATTGAAATCCCCTTCCCCGATCACCGCACCGATTTCGAGGCGGAACTGGTCATTGTCATCGGCCGCAAAGTCCGCAATGTCACGCCCGAATCCGCCTCACGCTACATCCTGGGTTACAGCACCGCGCAGGACATCAGCGACCGCACCATCCAAAAGGCCGAATCACAATGGGCGCGCTGCAAATCCTTTGACACCTTCACCCCGCTGGGGCCGTATGTGGAAACCAAAATTGACCCGCAGGCGCTGAACATTCAACAGTTCCAAAACGGGCAGTTGCGGCAGAACTCCAACACCCGGCACCTCATTTTCAATTGCCACCAGTTGGTCAGCTTCATCTCCACCAACCTCACCCTGCTGCCCGGCGATATTATCCTCACCGGCACCCCCGCCGGCGTCGGCCCCATCCAATCCGGCGACCGGTTGGAAGTCCGCATCCAGGGCCTCGCCCCGCTGGTGAATCAAGTCAAGTAACCGACCACCGGGGGCCGCGCCCGGCACCTGACCCGCCGCTGGTATTAGCAAACCCCGTCCCCCGCTCAGCGCAGGTGAAAACCGCCCTGAAACACCACTTCCGCCGCCGTGACAATGAAAAACACCGCGCTGACCAGCGCATTCAGGCGGAAGAAGGCGAGATTGATCCAATTCAAGCTGCGGCGGCGGGCGATCCAGTGTTCCAGCACCAGGCACGCCACAATGATCAGCCAGCCCACCGTATAGGCCAGGTGAAACCGGCACAACAGGCCGAACGCCAGCAGCACCCCGCACATGGTCATGTGCGCCAGAAACGCCGCCTGGAGCGCGTTTTTCGGCCCCCACGCCACCACCAGCGAATGCAATCCGTGCGCCTTGTCGAATTCATAATCCTGCAGCGCGTAAATAATGTCGAAGCCGATCAGCCACAGGATCACCGCCACCGAGAGCGCCGTCATCTGGAGGATTTCCAACCCCGAGACCTGGCCGCCCTTCACCGCCAGCCACGCCCCGATGGGTGCCAGCGCCAGGGCGATCCCAAGAAAAACATGCGTGTAATCCGTGAACCGTTTCGTGAGCGAATAAAAGCACACCACCACCAGCGCCACCGGCGAAAGATGAAAACACAGTGGATTCAGCCCGTAACTGGCCGCGATCAAACCCGCTGCGGCGACCGCGCAAAACACCACGGCGCCCGCCAGGGAAATCTGACCGGCGGGCAGGTGCCGGCCGGCCGTGCGCGGATTCAGCGCGTCAAATTTGCGGTCCACAATCCGGTTGAAGGCCATCGCACAGGCGCGGGCGCACACCATGGCCGCCAGAATGAGCCCGAACTTTTGCCAACCCGGCCAGCCCCGTTGATCCCGCGCCGCCACGCACATCGCCGCCAGCGCAAACGGCAGCGCAAACACCGTGTGCGAAAATCGCACGAACGAGCCCCATTTTTGGATCGCGGCCAGCATGACTTGATTTATTCCGCCTCCGCCGACCAGCGCGGCGCCAGCGTTTGTTTGACCCCCAGATGATCCAGCACCCGCGCCACCACCGTGTCCACCACTTCCACCACCGTTTTCGGCCGCGTGTAAAAACTCGGGTTGGCCGGAATCAGCGTGGCGCCCGCCAGCAGCAGCAACTCGAAATTTTTGACATGAATCAGGCTCACCGGCGTTTCGCGCGGCACCAGGATCAGCTTGCGCCGCTCCTTGAGCGCCACATCCGCCGCCCGCAGCAGCACATCCTCGCTGTAACCATGCGCAATCCGCCCCAGCGTCCCCATCGTGCAGGGAATGATCACCATGACATCCGGCGGATTCGAGCCGCTGGCAAACGGCGCGTTCATGCTTTTCAAGCCGTGGGCTTTCACCCCCTCGGGCAGGCGCAGCCCCTCCGGCAACTCCTCCGCGATCACCTGATGGGCGTAGTGGCTCAGCACCACATGGATTTCATGCTGGCGCGGATCAAGATTATCCAGCAGGCGCTGGGCATACAGCGCTCCGCTGGCTCCGGTGATGGCGACAAGAATTTTCAAATCATGCGAATGCTCGCGCCCCCAGTATGCCCCAACCGCCCCGCACAAACAAGCCGCCGCTGTGGCGGCGGCGGCCCCCTTCAAAGAGTTAAATCATGTGCCTTTGGGCAGGTTTTCCAACTCACGTTTTGGGATGATCCGGGTTCAACCGCACAAGCGCACCACTTCCGCCGCGATCTTTTGCAGGGAACAGACCCGGTCCACGCCCCCCAGCTTGATGGCTTCCGCCGGCATTCCAAACACCACGCAACTCGCCTCGTCCTGCGCCACGTTGATCGCGCCCGCCTCCTTCATTTCCAGCATCCCCCGCGCGCCGTCGTCGCCCATCCCCGTCATGATCACCCCCACGGCGTTCTTGCCCGCATACCGCGCCGTCGAGCGGAACAGCACATCCACCGACGGCCGGTGGCGGCAAACCAGCGGACCGTCCCGGACCTCGACGAAATAGCGCGCGCCGCTGCGTTTGAGCAGCGTGTGCTTGTTCCCCGGGGCGATCAGCGCCTGGCCGCGGATGACCGAGTCGCCATCGGCGGCCTCCTTGACGGTGATCGCGCAAAGTTGGTTCAGGCGGTCAGCGAAATTCGCGGTGAATTTTTCGGGCATGTGCTGCACGATGACCAGTCCGGGCGCATTCGGCGGCAGGGCTTGCAACAGCACCCGCAACGCCTCGGTGCCGCCGGTCGAGGCCCCCACCGCCAGGAGGAGGACGAGTAAGACCGCGCTGGTGAGTCCGATGCGTTTGCCGATGTTCCAATGTTTCATATATGTGATGATGTTTTGTGATGGGTGAGGGTCAGAAATGACACCGGAAAAATTTATTTTTTATCATCCACCCCCTGCAGATGTAAGTTACCCCTGCTCCCATCACCCGATGGAAAACCCCGGATTGCCCCAGATAGTCTGGCTAATCATCCATCTTGGCCTGGCTACTATCGGCGGCTTCCGCCCTGCCTGAAGACAAATCCTTGATTTATTGGCCCCCCAAACCACCCCAAAATGGGTTAATTATTTTCCCACAGTTGGTATAAAGGCTGAAACCCGCCCAATCAAAAACGGCCCTGCGGCCACGCCCACCAATGGCGCACCGTCCCGGTTGTCATCGCCGTCTGATTGTGCGAGTATGGGTGGCCATTCCATGCGGACAACCCTGGAAATTGCCGGCGCGATTGGCGGGCGCATCCGCCGGGGAATGGCTTTAAACACCCCCTTGAGCAAGGGCGGGATGAGGGATAAATTATGAATGATGAAACTGAGATTGGATCTGCTGGAGCAACTGACCGACGAGGATATTCTGGAAGAAGTTCTGGCAAACCATCACCGTTACCAAGCCGAGCCGCTTTTCTCAAAAACCGGAATTGGGAGCTTGTCACCAGCCTCAACCGAGGAGCGGGCGCAAGCAGTGGTGCGCAGCACGGCGTTAATTCAGAGACTCAAGGAGCGACTGCTCAAGAATGGGAAGCCCGGCAAACCCGCCTCCTCACCCTCGACGAAACCTTAGAATTCCTGCGGTGCTGTCACCACCGCGTTCCATTGCTTCTTTGCCTCGCCCTGTTATTACCCGGCTGCGCCACCCACCCGGTCGTCTCGCGGCCGCCGGGCTACCAGTTGGTTTGGTCGGATGACTTCCAAGGCCATGCGCTGGACACTAATAAATGGGGCTATTGGCTGACCGGCCACCGACGGAACGCCATCAACACCCCGGACGCCGTGTCCGTCGGGCACGGGCGGGTCACCCTCACCACCTACACGGCGGCGGGCAAACACTATACGGGCATGATCAGCAGCGAGGGCAAATTTGAGCCCGTGCACGGCTATTGGGAGGCGCGCATTCGGTATGCGGATGCGCCGGGCATGTGGTCGGCGTTTTGGCTGCAATCCCCCACCATGGGCCGGCCCATCGGCGACACGGCCACGGCGGGCATCGAGGTGGATATCTGCGAACACCGGGTGGTGGACAACCAGGGCACCAACCTCGCGCCCGTGGTGCAACACACGTTGCATTGGGACGGCTACGGCCGGGATCATAAAAGCAAGGGGCACCTGACCCCGCCGATGAATCTGGACCAGGGCTTCCATGTTTACGGGTGTGAAGTGACGGCGGCGGGTTACCGCTTTTTTGTGGATGGCCAACTGACGTGGACGGTGAACGAAGCGGTCTCCAACGCGAAAGAGTTTGTCATCCTCAGTTCCGAGGTGGAAGACCACGCCTGGTCGGGCCACATCCCCCCGGGCGGCTATGGCGATTTGCCGCACAGCCAGACCCAAATGACGGTGGATTACGTCCGTTATTATTCCCGCGAATGAGCCGGGTTCGTGATTTTATCGGCCACCCTGGTTGTCCCAACCTCCGTTTGTGAGCAAAACCGCCCAAAAGCCGGCGTCCCCGCCCGTCCGGGATTTTCAACCGGACCCGCCGGCGCGCTTGATCGGGTTGCTGCTCGCGCTGCTCACGGTGCTGGTTTATCTGCCGGTGGGGTCGCACGGCTATGTGTTCTTTGACGATCCGAGTTATGTCGCGGATAACCCGATGGTCCAAAACGGGCTGACCTGGACCGGGTTCAAATGGGCGTTTGCCGGCTGGCACGCCGGCAACTGGCATCCGCTCACCTGGTTGTCCCACGAGCTGGACTGCCAGTTATTCGGCGTGAACCCCGGGGCGCATCACCTGGTCAATGTGCTGTTTCACGCCGCCAACGCGGTGCTGCTGTTTCAATTGTGGTGGCGGCTGACCCAAGCCTGCTGGCCGAGCGCGCTGGTGGCGGCATTATTCGCCTGGCATCCGCTGCATGTGGAATCCGTGGCCTGGGTGGCGGAACGCAAGGATGTCCTCAGCACGTTTTTCGGCTTGCTGGCGCTGCTGGCGTATGCCCGCTATGCCGGGAAATCGGAAGCCCGGAGCCCCAAGGCCGGAACCTTTTATGGCGCCAGTCTGGCGGCGTTTGCGCTGGCCCTGCTGGCCAAGCCAATGCTGGTGACACTGCCCTTCGTGATGCTATTGCTGGATTATTGGCCGTTGCGGCGTCGGCCGGGGGCGTCCCCGGCGCCAGCCTGGCGGCGGGTCCGCGAAAAATGGCCGTTCTTCCTGCTGACGGCGCTTTCCTGTGGGATCACGTTTTTGGCGCAACGGCGGGAAGCGGTCCTCACCCTGGGTCAATATCCGTTGGGGTTGCGGTTGGAAAACGCCGTGGTGGCGGCGGCCGGCTATCTCACCCAAACCCTGTGGCCGGTGAACCTGTGTGTCTTCTATCCCCGGCCCACCGCCATTTCCGCCGCGTCGGTCGCGCTCGCCGCCGCCGTGTTGGCGGCGGTTTCCGTGTGGGTCTGGCGCGCACGGGGGCGGCATGGTTATTTACTGACGGGCTGGCTTTGGTTTTTGGGGATGCTCGTGCCGGTGATCGGTCTGGTGCAGGTGGGCGACCAAGCCATGGCCGACCGTTATACCTACCTGCCGGCAACGGGCTTGTTTGTGATGGCGGCCTTCGGATTGGCGGAAATCCGGACCCGGTGGAAAATTCCAATGCCGGCACTAAATCTGGCGGCGGTCCTGATCCTGGGGGCGTGCGTGGTCGTCACCGAGCGGCAATTGACGTTTTGGCGCGACACGGAAACCCTGTTCACGCGCGCACTGGCGGTGACCACCCGCAACGGTCCGGCGCACATGATGCTCGGGGTCGCCTTGGAACGGTCAGGCCGGTCGGCGGCGGCGATGGACGAATACCAGCGGGCGCTGGCGGTGAATCCCGCGCTGATGGTGCAGGTGGCCGGCGGGGAAAAACGGCCGCTCGCCGCGCAAGTCGAGTTGTTGCGCGGGCAGGCGGCCGAGTCGGCGGGTGGAGCGGCGGACGCTCGGGCGCATTACCAAGCGGCGCTGCGGCTGGATGCCGGCCTCGTCGAGGCGCACAACAACCTGGGCAACCTGCTTGACCGGCAGGGACATCCCGATGAGGCGCTGGAACAGTATGCGGCCGCCGTGCGGTTGCGCCCCGGAACGCCGGTGACGCACGAGAACCTGGGCATCCAACTGGCGGAAATGGGCCGTTGGGACGAGGCCCGGCGCGAGTATCAGGCGGCCGCGCAACTGGCCCCGGATGATCCGCGCCCGATTTATCTCCTGGGCAAGGCCTGGCTTCGGAACGGGGATGACGCCCGGGCGGAGACCGCCTTTCAACAAGCCTTGGCCTTGGACCCCGAAGACAGCCCGAGCCTGGTGTATTTGGCGCGCCTGCTGGCTTCGGCCGCCTCCCCGCAACTCCGCGATGGCACCCGGGCGGTGACACTCGCCGAAAAGGCGAACACGATCACGGGCGGCAACCAACCCCTGGTGCTGGGCACCCTCGCCATGGCCTACGCGGAAGCCGGTCGTCTGGCTGACGCCCGCCAAACCGTCCAGGCGGCCCTGAACCTGGCGACCAACCGCAGCCCGGAAACCGTCGCCGAACTGCGGACCCAGTTGCAGCTTTACGAGGCCGGCCGGCCGTTTCGTACCGGATCCATTCCCCCCTCCCCGCCCCATCCTTGAGCCCAAATCCACGCCCAACATCAAATCCATCGGGAACCCCCCAAAGCCATGGACGACGCCCGCCAACTCGGCGGCGGTGGATTCCCAAATCAGTTGCGCGAGGTTACCCACTTGCGCAAACTTGCGCAAAGCAGTTGCCAGACGGGCTCGGGTTTGCTAAAAAAGAGCCTGGCACAGCGAAATCACGATTCACGCTTTGCGGGTGATTTGGCCGGTGCGGGTGTGGTTCAATGGTAGAATGTGGCCTTCCCAAGGCTGAGACGAGGGTTCGATTCCCTTCACCCGCTCCATTTGTTTGCAGGGGTTTGGTGAGGCGTGCAGCAAACCAAGCCGCGTCATCTCGTTACGGTTCATCCGTTTCCAGTTCTTCCGCAGCACAGAGGAAACGTCCATCGGCGATTTCCTCATATCCGACACTGTGCTGCCCATGCGTCCCTTGAGTCGGCAAATCAAGCGCTGATTGCCCAGGGTGACGGCAGGACGGACGCCGAAGCCAACCGAAATTGTAGTTCGGCAGTGAGAAGTCTCCCAATATGCTGCTCACTATCAGATGCCATATTCCCCAATTATCCCACATAGGATCAAATCCGCAAAAGGAAAAATGGCCGGGATCATCCAACGTCAAATGCTGCCGCCACGTTTTGTCAGCGCCACCGATGGCACCAAAGTGCTTTTGCCGGTTTGACAGGCGGCATTGATCAGGACAGGACGGCGGGGGATCCCCCGCCCTTATTTGAGGTTGCGGCGGCAAATTTTGTCCAATGACGGCGACGAAGGATTTGGGGTAGCATCGGAGGCTTCGGCTGGGGACCGGGCGAAGGATTATTAACAATGAACACGATGCGCAGGCCGCGCGACGGGCGGCTGGATGCTTTGCGGGGTTTGTTCCTCCTCATCATGGCGGGGGTGCATGTGCCCGCGCCGCTGTCGCGCCAGTTTCAGGATCCGCTGGGCTGCATGGGCGCGGCGGAGGGCTTTATTTTTCTGAGCGCGGGTCTGGCCGGCCTGGTTTACGGGCGGGTTTATGAGCGGACTGACTGGCCCACCGTGCGCCGGCGCATCGGCCGGCGGGTGCGACTGATTTACGGGGTCCATCTCCTGGTTTTGCTGCCCACGGTGCTGGTGGTTTGGGCCATTGCCGGGCGGGTGGGGCCGCTGGCCATCCACTTTTCCGACTTTCTCAGCCATCCGTGGGGCAGTCTGGCGCTGATGCCGCTGTTGTTGCACCAGCCGCCGCTGTTCGACATTCTGCCGCTATACGTGGTTTTTCTCGGGGTCACGCCCGGGTTGCTGGCCGTGGCGAGGCGGTTCGGTTGGGGGCCGCTGCTGGGGGGGTCATTCCTGGTCTGGCTGGCGGTGCAATTCAAACTGGATGCCTGGATTCCGGCCAATCCGGTGGGTTGGCTGCCGTTGCGGTGGGGGGCGTTTGATTTGTTGGCCTGGCAGTTTCTGTGGGTGGGGGGCGTCGCCCTGGGCGAAACGGCCCGGCGCCGGGCGGTTCTGCCCGGCTCGCTGCGTCCGGTGGTGGGGCTGGCCGCCGGGGTGGTGGTGCTGCTGGGCCTGATTCTGCGGCGCGGGTTCTGGCCGCATCAATTATGGAATGATGACTATTTTGTGTGGATGGACAAATGGACGCTGGGGCCGCTGCGCCTGCTGGATTTCGCGGCGTGGACGCTGCTGTTGGTGGCGTGGAATCCGCATCCGTCCCCCCGGCCCCTGGCGCCGTTGTCCCTGTTGGGACGGCATTCGCTGGCGGTTTTTGCGCTGCATCTCCCGCTGGTGATTGCGGCCGGGGTGGTCATTCAAATGACGCTGCTCCCGGCCGGCTGGCAAAACGCGATTTGCCTCTCGATCTTTGGACTCATCTTTCTGTGGGCCGCCTGGTTGGATCGTAAACCGCGCACGGGCGACCCCGGGGCGCGGAATCCGGAGCGGGCGGAAATCAAGACCGGCGAGCAGGGTGGCCGACCGGCGTTGGTGACGTGAGGCGGGAGGGAAAAGTTCAAATTTCGAACTCCCAAATCCACGGAAAATTCCACCTTCGCCAAGGCTTCCCCCTTCGCTAAAGCTACGGAGGACAGGCTGGCGGACAGGTCAAAGTCCGAGGTTCCCAGATTATTTTAACGGCTTCACGCCGGCTTAAGGTGGTGGGGCGTAGATTGGCTTCATGAAAACGATGAAGCCTGATTCGGCCCGCCGGCTCCCGGGGAAGTTCACCGGGGGAATGGCACGGGGCCGCTGGGTCTTCTTGACGCCGCCAGTGCGGCCACCCTTTCCGCACGCCCACCGAATGGTTTACCGCACCGGATGGTGCGGTCGGGGGGTTGGCGGGGAAATCACCCAATAGAAAGCAATGCATATTATGAAAACAAAAGCACTCCTCATGGTCCTGGCCCTGGGGGCCTCGACTTGGTTCGTCAACGCCCAAAACACGAACGCCCCCGCCGACGGTCAGCGTCCGCCGGCCTTCGATGGCGGGCCCGGCGGTCCGGATGGCGGCCCGCGCCGGGGCGGGTTTCACCTGCTGCCGCCCCAGGCCGGCGAGCGGTTGAACCTGACCGCCGATCAACAGAAACAAATCGCGGCGCTGGAAGCCGATGTGAAAGCCAAACTGGCGGCGATTCTGACGGCCGACCAGATGAAGCAATTGGAACAAATGCGCCCGCCGCGGCCGGGCGGCCGTCCGGGGGGCGGTTATAACGGCGGCCAGGGCGGTCCCGGCGACCGGCGCGGCGGGCCGGAGGACCGCCCGGGCGGCCCCAACGGCGGACCGGACGGTCAGGGCGGTCCTGATCATGGACCGGGCGGCCCCGGCGGCCCCGGGGGTGGCGACCAGCAGTAAGGCTTGAGCCGAATCAAAAGGCCGCCGTCAGTGACGGCGGCCTTTTTGTGCTGGGAGCGGGGACTGGGGGAGAAAGTTCAAATTTCAAACGCCAAGATCCCAGGAAGATTTGAAATCCAACCTCAAGCCCAAAGCGGAAAGCGTGAACCCCTTTCCGTCCGGGTTTTTCTGACGGCGCGCGGCGGGTGCCCCCCCCAATGCCACTAACTTTTCACCCCTCCATCAGCCAAAGACCGTTGATTTTCCATCCGCTGCCCCACTTTTCAGGCTGGCACCGGCTCCGGCCCAACGGGCCGTAATTCCTTAGCCCAGCCCGGCGGGCTGGGTGGGGCCACCCCCCGCGTCCGGCGGCCTGAAAAGCCGCGATCACGAGCGTAACCGGTTGATTACAAATACTGTTTCGACAAACCTGAGTTTTGAAAAGTGAGTGGCCTTGGGTGGGACACCCGCAGTTCACCGGCAAGGCCCCCGGCGGGGAGGGCCAGCACGAATGGGGCGGCGGGAAATGACGGTGCTTATTGCGGCGGGATGGTGGTTTGGGCGAACGCGAGTTCGGCTGCGGTATGGGTGTGGTTACCGGCCGAATCAACGAGGTTGGCCGTGATAAAGACGAAGAGTTCCATGTTGGCATCGTCGGGTTGAGCATTCGGCAAGGCTGACTTGGAGCCCGCCGATGCCAGATGGGCGTCATAATCCGGGTCGCCGCATTGAATTTTTTTGCCCTTGAGGAAGTAATACCCCCCGGTTTCACGCCGGGCCAGTTTCCCCAATACCACGGTCTGCCCGTCCCAAATTTTCACATTGGCGGGCGCCTCGCGGACGGAAAACCGGGGCAATAAAGGGGGCACCGCCTGATTGATTTCTTTCACATAATCCCCCACGGCGCCGGCGGGCGCCTCGTCATAACCCAGGAACTCGGTTAGCGACGCTTGGGCTTGCAACGCGATCGCGCGGCCGTCCTCCAAGACCCGGGCGGTCACCTCGATAATCGGGCCCGTCTCCACGGGCTCGATCTGTGGGACAATGGGATTGGTGCCGGCGGAAGGCGGTTGATAAACCAGTTTGAAGACCACCTGCTCGGTGGTGGTCGCCCTCATTTGTGTCCGCCGTCCGCCCAGGGTGGTTGCCTCGGGCTCGCCCAGCACTTCCGAACCTTTTCCTTGTTCCAACTCGTGAATGAGGGGCCGAAAATTCTTATCGCTCAGGATGCCCGTGAATCCCGCGGCGGCGTCGGCATTGGTGCTGGACAATGCTTTATCCGCGGCAAACGTCCCGGCGGGGGCTTCGATCCATCGGGCCTTGATGAGGGCAAAAGCATCGTCTGCGGCCGACGTTCCGGCGGGCACTTCAATAAAGCGGACCTTGATGGGTACTTGGGGCGGGGTCGTTTTTTGCGCCATCGTTTTGCTTAGCTCGCTCTGCCCGCCAGCAGGCGCGGTGGTCGCATCCCTCATGCGCACGGCGACAGCGATAATGGCGAGGATGCCGAGTAAGGCGGCCAGAGTCAGGCCGGTGCGGCGCGCGGTGCGCTGCCCCCAGAGGCGTTCGAGGAAGTTATTCATGAGGTTCCCAAACGGCCCTGATGACGGACCAGTCGGCCTCGGTGAGTTCGACGTTTGGCATGAGACATGCACGGATAGCCTCTACAAACGTCAAGGAAGTCGAGCGTGGAATTTACATTTGTAGATGCCCCCCCAATCCCTGGCGGAGCCGTCGCCAAAACGAGGACTCCAACCGCAGATGCGCTGCCCGGGGAAAAATTTTCAATTGGGCTCGGCGGGGGATGCGGCCGGCCGAGTCGAACGTTGGACCGCCACAGCGGTGGAGGGCCGCCGCCGGGACGGCTGAAAATGGGCCATACCCCGTGGTTTGACCCGAATTTCGGTCATTCCGCCGGTGCAGTGCAAAAACATGCAATATAACGCCGTTTTATATTGACTTAAAGCATATAGTTGCGTATTATTAGGGCGAAGATATATGACTATCTATCGCATCGAAACTGGACGACTCCCCGTCGGCCAGCGGGAGCCATTGATCCAACGCCCTGAGGCCGGGGAAACCGGAGAACCCCGGCCGACCACCGCCGGAACCAGCCAACCAGCCGGAAACCAGGCTAAATTCCCCGGAATCCAAGTTAAACCAGCCGGTACGTGCATAAGCTTTTCGCCTCCAGTTTTGGTCCTCGTGGTGCGGCGGCTTCAAGGTGGGACAGGCTTCCAGCCTGTCCCGGCGCGCGCCCTGTGCGCCCCGTTCCCT
>Ga0302266_10002349_pt1 | contig 16320 bp, 16 predicted proteins | sample III_Bog_E1_2_FD_194559 | JGI IMG/M metagenome (GOLD analysis project Ga0302266, IMG submission 194559) | Peat permafrost microbial communities from Stordalen Mire near Abisko, Sweden - III_Bog_E1_2 | ecosystem: Environmental > Terrestrial > Soil > Wetlands > Peat | place: Sweden: Abisko... | reverse complement strand
TTTCGAGGAGCGCATCCGAGCCGCGCTCGCCGTCCGACAGCGACATCTGCCAAACGCAACGAGCTTTCGTGTCGTGAACGCCGAGAGCGATTTCCTGAGCGGCCTCATCGTGGACAAATACGAGGACGTGCTGGTGCTGCAAATCTCCGCGCTCGGCATGGACCAGCGCAAGGCGATGATTGTGGCCGCGCTGCAAAAGATCTTTTCGCCGCGCGTCATCATGGAACGCAGCGACGTGTCGTCGCGGAAGTTTGAGGGGCTTGCGGAATCCAATGGCGTGCTGTCCGGCGAATTGGCCGGGCCAGTTTCCGTGAACTTGAACGGCTTGAAGTTTGAAACTGACCTGGTCGGCGGCCACAAAACGGGAATGTATCTCGACCAGCAGGCGAATTATCAGGCCGTGTCCCAGTTCGCCAAAGGCGGGCAAGTGCTCGACTGCTTCAGTTTTCTAGGCGGCTTCGGTTTGCATGCGGCGCGCGCGAGCGCGGCACATGTTCATCTGCTCGACCAAAGCGCGGATGCGATTGAAGCGTCAAAACGAAATGCGATGACGAACGGCCTTGCGGAAAAATGTTCGTTCGACACAATCAATGTTTTTGACTGGCTCAAGAACAACACCGCCGTCAAGCCGCACGAACGCGTGATCCCGCGCTTTGATTTGATCATTCTTGACCCGCCGTCATTCACGCGCAACCGGGCATCCGTGCCGGATGCATTGCGCGGCTACAAGGAGATTCATCTGCGCGCGTTGAAGCTGTTAAAACCTGGCGGCACGCTGGCGAGCTTCTGCTGTTCGCATCACGTGGACGCCGGGCTGTTTCTGGACTCGCTGCTGTCGGCGGCGTTCGACACGCGCCACATTTTACGCCGTGTGGCGACCTATGCGCAAAGTCCCGACCATCCGATCATCCCAATGATTCCGGAGACGGAATATTTGAAGGGCTTTGCGTTTGAAAAAGTGCGGTGAAAATTATTTTCGTTTGCAGAAAAATTCTTCGGCTTTTTTTATATCATCAATTGTCCCGGTCTGTAACCATTGACCGTTATGCGGCAGGCAGAAAAGGCGGTTTTGGGCGAGAGCCTGATGCCAGAGGATTTTAACCGAGAATTTCCCATTGGGTGCAGCAAGCAAAACGCGCGGATGAAAAATTCCAATTCCGGCGACGATATAAGGCGCTTCCTGTTCATTCCAGTCAATCGTGTTTTCACGCTTTACGAAAAGATGATCCTCGCCTTTGTCATGTCCGACGGCTTTGGACTTGGATTGCGCGAGCAGCAGGAAATCCATTTTTGAGCCGTCCCAATTTTGTGCCAGACGTTCCAACGCGGTCTCATTTTCATCGAACCAGAGGATGTCGCTGTTGATGCTGAAGAGCGGTTCAATGCCAACAAGCGGCAGCGCCTGTTTCAAACCGCCGCCGGTTTCGAGCGGTGCGGCCTCCTCGGAAATTTTGAAGCTCAAGCTTTTGAACTTGGACAAATAATCCATCAACTGTTCCTTATGATGAGAGACATTGACGATGACTTCTTCGATGCCGTAGGCGAGCAGCCGGTCGAGCGCATACTCGATCATCGGCTTGCCCGAGACCGGGACGAGCGGCTTGGGCATTCGCTCTGTCAACGGCTTCAACCGCGTGCCGTAGCCGGCGGCGAGCACCATTGCTTTTTTAATCTTGCGGCGCATATCGGTCAAACCATTGTTTCACGCCTCTCAGCATGGGATGACGGAGCGCATCCTGCAACAGCCGTCGCACACGCGGCGAATGAAGTTTTTTGTAATCCGGTTTTCCTTCGCGGCTCAACTTTTCAAAAACTGCCAGCACGCGTGCGTGTCGCAATGCCGACAGAATCGCAAGCGAACTTTCAAATGCTTTTGGATCGAGGTTCGGAAAATGAGCAAGGTAATGCGCGAGCATTTTCTCCTTAAGACCGGGCGGCAAATCACGTCGTGCATCTTCCAGAAGAGAAATCAAATCGTAAATGGCCGGCCCTCGATAGGCGTCCTGAAAATCCAGCAGCCCGGCGCGGCGGACGCCTTCGCGCCCGGGCAGCAGCATCAGGTTGGCGACGTGATAATCGCGCAACAACAGAGACGACGGGACCCGATGTGCGAGTGCCAGCGCCTCAAGCCAGACGGTTTTGAATTCCGCGCTGCCCTTTTCTGAAACGGGATTACATTCCAAAAACAATTCCACGTCATCCAGCATTTTTTCAGGATTATAAACACGCAAACCTTTTGGGACGGCCTGCGGATGTCTGTGCAGTGCAATCAATACATCCGTGGCGAGCGTAAAAAGCTTTTCCGGATCAGACTGATTTTCCAGCAGGCGCGCGAATGTTTCGTCGCCGAAATCTTCCAGCAGTAGAAATCCATTTTCAACATCTTCCGCAACAATCTCCGGCGTGCTCAAGCCAATCTGGCGAAGATGTTCGTTGATCTGGAGAAATGGTGCTACAATTTCCCGGATACGCGAAGCGTCCATGAGAATGGCGGTCCGGCCGTCTTTTCTCAGGCGAAAATATCTTCGGGCCGAGGCGTCGCCCGTTATTAGTTCAAGCGCCGAGTCCTTCCATGCAGTGATTTTGAGAAACTCTCTTGTGGCGGTCATTTGAGCAATTCACGCTGCCAGTTCATCAATTCTGCCGAATGCTTTTCCCAGTCTCGGGACAAATCCCCGAGCGTCGCCTTGCTGGCGATGAGTGTCGGGTCTATGCCGAGCTTGCGAGCGTGCGCGTCGCGGATTTTTTCCAGTTCGCGGAAGCGACGAAATTCCGCCTCGCTGGGGCGATGAAATATATGCCGCAACACCTGCGGTTGTTTGTCGGCTGGAACCTCGATCCCGGCGCGGACGGCTTCCATCAAAGTCTCGCGGCGACGCGGGGACATTTTCGGAGGCAGGATGTTTTCAAACGGCTGGCACGCGGCGGCGGCATCGGAAATGTCCACCATGCGTTCGTGGTTCAATACAAAAAACGGCGGACGGCAATAGGCGATGGCTTCCGTTTCACGCCATTGCCACAACTCGCGCAATACCGCGAGTGCGGGGCGGTTCAAAATGGAGCTGCCTTTTACGCGCCAGACGGAATCCGCATCTGCAACCGACGGTCGCGAACATTCTTCGATTAACCGGGCACAGGATTCCTGATGCCACGCGAGACGCCCTTTGGCTTCGAGCTCCGATTTCAGCTTGTCGGCGATCGGCTTTAAATAATGCGTGTCATTGCGAGCGTAAGTTTCCATGCGTTCGGTCAACGGACGTTGCGCCCAGTCGGCTTTCTGCGAGCCTTTGTCCAGCTTCACGCCAAGAAATTTTTCGACGAGGGCGCTCAAACCAAATTGCAGCTCGCCCAGCAGCCGCGCCGCGAGCATCGTGTCGAAAATGGCGGTCGGTCTGAATTGATGATGCTTCTCCAGCAAACGCAGATCGTAATCCGCCGCGTGAAAAATCAGTTCGTGTGAGTTGAACTCCTCGAACAGCGGTTCGAGGTTGATTTTCGCCAGAGGATCAACGAGCAAATCGCTGCCGGTGATGCTGATTTGGATCAGGCAGACTTTTTCTGGATAGGCGTGAAGGCTGTCGGCCTCTGTGTCGAGCGCGATCCATGGAGCGGCGCGGAGTTTTGGGAGCAGCCCGGCGAGTTTTTCGTTGGTGTCAATCAAGCCACCATTTTTAACCGCAAAGGCGCGACGGCACAAAAGTTTTTTGGAAAATCTTTGCCAACGACTTTTGATTTCCGTTTAATCCCGGCATGAACCTCGCCATTGCATTCTCGATCTGCGCGCGAAAGAGCGCGCCGAAAACCGCCATCTTTTACGGCGAACGGGAAATTTCCTACGCCGAACTTCTGGAGCAATCGCTGAAAATGGCGGCGCACCTGCAACATGGTCTTTCCGTAAAACCCGGTGACCGCGTGGCTCTCTGGCTCAAGAACTGCCCGGAATTTATCGCGGCGGTTTTTGGGATCCTGCAAACGGGTGCGGTCGTCGTGCCGGTCAACAATTTCCTCAAACCTGCGGAAGTCACCTACATCCTGGAAAACGGGGGCATTGACGTTTTGATTTCAGACGCCGAATTAAGCGCGCATTTTCCAGAACTCTCCGCCGCGAGGCCGCAATTGAAAGTGCTCAAGGTCGAGGAATTATCAGAACTTAAAATTCAAAATTCAGAAGTCCAAACTTGTTCGCGCAGCGAACAGGATCTGGCCGTCATCATCTACACTTCCGGCACGACCGGCAAACCAAAAGGAGTGATGCTGTCGCACGGCAACCTGCTGCACAATGTCAACAGCTGCCGGATTGTTTTGGAATCCGTGCCGGATGACTGTTTCGCCGTGATATTGCCGTTGTTTCACACTTACATGATGACCGTCGGCATTTTCCTGCCGTTCACCATGGGCGGATCAATCGTGCTGGTGAAATCGCTGCATCCTCCGCGCGCAATGTTTCAGGAAATCTTTTCGCGCCGCGCAACGATTCTGACCGCCGTCCCCACCTTTTACCGGATGCTGCTTGGCGTGCAACTGCCCAGTCCTCTGGCCATCCGCATTTTCATCAGCGGCTCCGCGCCATTGCCGATGCAGACGCTGAAGGAATTCGAGGAGAAATTCAAAGTGCCGCTCATCGAGGGCTACGGACTGAGCGAAGCCAGCCCGGTTGTTTCCAAGAACCCGCTGCACGGCGTGCGCAAGGCGGGTTCGATTGGCATTCCGATTGCCAACGTGGAAATGAGCTTGCAGGACGAATCAGGAAAATTGCTCGGCGCGAATGAGACAGGCGAAATTTGCGTGCGCGGCGGAAATGTGATGATGGGCTATTGGAACCAGCCCGAAGAGACTAGAAAAGTTTTTCGCGACGGCTGGCTGCTGACCGGCGACGTGGGTCATCGGGACGCTGACGGCTATTATTATATAACCGACCGCAAGAAGGACATGCTGCTCGTCAACGGGATCAACGTCTATCCGCGCGAGATAGAGGAAGTGATCTACCATTTTCCGGGAGTGAAGGAGGCGGCGGTGATCGGCGTGCCGGACGCGCGGCGCGGCGAACAGCCGGTGGCGTTCGTCGCGGCGGCGGAAGGACAGGCGCTGGACGAAAAGGCGCTGCACGAATTCATCCGCAGCAAACTGGCGGATTACAAGGTCCCGAAACAAATCATCTTCCTGCCCGCGCTGCCAAAAAATGCGACGGGGAAAATCTTGAAAACGGAATTGAGGAAACTGGCTGCTTCTAACCGGACGAATTGATTTAATTGGTTTCAAATTATGGCACAAGGTTTCCGCCAAATAAGATTCCTGCGAGCCGACGAACCAGCGTTACCTTTACAATTATTGCAAAGTAAAAAGCAAGGAATGTTAAGACGCATGGAAATCATTTGCCAAACTTGTCCAACGTGAAAAGAGCCCCAAAACAAATTTCCGGCCTGAAGAATGACGGTAACATGTTGGGCATACACGACATGACCCAACACCATAAGGCGGAAGAAGAATTAAAGTCTTCATTAAGAGAAATTCACGATCTCAAGGCCGCACTGGACGAACATGCCATTGTGGCCATCACCGACCCGCAGGGGAAAATCACCTACGCCAACGACAAGTTCTGTGTGATTTCAAAATACTCGCGTCAGGAATTGCTTGGGCAGGATCATCGCATCATCAATTCAGGCCATCATCCGAAGGAATTTTTCCGAGATTTGTGGGCAGTGATTTCCAATGGCAAGGTTTGGAAAGGTGAAATCAAAAACAAGGCCAAAGACGGCACGTTCTATTGGGTGGACACAACCATCATTCCGTTTCTCGAAGAAAGCGGCAAACCGCGTCAGTATGTGGCCATCCGCGCCGACATCACCGAAATCAAGCTCGGCGAAAATCAATTGAGGGCTTCTCTCAAGGAAATTGGCTACCTGAAAACCGCGCTGGATGAACACGCGATTGTCGCCGTCACCGATCCACAGGGAATCATGACCTATGTCAACGACAAGTTCTGCGCCATTTCACAATATTCCCGCGAAGAACTGCTTGGACGCGATCATCGCATCATCAATTCAGGTCATCATCCAAAAGAATTCATCCATGATTTGTGGACAACAGTCACCCACGGCAAAGTTTGGAAAGCTGAAATCAAAAATAAAACCAAGGACGGCTCATTCTATTGGGTGAACACGACCATCGTGCCTTTCCTGAACGAAAACGGCAAACCATATCAATACGTTGCCATCCAGGCCGACATCACCAAGCGCAAGCTGATGGAGGAAGAACTCCAACAAATGAACACCCTGCTCGAACAACGCGTCGCCGGGCGGACTGCGGAATTGGAGCATTCCAACCAGGAATTGCGCGAGGCGCTCGAAAGCATAAAAACATTGAGCGGGCTGCTGCCCATTTGCGGCAGTTGCAAGAAAGTCCGCGACGACAAGGGCTATTGGAACCAGATCGAAACATATATCGCCAACCGCACTGACGCCTCCTTTTCCCATGGACTGTGCCCGGAATGTTCAATCAAATTTCTGGAGCAAGGCGGTCTGCCGGTGTCCGACAAGTTGCGTGAAGCCGCCAAAAAGGCGTAGTGAAATTTTAGCGCATTCGCAGAAGTAGCAAGCTCCGAAGCCGGTTATATGTAACTCAATTTTTACTCCACAAAAAGGCAGGCGCCTCCTGCCGCAAGCCGTATTTGCCCTCGACATAATTAATTGAACTCCAACTGGTTTCACCGATTCCCTTTCCGAGTTGCGCTTTGCATCTGGCTTTGCTATTATGCTCACGCCGTTCGGGCATGAAGCGCGGGCGGTAAAAGTTTTTATGGCAGAAGGATATTGCGTCAAATGCAAGGCCAAGCGCGAAATCGCAGATGGCGTCGAGGAAACGATGAAAAACGGGCGCAAGGCCATCAAAGGCAAATGCCCGACTTGCGGCACGGTGATGTTCAAGATTCTTGGCGGCAAGGCCGCTCCAACCATAACAATTAATCCCCCGGCCAGCTAATTATGTCACAACAGCTCGCCTACGTCATTCTAACCCCTTATTCGCTCTATAAATCGCGCAACGGCGGCATCCTGAGCCGGCTCATCTCGCGCACGAGCCTGGACCTGGCCGCCATGCGCATGTTCGCACCCAGCGCCGAGCTGGTGAAGGAATATGCCAACAACATCGTTTCCGCACCGGACAACCACGACCGGAAAATACAGGAGCTGCTCCGCGATTATGTCCTCCTGAATTTTGCACCCGATCCGAAAACAGGCCGTCGACGCCGCGTGATGATGATGGTTTTTCGCGGCGATGACGCAGTGCGCAAAGTGCGCGCGGTCGTCGGCAACCTGAGTCCCGACCGTCGCGGCGGCGAAACCATCCGTGACACCTACAGCGATTTGATCATGGATGAGGACGACGGTCGTGTCCGCTATTTTGAGCCTGCCGTGCTCGCCGCGCCGAACGAGCTGGAGGCGGAAACAAAATTAAAGCTGTGGGCGCGCTATTCCGACAGTGACGGAGGTCTGCTGGAAAATGTCATCGCTTATCCGCCGGGTGAAAAGGGCGAGCGCACGCTGGTGCTCATCAAGCCGGACAATTTTAATTTTGCGACGGGCCGCCCCGGCAATGTGATTGATTTCTTTTCGCGCACGGGACTTTACGTCGTCGGCGTGAAGGTGCTTCACATGAGTGTGGCCCAGGCGATGGAATTCTACGGCCCGGTACGCGATGTGCTGCGCACAAAACTCAAGGAAGGCGTCAGCGAACGTGCGAAGACGGTTTTGGAAAAGGAATTCACCTTCAAGATTCCACCTGCCGAGCAAAAGTCTCTTGGCGACATCCTCGGCCCGCTGCACGGCGACAATCAGTTCGACGTGATCATGCGCTTCATGTCCGGACGCATACCCTCTGAATGCACGTCGGAAGAAGACCGGCAAAAGCCCGGCACGCAAAAATGCATCGCGTTGGTTTATGAAGGCGTCGGAGCCGTCCGAAAAATCCGCGATGTGCTCGGTCCGACCGATCCATCCAAGGCCCCCCCTGGCTCGATCCGCCGTGAATTTGGCTCGAACATCACGGTCAACGCAGCACATGCCAGCGATTCGGTGGACAACGCCCAGCGCGAATTCGCCATCGTCAAGCCAGGCGAAAACAATTTCAAGCAGGTGGTCGAGGAGTCTTACGGAAAATTGTAGGCGCGCAATTTCTCCAGCAATTGCGCATCCGCAGCAGGAAATTCAAAGCCGCCCAATTCCTGCCTGTCAATCCATTTAAAGGCCGCGCAGCCGAGCGGTTGTGGATCGCCCCAAACCAGTTCGCAAACAAAGAACTTAATGTGGACGAACTTCTCGGGATAATCGTGGGTGATTTCCTCGAATAGTTTGCCGGGTGAAACTTCAACTCCGAGTTCCTCCCGGATTTCGCGCACGAGGCATTGCTCGAAAGTTTCACCGGTTTCAAGCTTTCCCCCGGGAAATTCCCAAAGTCCTCCCAGATGTGCATCTGTTTGGCGTTTGGTGATGAGCAGTTTGCCGTTGTGGAAGATGAGCGCGGCAGAAACTTCAGTCAAAGTGTGGGGTGAGAAGTTGGAAGTGCGAACCGAAGGCGTTTGCTTGTTCATACTTCAGCCCTCTCACTTCTCAATTCGGATTCATCTTCCGATGCTCTTGTAAATCCAGCCGAGCTTTTCCATTTCGACAGGGTCAAACAGATTGCGTCCGTCAAACAAAATGGGATGCGTCAGCCCTTTTTTGGCGCGGTCAAGGTCGAGTTGCTTGAATTCCTCCCATTCCGTTGCCACAACCAGCGCGTCGCATCCTTCGGCCACGGCATTCATGTCGTCCACATAAGTCACGTTCGGCAAAAACGGCGTGGCCTTTTCCATCGCCTTCGGGTCATGGACGCGGAGCGTCGCTCCGTCCTTCAACAAGCGCTGGCAAAGGTCAATCGCCGGGGATGATCGCACGTCGTCGGTGTTCTGCTTGAACGCGAGGCCGAGCACGCCGATTTTCTTGTCCTTCAACACCCAGAGCGTGTCGGTGATTTTTTTGACGAATCGGTCCATCTGGTCGGCGTTGATTCGCTGGACTTCCTTGAGCAGTTTGAACTCATATCCGACCTGCTCGGAAATCTTGATGAACGCGCTCAAGTCCTTCGGAAAACAGCTGCCGCCAAAGCCGATGCCCGCGTTGAGGAACCGGCGGCCGATGCGCTCGTCCAGGCCGATGCCCTGAGCAACCTCCTGCACGTTCGCGCCGGCGGCTTCGCAGACCGTGGCGATGGCGTTGATGTAGGAAATTTTCAGCGCGAGAAACGAATTCGCCGCGTGCTTGATGAGTTCGGCGGAATTGATGTCGGTGACGATGATGGGCGCCTTGAACGGCGTGTAAATCTCGGTCATCGCCGCCACGGGCCGCTGCGAGCGGACGCCGATGACCACACGGTCGGGGTTCATCAAATCGCCCACGGCAAATCCTTCGCGCAAAAATTCCGGGTTGCTGACCACGTCGAATTCCACCTTTGCGGCGCAATATCGTTTGATGGTCTCGGAAACCTTCTCGCCCGTCTTCACCGGCACCGTGCTTTTGTCCACGACAATCTTATAGCTCGTCATGGCGGCGGCGATGTCGCGGGCCACCTTTTCAATGTAGCTTAAATCCACCGAGCCGTCCGGCTGCGGCGGCGTTGGAACGGCGATGAAAACCACATCCGAATTCTGGACGCCCTCGGCGGTGCTGTTCGTGAACAAAAGGCGTCCGGCGGCCACATTTTTCTTCACGAGCTCTTCAAGGCCCGGCTCGTAAATGGGGATTCCCCCGCCCAGCAACTTTTTGACCTTGGCCGCGTCGTTGTCCACGCAGATGACCTGATGCCCGACCTCCGCAAAACACGTTCCAGAAACTAGACCAACATAACCCGTGCCGATGATTGTAAGCTTCATTTTCTCAGTGGCTCAATTGAAACGGCACGTTGGCGGCCGGCAGGGACACAGCCGGACCCGTGGCTGACGCACCCGTGGCTGATGACGACTTTGCATTCAGCTCCATCGCCCGCACCGAAGCTTCAGAGCCAAGCGCCCCGTTGGGATTCGCATGCATCACCTCGCCGTAAAGGGCGATCGCCTCCTTGAACTTCCCCTGCGTCTCATAAATCCGGGCGATGGCCAGCTTTGCCACACCCGTTCCCTCCGCATCAGACAGGCTGCCGATGGCCCGCTGATAGGCGTCCACCGCCAGATCCGGTTTGCCCTGCGCGTCAATGCACGCCGCCACGCCGAGCGCCGCCTGGCCCGAAAACGCGCTGTCAGGATGCTGATCGAGAAAATTTTGGAATTGCGTTTGCGAGTCGGCATACCGGCCCGCCTCAAACAACGAAGCCGCCGCCTGCAGCAACGCGCGCTGCCCAGCGAGCGTGGACGGATGGTCTGCGGCAATTTTCAGGCAGGCATCGGCCAGCTGGCTCCCCTCCGTGGATATCATCACGGATGTCAGCGCCTGACCGGCATCCACTTCCCCCTTGCTCTTCTCCCATGAGACAAAGGAAAAAATGAAAATGGCGGCAATGATGATGCCGACACCAATGATGATCCGCTTCTTGTTGGCCTCAATCCATGGCCATAGTTTGAAGAAATAAACAGCCGTTGCGTCTTGTGCTTGCATAATGGGGGTGCAATGTTTCGTTTGAGGCCGGAAAACGCAAGCCTGAAATGTCAAAATCCCGGCGGCGGCGGACATTCTTCCAAAAAACCACCCCTGGTTTGCAAATAAAACAGCCGGAACGAATGACTTCGCCCCGGCTGCAAGCTTTCGGATTGGGTAATCAGGTCGTGATCCCTCCGAAAACCTCCATCGCCTTCCCTGCAAAATCCCTGTAGCGGCGCTTTGTGAGCGCCGTGGATGGGTTTATATCCAGGGAAACTCCGGCGGTCACAGACCGCCGCTACAATGCTACAGCCGCTGCAACCCAATTCTGACTATTGCAGAGAATTCATCTCATGTGGACATGATGCTCATGGGATTGCTCCAGGCGCTCTGGCCCGTGCTGCCGCCCAATGCACAGATTTCTATCATGTGGATTTTCCCCGGAACCGTCGGCGTGAGCACCATGCGCCGCGCGCTCGAGTATTTGGTGTCCGCGACCGTCCACGTCACGCCGTTGTCCAGGCTGAATCGCAGCAGATACATGCGCCCGTTGACCACTGATCCGCCGCGCACCAGCAGTTGCCCGCTCACGCTGTTGTCCACGCTGTTGATCGCCGGCGTGTCCAGCGGGCCGGACGTGCGGTTGTTGTTCACCACCTCGAAGCCGGAGGTGAGCAGCGTATTTAAATCGTGGCGCGCCATTCCCTGACAGTAAAGGGCGTCGGCCACGAGCGCGTCCACGAGCGCCTGGCGCGCGATTTTCTTGGCCAGAGTGCGGTCCTTGCCCAGCTTGCGCGCGGCGGTCTTGGTTGAGTTGAACGTCGCCAGCAGCGCGGTCAGTTGCGCCGGCGAGAAGGGCGGGCCGGTGAAAACCGGATGACCGTCCAGCGCGTCCGCCACATCCAGCGTCACATCGCTGACATCATTGTCCGTCCCTTTGGTGATTGATCCGGTGTTGATCCGGAAGTTGCTTATCGGTGTATTTGTTGTTGTGATTGCAGGCATAGTTTTGCTTTCTCTTTAATGATTAATGGATAAATGAGAAGCTCCTGAGGGGACGACCTGAAATCTCGTCTGAAGTTTCACCACTAAAATAACTTTAAAATATGCAAATACAAGAAAAAAGTTAAATTATTTTTTGCGGCTGGACAAACTCCATTCCAAACAAGAAATGCTCCATATCCATGAGGAGATGGGGCATTTCCATGAGGAGATGGGGCATTTCCATGAGGAGATGGGGCATTTCCATGAGGAGATGGAGCATTTCCAAGAGGAAATGTGCCATTTCTTACTTGGAATCCGCGTCACCGGAGCGCGGCTCTCCGAGCCGCAGCACGTCCGAACTTCCTACGTCATGGCAAATCACCACGCCTCCCGGTCTGCCGCCATGTGCGATTAGCCACCAAGACACGAAGTCACCAAGTTTGGCCACAGACCAGCCGCGACCTCCCAACTTCCAAATCCGATATTGTTCTCCCAAATTGATTTTGACGCTGCCCGCTTTCCCGCGCACACTCGCCGCGTTAGAAAAACCAAAACGACGATTATTATTTAACCAAAACAATTTTGCGTAGCTACGGCTACGGGCTGCCTAGAAAACCGCGAATTTTCCAGCCGCACAGAAACCGACCGAGCGCGCCCAAGTGGGCGCGGCTTGGCGTGTCTTCTGTGCAGGCGCTTCGCGGTGCCTCTAGGCAGGATGCGACAAGTTCGCGCCTTTTCTTTTTTAGAATTCCCGTCGTCGCGGTGGCGCGAGCAACCACGCGACACATGGCCACACTCGATTTCAAAGGGAAAGCGCTCGTCCAGAATTATCATCTCTCGGTCAAGTATCACGAACTGGTGCCCAAGCGGGACCGGAGCCTCACGGACAAGGTGCGGCTGGACGACAATCTCATCATCCACGGCGACAACCTCAAGGCGTTGAAGGCGCTGCTGCCCACCTACGCCGGCCGGGTGAAGTGCATCTACATTGACCCGCCCTACAACACCGGCAGCGAAGGCTGGGCTTACAACGACAAAGTCAATTCGCCGATGATGCAGGAATGGCTCGGCATAGCGGTTGACCGCGAAGACCTCACCCGCCACGACAAATGGCTGTGCATGATGTTGCCCCGCCTCAAACTTTTGTGTGAGTTGTTGGACGATGACGGGATAATTTTCATAAGCATCGACGACAACGAACAGCATCGTCTTCGGATGCTTTTGGATGAAGTGCTAGGCGAGGAGAATTTTATTTCGGTCATCGTGGTTCAATCAAACAAGCGTGGCCAGACATATAAAGAAATTGCCAAGACTCACGAATACATTTTGGTTTATTCTCGAAATCCTCTTGTCGAAATGCAGGAGTTTGAAAAGGAAGGCGATGCGTTACCACACAAAGATGCCAAAGGAGCTTTTGATTTGTGGGAATTACGCAATCGAAACCCAAAGTTTGGGCGATTCAACCGAGCGGAATTGTTCTACCAAATTTATGTAGCGCCTGATCTCACAGATGAAAGTGGGTTTGCTCGGATATCGCTCACTCAATCCAAACAATTTCATGTAGCTGTGTATCCGCGAAATAGTGATGGTTTTGGCGGAACTGACGAGCAGGCCGAGAATCAATGCGGACATGGTGGCGACCATGCCGGCGCCGAGCTTGACGGTGTCCTGCGATTCCTTGGAGAGATGATGCTCCGGCAACAGATACTGCAGCCACATCCCCAGCAGGAACCCGGCGACCAGACACAGCAGGGCGATCAAACTAATTTCGAGACTGCTCATGGCCGACGGTTCGCGCGCTTCAAATCATTTCGGCACGAGGTGCAGCGCGATGGTTTGCGTGGCGCGCATCACCACGTCGTCGCCGACCGCGACATGTTCAAGCGTGAACGGCAGGGGCACCTTGAAAGTTTTCACCTGGCCGTTGGCGTATTTCAACGTGAGCATCCGGTAGCTGCGGTCGGCCATGATGACGCGCGCGCTCATGTCAATGGTCGTGACCATCACGCCGGCGGGGTTCGCGCCCTTGGCCGCGCCATGGATGACGACGCCGGTGTCGGTGGCGGGCAGCGGGCCGTTCTTGACGAGAAAAATGCCGATCTCCTCGGCGACGGTTCCCTTGACGACGTCGCCGGCCTTGATCTTGTCGAAGTTGATGACTTCCGGCCCGGCGATGTTCGTGGTGCTGCTGCCGTCGGTGTATTTGAGGATAATCTGGCGCGAGGCGGCGTCCACGGATTCCACCGTGGCCACGGCGGAATGCGAGTCCACGACGACCATGCCGCCCTTGAACGCGGGGCTGCCGGTGGCGGGCTCGATGGTGTAAGGGTTGGTCCAGCAGCCGGCGAGCAGCAGGATGGCTGGCAGCAGCAGCAGCAGCGGGGCGAGGCGGGCGATTTTATTTTTCATGGCTAATTTATTCGGAGGGTGCTTCCGGCGGGGTTGATTGTTTCCCAACGCGTGGGAGATTCAAGTTTTTTCAAACGGAATCGTCCACGCGGCAAACGTCGTGCAGGGCGTCCGTTTGGCCGTTCCATTATTATGTTCAATCTACCAAGCAAGAACCAGTTGGATTTGAAACACCGTCGCCTGGTTGGCGTCCTTGTGAAAGACCGGATCCCAAATCATCTGGAAGTCGGGCTGGATTTTGATTGTGGGCGTCAGTTGCAGGGCATAGACCGTTTCCAAAACATATTCGTTCTCATGATAGACCGTCTTGCTCGTGGCCGAAGGCTGGCTCCAGACAAAACCGACGCCGAGAAAATCATTGCTCTTCCGCTGCAACAGGAAATGCTCGAATGGCCCTTGCAGGACGAACCCGGTGCCCACCTGTCTGTCGGCCCCGCCGGTCACTTTGGAACCGCCAAAGCCGGCCCGCCCAAACCAGCCCAGTGGCGACTCCGACCCCATTTGCTGCTGGAGGTCGCAGCACAATCCGCCGCCGCTGCTGCCATCCACGGCGGCGGCAAAGGGCTGGAGACGATAGACGCCGGGACCGAGACCGACAAAGTCGCGCGGCGCGTAGCCGAGTTCCATCGGCACCGACCAGTTGGCACTGCTGAAATCCGTCCACGGGGAATTGCCGGACGGGGCGTTGCCCATTGAGGCGCCGGCCATGGCATACCATTCATCCAGCGGCTGCCATTGAAGGTTCGCGCCAAAATTATTCTGCGCCAGCGGCAGCACCTGCGAATGGATGAGGGCGGAATTAATGAACTTGCTGCGCCCACTGGCGGCGTAGGCGTTGCCATCAATATAATTCTGCTGGCTGACCATGCCCGCCACCAGAACAATCTCGCCGTGCCGCGCGGACTGCTGCCACGCCAGTTCCGGAATCCGGAAGCCGTTCACGGATGACCAGATGCCGGTGGGATCGGTCAACGTGCCGAGATTGGACTTGGCGGACTGCGATCCGCCGCTGGCATCGAGGCCGTTCTTGGCTTCAATCTGGGAACTGATCCAGCCGGCGGTGCCGGCATCGGGCGCATCGAAGACGGCCAGCTTGGACTTGAGATCCAAGGTGTAAAAGCTCAAATCGCTATCGCCTTTCTTCACGCCGGTCAGGCTGGCATACGTCAGCGTCTGATCCAGCGAATAGCGGAAGCCCCAATCCGAAAGCCGGTATTTGCCGCCCTGCATCAGCCCTTCCAGCGGGGTGAAGAAAAAAAGAGCGCCGGGGCGGATGGCCGTGTTGCCGTAATCGTCCTGGCTCGCGAGATAGGGCCTGAGCCGGGGCGGCATGGCGGGAAAAAACTGAAACCCGTTTGTGCCCGCGTGCGCCCGTTTCAAAATCTCCTCCGGCAGGCTGGCTCCCGCCGTTGGGTTGGGCAACTGCCGTTGCAACCCGCTGGCCGTTGCGGGCTGCAAGGACGCCGGCACCTCATTCGTGGCCACCCGCACCACGCGCCCCAAATTGTCGAGCAGCAGCAGGTTGTCCGTTGGCGCACTGGATTTCGGTGTGGCTGCGGACAATGAAAACGCCACCAAAAAAAACGTGGCGGGCGAGACCAATCCGCAAACCAAATGTTTCAAACCTTGCCCATAGTTTATCATCGTATTCCATTATCTCGGACGATAATCGTTCACACGGGCGCTATCGTTCGCAGTTTTTGACATGCAAAAAAACTAAACCACTCTGATTGTGGATGCGAGTGAAATGGTTGGCAATCGGCAGTTTGTCGCACTGGCGGCAACCGGTGGGAGGCTAAAACATGGAGAGTGTGTTATTGAAGCTGTAGCGGGTGAAAGAAATTAAGCGCTCGTTGAAAACCGTGAAAACCCAACATACTACTCTGGCGTTGGAACTAGATCTGTTGAAAATCGGGAATCCATACCCAAAATCAAGACCAGTGCTTGCCAATGATCTTTGGTAAGACACGCATGCCCGTGTTCCCATTTTCGCACCGCCGAGTTGAAACCCCGGCCGTTGCAATACCCATTTTCCCCGCCAAGTGGTAGGCTGATAGATTTCTCTCAGTTCGTTCGTTCCAAATCCAATTGCCAATCGTTTTTATGCACTCTGGCAATGGTTTAGACATGGGGCTTTTCTTTTGAACTTGGGTGAATTTCATGGAAACCTGCTTTTGTGCAATACCCAACAGAGCTACTCTCCTCGTTTTGGCGAGGAGAGGGAGAAACGTTCGCGTGGTTTGCGTATTTCGCGGTTCAAAAGCGCCAGCCCGGGGTTCAATCCGGCAGGAGGTTGCCGTCCTTTTCCTCGACGTAGCGCAGG
>Ga0302266_10002343_pt1 | contig 16356 bp, 7 predicted proteins | sample III_Bog_E1_2_FD_194559 | JGI IMG/M metagenome (GOLD analysis project Ga0302266, IMG submission 194559) | Peat permafrost microbial communities from Stordalen Mire near Abisko, Sweden - III_Bog_E1_2 | ecosystem: Environmental > Terrestrial > Soil > Wetlands > Peat | place: Sweden: Abisko... | reverse complement strand
TGATGCCGGATGCCCATGTGGGTGCGCGGACTGTTGTGCAGGGGAACCATGATTCGATGCGGGATGGCCCGATGACGAAGACGGTGATTGTTGGTGGCGGCATCAGTGGGCTGGCCACTGCGTACACCCTGCAGGAGCGCGGCCCGCGTGACTACACGCTGATCGAAGGCTCGCCGCGCTGGGGCGGGAAGATCACGTCCGTCCACGAGAACGGATTCACCATCGAGGGCGGGCCCGACTCGTTCATCACGCAGAAGGCGGCGGGGCTGGATCTGTGCAAGCGACTGGGGTTGGAGGACCAGTTGGTCGGCTCCAACAGCGGGAAGAACGCGGCGACCTTTATCTGGAGCGGTGGGCGGCTGCACCGAATGCCCGAGGGCATGATGCTGATGGCGCCGACCATGGTGCTTCCATTCCTGCGCTCTCGGCTGATCTCGTGGCCGGGAAAGATGCGCGCGGGGTTGGAGGTTTTTATTCCACGGGCGCGCGGCGACGAGGACGAGAGCCTGGCGGGATTTGTGCGGCGGCGGCTTGGCAACGAGTTGCTGAACAAGATTGCCGGGCCGCTGATGGGAGGCATCTATGCGGCGGACCCGGAGCGGATGAGCCTGAAGAGCACCTTCCCGATGTTTCTGGAGATGGAGAAAAAACACGGAAGCCTACTGCTCGGAATGATGAAGCGAACTCGTCCGCGCGTGGCGCATGGGGCGAAGAGGCCGCCGATGTTCATGACATTGCGCGGAGGCTTGCAGCAGCTCTCCGATGCGCTGGCGGCGCGGTTGCCGGAGACAAACCTGCGGGTGGGCTGCCGCGCGATCTCGGTCAGCCGCTACGCGGAGCGATACAAGATTGACTTGAGCGATGGGTCGTCGCTGCTGGCGGACGATGTTGTGTTTGCGACTCCATCGTTTGTGACGGCCGATCTGGTCGAGCAGCTCGATCCCACGCTGGCGGAGCGGTTGCGCGCGATCCGCTATGTATCGACCGCGACGGTATCGCTGGGATTCCGCAGGAGCGAGATCGCGCACCCGTTGCAGGGAGCGGGTTTCATCGTTCCGCCCGGCGAGGGGCGCAGGATTACGGCTTGCTCCTGGTCGTCTGCGAAGTTCAACCATCGCGCGCCGGAGGATTGCGTTCTGCTGCGCGTCTTTATCGGCGGCGCGCTGGCGGAGGAGCTTGCCGAACAAGATGAGGCCGCGCTGGTGCAACTGGCCCGCGAAGAGTTGCAGGTGATTCTGGGAATCACGGCGACGCCGGTGCTGGCCAGGGCCTATCGCTGGACGAAGGCCAATCCTCAGTACGACCTCGGACATGAAGAGCGGGTTGCGGAGATCGAACGATCGCTTCCCAATCTTCCCGGTCTGCATCTGGCTGGCGCTGCGTACCATGGGCCGGGCATTCCAGACTGCATCCAGAGCGGGACCAAGGCTGCAGCGGCAATCGCCGCGAGACAGGCGCGTGGCGAAAACAGTTGTCGAAGCGATGCGTCGTCCGTGTGCATCGAATCATAGGAGAACCAGCGAATGCCATCCAACGAAATTGGAGCAACAGCCGCAACGACGACTCACGGGCACCCGCACGCGCACAGTGCCGCGGCCCACGACTACTCGCGGAACCCGATGAACATCTACTGGGAGATGACGCAGGCCTGCGGACTGGCCTGTCGCCACTGCCGCGCGGAGGCGATCTCCACGCCGCATCCCGAGGAGTTGACGCACGCCGAGAGCATGGACCTGCTGCAACAGATTGCGAGCTTTGGCGATCCGCTGCCGCACCTGATCCTGACCGGCGGCGATCCGCTGCGGCGCGCCGATCTGTATGAGCTGATCGACGAGGCGCACCGGTTGGGGCTGACGATTTCAGTCACGCCGAGCGCGACCGGCGACCTGACCTACGAGGTGCTGGCCAAGCTGAAGGCGCACGGAGTCGAGAGCCTGGGGCTGAGCCTGGACGGCTCGACCGCTGCGCTGCATGAGGCGGTTCGCGGCGTGGAAGGCTGCTTCGACTGGACGATTCAAGCGGCAAAGAACGCGGCGAAACTGGGAATACCGATCCAGGTCAACACGCTGGTGGCGCAGGAGACAGAGGCCGACCTGCCGGCGATCTACGAACTGCTGAAGAGCGTCACGGTGATGCGCTGGAGCCTTTTTTTCCTGATCGCGGTGGGCCGGGGCAAGCTGCTGAAGCCGGTTTCCGCTGCGCGTGGCGAGGAGATCATGAGCTGGGCCTTCGATCTGGCACAGGTTTCACCGTTTGTGGTGGCGACTACCGAGGCGCCTTCGTATCGCCGTGTTGCGCTGGAGCAGATGCGGGCGAAGGGATGGACGCGCGCGCAGATTGCGCAGGCACCGGTGTATCGCGGCTTCGAGATCCGCGATGGACACGGGATCATGTTCGTGTCTAACACGGGCGAGATCTGTCCGGCGGGATTTCTTCCACTGGTCACTGGCAATGTGCGAGTGAACAAGCTGGCGGACGTCTACCGCAACTCCCCGGTCTTCCGCGAGCTGCACACGCCAGCGCACTTCAAGGGCAAGTGCGGAGTCTGCGAGTATCGCACGCTGTGCGGAGGCTCGCGGGCACGAGCATTCGCGTATACCGGCGACCCGCTGGAGAGCGATCCATTCTGCGCGTATGAGCCGAAGACTGAGGCTGCGACTTCCGTAGCGCGATAAGCCAATTGCCGTTTGTTCGCTATTTGATCGTCTTTTATTCTCCCAAATCCCCCCCTCCCCCTCCCCGGGGTATTCTGGGTGTAAGTGGAATTGAATCTGTCGATTGCGCTGGGTACCGGACGCCAAAGTAGTCATTCCTGACAGGTTACTGCTAGAGTGTTGGAAACATTTGGGTTACGGGTAAAAATTGGGTTTCAGCGGGTTGAGTTTGTAAAGCATTCATTCTATTTGGCTTCCTGATAACGCGTTGATTTTGAATGGTTTGTTGTGGGTGCGTTAAATGCGAAGGCCCGGCTGGTTGACCGGGTCTGTTTGTTCTCTACTGCTTTAATTATACGACTTGGAGCATAACTACTATGCCAACTATTTTTCGGAGGTAAGTGGTTGATGGGATGGGAGTTATTGATATTTTTGGGTGTTGATGGGCTTGACACGCGGATTTACGGGGAAATTCGAGGAAAAAATCTTCAGTCTCCGAGGAGGGGGTTGCCGCTGCCGAAACCCAGGTGCCCAAAAGCGAGGCACCTGGGGCACCCACTTCAGTGGTTGTGATCACTTCTCCCGGTGCCTGGGCCACCCGCCCATGTTTGACCTCCCGTTGATTGCGAGAACAGTGTAATCCCCGATTGGGAAAAACGGATGAAGGCGTGTGCGGCGGGAGGGAGGCAGTTGCATAAAAAAACGCTGGAGGACTGAATGAAGCTCCTCCAGCGTGCGCTAAGTTGGATGGTGCGGTACGTGCAAAAACAAGCAAAAGCGAGAGCAAAAGCAAAAGCGAGAGCAAAAGCAAAAGCGAAATACGGAGATTCTGGCTACGCCAGAATGACGACTTGCGCTGGCTACGCCAGAATGACGACTTGCGCTGGCTACGCCAGAATGACGACTTGCGCTGGCTACGCCAGAATGACGCCCCGTGTGGCTTCGCCAGAATGACAACGTAATTTTCTCTATGCCACTTCGCGGCGGTCGCGGGCGGCCGCGCGGCGGTTGAGGTTGACGCTGACGATCTTGGAGACACCGGGTTCCTGCATGGTGACTCCGTAGATGAGATCGGCCATCTGCATGGTGCGCTTGGAGTGGGTGATGACGACGAACTGAGTGCCGGCGGACATCTCGGCGATCATGTTGGCGAAGCGACCGACGTTGGTCTCGTCCAGCGGGGCATCGACTTCGTCGAGGACGCAGAAGGGCGCGGGCTGGAACTGGAAGATACCGACCAGGAGCGCGAGCGCGGTGAGGGCCTTTTCGCCACCTGAGAGGAGCAGGATGTTCTGCAATTTTTTGCCCGGCGGCGAGGCGACGATGTCGATGCCACTCTCGGCGGAGTTCTCCTCGTCGGTGAGGCGCATGAAGGCCTGGCCTCCGCCAAAGAGCTTGGCGAAGGTTGCGCCGAAGTTTCGGTTGATGACCTCGAAGGCGGCGTCGAACTTGACGCGGGAGACCTCGTCGATCTCCTTGATGGAGGCCTGAGTGTTCTCGATGGACTCGATCAGGTCTCGGCGCTGGGTTTCGAGGAAGCCGTGGCGTGCGGCGGTCTCGTGGTACTCCTCGAGGGCCATCATGTTGACGGGGCCCATGGCTTCGAGGCGCTGCTTGAGGGCGCGGGCTTCTTCCTCGGCGGCGGCGAGGGCCTCGCCATCGATGCGGAGGATGGCGTCGTCGGCGCGCAGGATGGCGGCCTCGATGGCGAGGTCGTTGAGGCAGGTTGCGTCGATGTGCTCGATGTCTGAGGCGAGCCTGGCGGCGCGGGCGGTGAGGTTGGCCCGCTGCTCGCGGAGGTCTTCGGTGTGGTGGCGCAGGGTGCGGAGCTTGGCGTCGAGCTCACTCATGCGCGCGCGGAGTTCGGCGGCCTCGGCGGTGAGGCGGGCGCCCTCGGCGAGCGCACTGGCGCGCGTCTCGGCGAGGGAGGCGTGCTGCGCTGCAAGTTCGGTGGTCTCCTGCTCGCGGCGGACTTTTTCCGCGCCGGCGGACTGGAGTTGCTGCTCGATCTGACTGATGCGCGCGGCCTGCGCGTCGGTCATGCGGCGCGTCTGCTCGAAGGTGGCGAGCGCGTTGCGGCGGCGCTCCTCGAGGCCGGCGAGCGCGGCTGCGGCCTCGGCGGCGGACTGTTGCAGAGATTCGCGCTGCTGGCGGAGTGCGTCGAGCTGCTGCTGTAGTTCGACGAGCTGCGAGTCCAGCGTGGCGCGCTCGGCCTCGAAGGCGGTAGCCTCCTGCTGGAGGCGATGGATGGCTTCCTGGCGTTGCGCGCGGGCAACACGGTTGCGGTCTGCGGCGAGCGCCCACTCGTCGAGGCGGCGCTCGATGCGCGCGGTCTCCTGCTCCATCTGGCGGAGGGCTGCGCCGGAGTTGGCGGATTCGCGCTCGGCATCGCGGCACTGCTGGGTTTTTGAGTCGAGCGCGGCAGTAAGTTCGCGGGCCTCGCGTTCGCGGGCCGCCGCCTCCAGCTCGGCCTGCGCGAGTTCAACTTCGGTGGCGTCGAGCTTGCGCTCGACTTCGGTGAGTTCGCGCTTGAGGGCGAGCGGCCCCTGCGCGCGGACATGGCCTCCGGTGACGGTGGAGTTGTGGAAGGCCTCGCCGGTAGGGCTGAGGAAGAAGCCGCGCGGATGCTCGTCGGCCATCCTGCGCGCGGAGGCGGCATCGGGCGCGATGAATCCATCTCCCAGCCTGGGCAGCAGCTCTTCCAGCGATGTGCCAAAGCCGTTGAGCACGCGCACGCAGTCCTTCAATGCGACAACGCCCTCGGGCACGGGCAGGCTGTTGGCGATCTTCTGTTGAAGTCTGGATGGATTCTCGCCGTGGACGAGGAATGTGGCGCGGCCGGCGACGTCTGCGGCGAGCAGACGGACGCCGGCGTCGGCAGCGTCCCAACTGTTGACGACGATGTAGTTCAGCTCATCGCGCAGGAACTCATCGACGATGCCCTCGTACTGGCCGTCGACTTCGAGGAAGTCGGCGAGGGTTCCGATGGGCGAGAGCGCGTTGGTCGCAACGTTTTTGGAGTTGGCCTTGAAGATGTTCTTCACCGTGTCTGTGGAGTAGCTGTGCTCGCGGATCAAGCCCTGGAGCGAACTGCGACGGCCTTCGAGGGCGGCGCGCTCTGAGCGCAACTGGTCTCCGCGGCGCCGGGCGGTGGACTCGGCTTCGCGGGCCGTGTCAATGCTGCGTTGCAAGTGGGCAATCTCGGTCTCCAGGGCCTTGAGGCGCTCGGTGACGTTGCCGAAGGTGGCGGCGACCTGGGTGCGCTCGAATCCCAGCTCTGCCAGTTCGCGGCGCGCTCCGTCTGACTCGGCGACGAGGCGCTCTGATTCACGGTCGAGGCTGGCGAGAGCCACCTCTGCCTGCGCCTGCTGGTTGCGGCTCTGGCTGGCGCGCTCGAGCAACTGGAAGCCGGCGCGACGGTTTTGCTCGGCCTGCTGCTCGCTGGCCGCGACGGCGCGGGTTGCCTGCTGCGCGCGCTGCTGCTGGGCCTCGGCGGCGTCGCGCGAGAGGGTCGCCTCGGCAGTGGCGTTCTCCAGGAAGCTGCGCTGCGATTCGAGTTCGCCAGAGAGGACGCGGAGCTGCTCGCGCGCCTGTTCGAGGTCGTCGCCGCCGGAGGCGATGCGCGCGGTGAGCTCGGCAATGCGGTCAACGTTGGCGGCCATGCGTGCGGTGACGCGCTCCAACTCGACAGCGGAGTGGTTGGCCTGCGCCCCAGCCTCGCGGACCTGCTGATCGAACTGATAGCCCTGCTCGACCCCGGCGGTGTGCTCTGCGTCCATCGCGTCGACGGAGGCTGACTGCTGGGCGATCTGGGCGGCGAGGACGGCGATCTGGGAGGCGACGGCGGACTGCTCGGAGTCAAGCTGGCTCATGCGGCTGGCCAGGACGACACGCAGGCGGGTGCGCAGGTCGTCGCGCAGAAGGCCGTAGCGCTCGGCCTTGGAGGCCTGACGCTTCAGCGAGTTCATCTGGTGCGTGACCTCCTCGAAGATGTCGTTGACACGTGCGAGGTTGACCTTGGCGGACTCCAGGCGCAGCTCGGCGAGGCGCTTTTTGGTCTTGAAGCGGGTGATTCCGGCGGCTTCTTCGAGGATCGCCCGGCGGTCCATGGGCTTGGAGCTGAGGATCTGGCCGATGCGCTCCTGGCTGATGATGGCGTATGTCTCTCCGCCCAGGCCGGTGCCCATGAAGATGTCCTGAATGTCTCGCAGGCGGCAGATTTTTCCGTTGAGCAGGTACTCGGAGTCGCCGGAACGGAAGAGGCGGCGGGTGATGGTGACCTCTCCGGCACGGACCGGGGAGCGGCCAAACCGGCGGCGGCGGACCTTGAGTACGACGCCAGGAACTTCGGGGCCGGCGGCGTCGTCTTTTGCGGCCTCGGAGGGTTGGGGTTCGTCGTTCGCGCTCTCGTCGAGCTGGTCGCGGTCCAACTCTGTGTCCACCACGCTGCCGTCGATGCCGATGACGACTCCAGGTTGCGCCGCGCGGACGGCCTCTTCGGTCTCCTCGGCCTTCTGCTGGCGGAGCCGGGCCTCGTCCCAGTCGCCAGCCATCTCGAGTGTCCGGTCGAGAGCGCGGGCGTGATCCTGACTGCGGGCCTGATCCTGAGTGCGTTCGCTGGAGCCGTCGCTGGACCAGTCGCTGCCGTCTTCGCCGGGCAGGGAAGCGTCGTCGTAGACCTCTGGATCGACCAGGGTGAGCGAGACTTCGGCCATTCCGGTGGGCTTGCGCTCGCGGGTGCCGGCGAAGATGACGTCCTCCATGCGGACGCCGCGCAGGCTCTTGGCGGACTGCTCGCCCAGCACCCACATGATGGCGTCGGAGATGTTGGACTTGCCGCAGCCGTTGGGACCGACCACGGCGGCGATGCCGTCTCCCGAGAGATGTATCTCCGTGCGGTCGCAGAACGACTTGAAGCCGAGCATCTGGACCTTTTTGAGCTTGAGCAAACCACACCTCCGGGGAGCGCAGACCAACTCAGCGAACGGCGCGAGACAGGCTTTCAACTGCGCCTTGCGCCGTACGGATTGGATGAGCCGCACAGCTTCCAATTTAGCCGGTCGCGGAGGCGGCATCAACAATGCAAACTCTACATCTTGTGGATAAGGAGGCTGGAACCCCACAAATGGGCCGGGCTGGCTGGAGGGGGTACTGGTTACCCTCCCAGCGCGGGCTTGTGTTTTCAATTTCTTGAGTGCGGCGATGTGGGGTTCCGGGGGGGCGAGGCGGGTCAGGCGCGACCGGCGAAGTCTCGGGTCTCGGTGGAGACTTTGACTTTTTCGCCCTCTTTGATGAAGAGGGGGACGCGGATTTCGAGGCCGGTCTGGAGGCGGGCGGACTTGGTGACGCTGCCGCTGGAGGTGTCGCCACGAACCGCGGGCTCGGTGTGGACGATCTGCAGTTCGACGAAGATGGGCAACTGCAGGCCGATGGGGTTGCCGTTGTACTTGTGCAACTGAACCAGGAGGCCATCGGTGAGGAAGTCCATCGCCGTGCCCAGCATCTGGCCGGTCAGGTTGAGGGTCTCGAAGCTCTCCTGATCGAGGAAGTAGGAGCCGTCGTTGTCGCTGTAGAGGTAGGTGGCGGGGACCAGGACGAGGTCGGGCTCCTTGAACTTGTCGCCGGCCTTGAAGGTCTTGTCGAAGACGGCGCCGGTGAGCAGGTTTCGCATTTTGAGGCGGACGAGGGTCTGGCCGCCGCGCGCGGTGGGGGTGTTTACCTCGGCGTCCAGGCAGGCGTAGGGGGTGTTCTCAAACTCGAAGAGCGCCTTGCGCTTGACGTCGATTGCATCGATCAATGCGGCCATAAACTCCTCTGTACTCCTCGTTCTTTCGATCCACGTTGAGGGCAGTCCGAAGTTGAAACCGTTCCTGGTCCCTGGTTCTTCTCAAGTATAAAGGGTATGACTGACCGGAGGAGTGATGGGCGGAACCGTTCGGCGCAGGATTTACCGGCACAGCCCGGCGGAATGGCTGCTGGCGGCGGAGGCGCTACTACTGCTCGCGTTCTTCCGCGTCTGTCTGGTGGTGGTTCCGGTACACAGAATCATACTGACGATCGCGCGGGCCCGCGTTGGACAGGACCGACGACGAGGCGGATTCAGGCGAGAGCGAGGTTGCGGCGCGAGAGCACGGAGCAGCAACGGACGAGATGCGGGAGAAGAACACCGCGGAGTGCGCGGCTGCCGAGATTGCGCGGCGAGTGCGCTGGGCGGTCGAGGCGGTTGCGCGTCACTCCCCCGCCGCGTTTGTCTGTTTCCCTCAGACGCTGGCGGGCTATACGATGCTGCGCCGGCGCGGTGTGCGGAGCACGATGGTCTACGGCGTGGCGCGGGCGGCAGACGGGAAATTGATCGCGCACACATGGCTGGTTGTGGGCGACCGGGTTGTGCTCGGCGGAGAGGGCTCGGCGCAGTTCACGCCGGTGGAGCGATGGGGATGAGGAACAGAGGTGAGTGCAGGCGCGAGGTTCAAGCGGATTTAGGCTGCTGGAGGAGGTTTCCGGCGTGGGCGGCGGCCTCGGCCAGCGCGCGGTGGTGGATGGTGAAGAGGGCGAGTTCGAGGCGGTCGCTGACGCCGGTCTTGTCGTAGATGCTGCGCAGGTAGTTCTTGACGACCTGCTCCTTGGTGTTGAGCTGGGTGGCGATGAGCTTGTTCTTGCATCCCTGGACGATGAGCGCGACGATCTGGATCTCCTTGGGGGTGAGGCGGTCGCGGACGCGGGCCCCGACCGAGTCCTGGGCCAGGATGGAGGTGACGTTGGAGTGCTGGAAGGAGTGCTGTCCTGTGGCGACGCGGCGGATGCAGTCCAGCAGGCCGGGGCCGGGAACATTGCGATAGAGCACTCCATCGAGTGCGCGGGCGAGGTCGTCGGGGACCTCCGAGCCGTTTTCGGCGATGTAGATGGTGCGGATGCCGGCCGCGCGGGCGTGGGCGACGACGGCGTTGGCGTCCAGTTGCATGCTGGAGGAGAAGAGAAGGATGGCGCCTCGCCAGGTATCGATGGCGCTGGAGAGGCGGGAGATGTCATCACATTGGGCCACGATGCGCATGTCTTCTTCCAGGGCGATGACTCGGGCCGCGCCTGCCCGGAAGATCGCCTGGTTGTCGGCAAGGATGATTCGATTCATCGCGTGCGCCTCCTGAGCCAAATATCTGCTGCCAAACCTATCATCGGCGATATCAGACGGTGGGAGGGGGATGTCTACATATCGTACAGAGGCCGGATTCCTGCCCGGGCCGCAATCAGATTCAAGGCTAGAGCATATCTCAATCTCAATGGACTGTTCCAGGAGTGCGAGGCGGATTATTCTGGACTGCTCCGGGCCATGGAGGATCGAGGGGAGGCTGATTTGCCAGACGTTCACCACCGGCCTGCACAACCAGCGGATCTGCGCCCCTGCGTTGCGGTTGCCAATCGGCTTCGGCGGCATCCCATGGATTAAAGACCGAAACTAATTTTTCCGCTGCATCGTCTTCTTATCTATATCTCTCCGATGCACGAACCCGGCCGGCATTTTGACAGCCTCAATACAGGTCTGTGCAGTGAGCTTTCCGCCTAGCGGTGAGTGTTGTCCCACTCACGCAGCGAGGTCTTTATCCAAGGAGCAGCGAATGGTCCCCCGGTCCGGCAATCGATTCAGACTCCCCGTTAAATTCACACTCACAGCTCTTGTTCCCATACTGGCATTTGCTCCTCTGGCCGCGCTGTCTCTATACGCGCCGGGCTTATGCGCTCAGATGCAGCGCGACAACAAGCCGTCCGAGACGGGGGCCGTGCCGCCGAAGAGCTGGATCGACAAGGACACTGGGCATCGCGTGTGGCGCGTATCGGACGAGCCCAACTCCGGCGCGTTCTACTTCAACGTGAATGCATTCACGCCCGACCACAAGCAGATGGTGTACAACTCGCCGGATGGCATTCGCGTGCTCGACCTGGCGACGATGACGACCCGGCTGCTTGTGCCGAACCAGGCTGTGCCTGCTCCCGCGGCACCCGCTCCAGCCACGGATGCAGCGGCGGGCGGGCAGGCAGGGCAGGGCGCGCGAGGCGGCCGCGGCGGATTCGGCGGCGGAGTGCGCGCCATTGTTGTTGGGCACAAGACCAACAGCGTCTTCTTCACGCGCACGGACCCGGTGACGCGCAGCAATGCAGTGTACAAGGCAGACACCAACACCGGCGTGGCGACCAAGCTGATCGACCTGCCGCCGCGGGTGAGCATCTCCAGCGTGAATGCGGATGAGACGCTGGGCGCGGGGACGTATAACGCGGCGGACTGTCCGGGTGGCAACCCAAATGCGCCGCACGCATTTCTTGCCGCGCCGGCAGGAGGATTTGGCAGAGGAGCTGGAGCGGGTGGAACGCGCGCGCAGGCTGCACCGGCGGCTTCGGCTGCCGGTGCGCCCGCTGCGGTGAATCCCGCTGCCGCGAGTCCGGCGGCGGCGAATCCCACGCTGGGCGGGGCCAACGTGCAGTCGGACGACAAGGGCGCGATGATGGAGCGCCGACTGGCATCGCGCACTCCGGTGGTGTTCTTCACCATTCGCCTGAAGCCGGGCCCGAACGGCGCGAAGGCCGGAACCATCAAGGTTCTCTTCCACACGACCGATTGGATCGGCCACATGCTCTTCTCCCCGACCGATCCCAACCTCATCATGTACTGTCACGAGGGCATGTGGCAGAAGGTGGACCGCATCTGGCTGATCCACACGGACGGCACCCATAACACACTCATCCACAAGCGCACCATGGCGATGGAGATCGCGGGGCACGAGTTCTGGGGGCTGGACGGCAAGACCATCTGGTACGACTGGCAGTATCCCAAGGGCGAAGACTTCTTCGTCGCCAGCTACAACCTGGAGACTCACAAGCGGGTGGCGTATCACCTGCAGCGCAACGAGTGGTCGATCCACTTCAACCTGACGCAGGACCTCGACCTCTTCTGCGGCGACGGCGGCGACTCCGGCCAGGTGGCCGCGGCGCCGGACGGCGAGTGGATCGAGCTGTTCCGGCCGCAGATGATCGGCGGAACCGAGGGCGCGCTCAACGGTCCCAACTACTTCCAACCAGGCGTCTTCCACTCGGAGCACCTGGTCAACATGGCGCACCAGAACTACCGCGCCGAACCCAATCCGCGCTTCTCGCCGGACAAGAAGTACGTCATCTTCACCAGCAATATGTTCGGGCGCAGCTACGTCTTCGCGGCGGAGGTTGCCAAGGCTGCCGACCAGACCGGCGCTGTGTCCACGCCAGAGCTGGCCACGAAGTTCAACCCCATCATGCCTACGCCAACCACGACGCAAAAGTGACGCCGGCAGGGCCTTACTGCGAATAGTATGGATACGGATTCCCCAGCCCTCGATTCCAGAGGGCTGGGATATTGCAATGACACGACTGCTCGACTCAGAACCACCCCGTGAGGTTTTCATGCGCCGCATACATCTTCTTCTCGCCGCTCTGGTCGCCCTTCCGCTCTCTCTTCACGCCGTGCCCGCCGCCGCACAGACCGCTGCCGCCGCCGCATCCGCCGCCGCCATCGGCGCAATCACCACCACAACGCCCGCTTCGCAGAAGCCTCGCGTGATTCAGCAGTTCACCACGGGCTGGCGATTTCTACAGGCGGACGCCGTGGGCGCGCAGAAGCCGGAGTTCGACGATTCGGCGTGGACGAGCGTGACGCTGCCACACGACTGGAGCATTGCAGGGCCGGTGAAGGAAGATGCGCCTTCGCGTGGCGCGGGCGGATTTGCGCCGACCGGAATCGGCTGGTACCGCAAGACGTTCACGGTGCCCGCTGCCGATGCGAAGCCATCGGCCGCGCGGCGGACGTTTGTCGTCTTCGACGGCGTGATGGCCAACAGCGATGTCTATCTGAACGGCGAGTTGCTGGGGCACAGGCCATACGGCTATGTGAGTTTTACTTACGAGCTGACGCCGCATCTACAGGCTGGCAAGAACGTAATCGCGGTGAAGGTTGACGATTCTCAGCAACCAGCATCGCGGTGGTACCCCGGCGCGGGGATCAATCGTCAGGTACGGCTGATTACCACGGGCGACGCGCACATTGTTCCGTGGGGGACGTTCGTCACGACGCCGACGGTCACAGCGGAGTCGGCTACGATTCACATCCGCAGCACGGTGACCAACGAGTCCGCGACGGAGGCGAAGCTCTCGCTGAGGGTGCGGCTGACCGGACCGAGCGGCAGCGCCGTTCTGTCCGGCAAAGCGATCAACTCCGAACAACTGCTGATTCTCGCGCCCGGCGACACCGCCGACATGGACGCCGAGACGACGCTGCCCAAACCCGACCGCTGGGACCTCGACCACCCGGCGATGTACACCGTTCACGCAACGCTGCTGCGCGATGGCAAAGCTGTCGATGAGGAGGACGTACCCTTCGGCATTCGGGAGTTCCACTTCGATGCCAACCAGGGCTTCTTTCTGAATGGAGTACACCACAAAGTCCTGGGCGTGGCCCTGCACACCGACGGCGGCGCGGTGGGAACGGCGGTTCCGCTGGCGGTGTGGGAGCGGCGGCTGACGGAGCTGCGCAAGCTCGGCGTGAACGCCATCCGCACGGCGCACAACCCGCCCGCGCCGGAGTTTCTGGACCTGGCCGACCGCATGGGATTCCTCATCATGGATGAGATGTTCGACTGCTGGACGGTGGCAAAGAATCCGTACGACTACCACCTCTACTTCAAGGAGTGGAACATCCGCGACACCACCGACACGGTGATGCGCGACCGCAATCATCCCAGCATTATTCTGTGGTCGGCGGGCAACGAGATCCACGACACGCCGAAGCCGGAGGTTGCGATACCGATTCTGAAGGCGCTGGTCGAGACCTTCCACCAGAACGATCCGACGCGGCCCGTGACCCAGGCGCTGTTCCGTCCCAACGCGAGCCACGACTACGAGGACGGCCTGGCCGACCTGCTCGACGTGGTAGGGCAGAACTACCGCGAACCCGAGATACTGGCAGCCCATGCGCAGAAGCCGACGCGCAAGATCATTGGCACGGAGAACGGCCACGAACGCGGGAATTGGACGCCGCTGCGCGACCACCCCGAGTACGCCGGGCAGTTTCTGTGGAGTGGGATCGACTACCTTGGCGAGTCGGGCCGCTGGCCCACCATCGGCTCCGGCTCCGGCCTGCTGCTGTCCACCGCGCTGCCGCACGAACGCGCCTTCGAGCGCGAGAGCTGGTGGTCCACCACTCCGATGGTGGCCATGGTTCGGCGCACCTCCGCCGTCCGCGCCGCGCCCATCGATCCTGGCTACGCGAACGCAACCAGCACCGACCAGTCCGCGGCTCCCGTAGCACCACGCGCCGCCGGTCCTCGCGCCGGTGGCGCCGCACCGCCGCTAGATCCTACGGTGCGCTTCTCGCAGCCTCTGCTGGCGGACTGGACCCCGAAGAGCCTCGATCCCCACACGGAAAATGTGGAGGTGTATACCAACGCAGAAGAGGTTGAGCTCTTCCTGAACGGCAAGTCGCTGGGCACCGAGAAACTGCACCAGGACGCCAGTGCAATCACCTACCAGGTGCCGTTCGATGCTGGCGTGCTGAAGGCGGTTGCGCGCAGCGGCGGCAAGGTTGTCGCGACAGACGAGTTGAAGACGGCGGGCAAACCGGCGCGCATCGTCTTCACCGCGGATAAGCCCTCCATGCCGCTGACGCCGGACTGGAACGATGTTCGCACCGTGACCGCGACGCTGGTGGACGAGGCGGGGACGCGGATTCCCGACTCGGCGACCGTGGTGCATTTTGCGGTCAGCGGGCCGGCGTCGATTGTCGCCGTGGACAACGGCAATATGATGGACCATGACCCGTTCCAGGCGATCCAGCGCAAGCTGTACGACGGCCATGCGATTGCTCTGCTGCGCGCCACCGGGACAGCAGGACAGATCAAGGTGACGGCCAGCGCGGACGGGGTTCCGACTGCGAGCCTCACGCTGACGGCTGCGCCGATCAGCAAGGAAGACCCCGCGATTGCGAAGACCTCCGCGACGGGGCGCGGATTCTGATTGAATCCAACCCTGAAACAGTGGCCCCATGTCTCCAGACGAGATATGGGGCCATTTTCATTTTGTTGCGATTTTTTATTCTGCTTCATGGAACAAATTTGCACTGAGCGGGGTCTATCATGGCAGGCGGAAAGCTGCGGGGATTTTTCCTGCTCGGTTTCTCTCTCCGTGCAAGCGTAGTGAGACTACTTTTGGCCAAGGACTGACCACCATGCGCAAGGCAATCGGATTCCTTTTACTCTTTCTTCTTGCATTCACCTTTTCTACAGGCGCGCAGCAGCCCGTCGCGCAACAGACCGCTGCAAAGTCCGCCGCGAAGACGATAGCAAAGGCGGCGCGCGCGGAGGCTGCGGCTTCGACCGAGCTTCCGGTAACGCGGGTTGCGCTGTACAAGAACGGCGTGGGATTTTTCGAGCACGCGGGGCGCGTGACGGGCGACCAGTCCGTGACGATTGACTTCACCACCGCGCAGTTGAACGACGTGCTGCAGTCGCTGACGGCGATCGACCTGAACGGCGGGAGGATCGCGGGCGCGGGGTACAACTCGACCACGCCGCTGGAGGAACAGTTGAAGGCGCTGCCGCTGGCGTTGGGCGAGGATCCGACGGCGGTGGATTTTTACAACGCGATACGCGGCGCGCGCGTGGAGGTGCGTGGGCCGGGCGCGACAATCAGCGGACGGCTGCTGAACATTGAACTCATCAACACGACTGAAAAGGACGGGGAAGCCGTTCAGCAGAAGCGGCTGATTACGGTGATCGGCGAGGGCGGCGAGGTGCGCACCGTGGAGCTGACAACGGCGACCTCGGTGACGCTGCTGGACACCGACCTGCACCAGGACGTGACGCGCTATCTGCAACTGCTGGCCAGCACGCGGAATCAGGGGCTGCGGCATTTGACGATTGAGGACAACGGGACCGGCACGCGCGAGCTGCGCGTCAGCTACATCAGCGAGGTACCGATCTGGAAGTCGACCTACCGGATTTTGTTCACCGAGCCGAAGGCGGGCGCGGTTTCCACTCCGCAGACGGCGACGTTGCAGGGCTGGTCGGTGGTGGACAACACGACTGGGGCAGACTGGAACAATGTGCAGCTCTCGCTGATTGCGGGCGCGCCGCAGAGCTTCATTCAGCCGCTCTCGGTGCCGTACTACTCGCGCAGGCCAGAGATCGGTCTGCCGCAGGAGGCACAACTGACGCCACAGACGCATGAGAGCGGGGAGACAGTTGCGCCCCCGCCGCCAGCTCCTATGGCGAGAGCGGCAGCAGTTGCTGGCATGCAAGGCTATGGTAGCGGCATGGGCGGCAGCGTTCTTTCCATGAACGGCGGTCCGCGTGCGATCAGCAGCGGAACAACGGTTGGCAGCAGCGGAATCTATGGCGGCACCGGCCAGACGAATCTGAACGCAAACTTAGTCGAAGGCATGCCACTCTCCATGAACGGCGCGCCACGCGATCCCACTGCATTTCAATACATGATGCCCAGCGAGCAAGACGCAGTAAACTCCATCGCACCCAATACGCAGACGGCGAAGTTTGACGATTACTTTGCGTACAACCTTAGTGAGCCGATTACGATTCGCAAGAACGAGTCGGCGCTGGTGCCGATTCTGCAGACGAAGATCGATGCAGAGCGGGTGACGCTGTGGTCGCAGAGGCAGCCGACGCCGCTG
>Ga0302266_10002339_pt1 | contig 16366 bp, 14 predicted proteins | sample III_Bog_E1_2_FD_194559 | JGI IMG/M metagenome (GOLD analysis project Ga0302266, IMG submission 194559) | Peat permafrost microbial communities from Stordalen Mire near Abisko, Sweden - III_Bog_E1_2 | ecosystem: Environmental > Terrestrial > Soil > Wetlands > Peat | place: Sweden: Abisko... | reverse complement strand
AGAAACGCCAGCCCCATGAGATTTTGCAGCGAATAGCCAACATCGCCGCCGACGCTTTGAGAACTTAAAAAACTTTGGTCAGTCATAAAACTAATCATGCCCTGAGTGATGAGTCCGGCGACGCCCCAACCGAGCGGCCAAATCATTATGCCAAGTAAATTTAGCAGATAATTACGCCCGACGTTTTGCAGCGATGGAAACGCCAGCATCCCAATGAAAATTGGCGACAGGGCATATCCGGTGGTAAGAGCGGTTTCATGGCGGCGCCATAATTGCATCGTGAACCGGCATCATCAACAAATCCGTTGCATGAACACAACACCAACACCAAAGAACCGCAATTTCATCAATAAAACCGGTAGATTTTTCTTTGCTCGTCGTTTCCAGCCAGCTTTAATAGGGGTTCGGCAAACATTAATCAACAACACACACTATAAATATGGCAAAAGCACTTACCAAATCACAAATCGTCTCTGCAATCGCGGAAAAGAACAGCCTCACCAAAAAGCAGGCTGCTGAAATCCTGGAACAACTGGCCTGCCTCGCCTACAAACACGCCAAGGACTCGTTCACCATCCCCGGCCTCGGCAAGCTCGTCCTGGTCAATCGCAAGGCGCGCGTCGGCCGTAATCCGGCGACCGGTGAAACGATCCAGATCAAAGCCAAGAAAGTCGTGAAGTTCCGTGTCGCCAAAGCGGCCAAAGACGCGATCCTCGGCGTGAAGAAATAATTTAGGAATTCTCCCAAAGGCACCCTGATTATTTCGGGGTGCCTTTTGCTTTTGGCGACGGTGTCAGCTTCAGGACTTCGGCCGCCATTTCCTTGCCGGCCTTGAACTTCACCTGGGCGCGGGCGGGAATCGGCACGTCGGTCTCCGGCTGTTTCGGGTTGCGACCGACGCGCGCCTTGCGGATCTTAACGTCGAACACGCCGAAGTTGCGCAGTTCCACCTTGCCGCCCTTGGCGAGCGCCTCGGTGATGTAGTTAAGGGTTTTCTGCACCACCTCAAAAACCTGGGACTGGTTCAGCCCGGTTTCTTCGCCGATGCGCATTACGAGTTCGCGTTTGGTCAGGGTCATAAGCAAGTGATTGATATTCGATCTGCACCGGGCACCATGGCAAGCGGAATAATTCATTGCCGGTTCAACCACCCCACCACGGCTTTTCAAACATGTCCCGGTCAATCAGCGCCGGGGCGATGTAGAGTCTTAGGATTCACTTCATTTATTCCGGCGGCTTTTCCTCTGGAATTTCCTCGTCCGGTTCGCGATCCATCAAATAGGTGGCGATGTCGCGGTGATGGTTGCCCACCCAGAATTCCGTCAGTGTCAGGCAGCCCAGCATCCGATAGTTGCCCGCCAGCGGATGTTCATCGTCCAGAAAAATCAGGGGCGGGTCGGGCTTCTTTTCCACCTTCACGCCGCCCTCGCCAACGTCGTCCGTGTCATCCTCATCTTCCTCCTCCGGCGGCGGGACGGGCCGGGGCGGCGGGGCGAAATCCTCCGGCTTGATGGCCTCGCCCAGTTGTTTTCTCACCTCATACCGGTGCAGGCGTTCGAGATGTTCCTGCTGCTCCAGTTCACGAATCTTGTCCTCTTCCGCTTCCTGTTTGTCGAGGAATTGCCGTTCCAGTTCCCGCCGCTCGGGCGTGGGCGCGAGTTCCGGTGACTTGAGATGAATCTGGACGGTGGCGGTGAACTCATGGCGCAGTTGCGCCAGCACTTCCCGGGTGGCGGCGACGATTTCCGGCAGTTTCTCCACCACGGCGAACGCCTGGATTTCCACGAACAGCCGGCGCGTCTGGCCGTCGGCGGTGGCTTCGCCCCAGTCCGTGCAGCCGATCCGCTGGGACACCGCCTGTGCCGCGAACCGCGCCACCCACCGACCCTCGGCCGCGCGCAATCCGTCATCCGGCACGCCGTGATCTTCCGGGTCGAGCTTCGTGTCGTTGTTGTGAGGATGTTTGCTCCACGGCGCGATGATGAAGCGCAGCGTCGGCGGCAGTGCTCGCGGCACGGGCGCTAGCAGGGCATCGTTCCACGTGATCAGCAGGGAATTGACGGTCTGCACCTCCGCCTCGACCGGCGGGCAGTTCAGCACATGGAGTTCCCGCAGCGCGGGCGCCTCGGCGAAGACCGCAAAGTCGCGCGGTTTGGGCGCGTTGACGGCGAACTGATACCGGGCGTCAAACGTCGCCACCTGCAGGCGGGGCAGCCGCGCCAGCGGCGAAACATCCACCGGTTCGAACCCGCCGCAATGAAAGCACGTCAGCCGTTCCAGCGCCGTGAGCGGCGCGAAATCCCGCACATCCGTCTCCAGCCGCAGATTGCGCAGATGCGGAAATGCTTCGATGCCGTCCAGCCGCTCCACGCCGGCGAGCGTCAGGATTTCGCACGCGGGCAGTTGCGGCAGGCGGTGGACGTCACGCGCCGGCAGCGGCTCGCACTTCAGCGTGGCCACGCGCACCTTCGGCCAGCCCAGGCCGGGCGCAAAGGCCAGGAGATTGCCGGTCAGCGACAGTTTTTCCAGCTCCACCATTTGTTCCAGCCCGGCCACGTCAGGCCAGACGGAATACTGCTGGCCGAACTTTGAGCCCACGGACAGCGTCAGTTCTCGCAACTGCGGGCAGCGGGCCAGCGGACGGTAATCCTCGCACCGCGAACTGCCAAAATGCAGCACCTTCAGGTTTGGCAATTCCGCAAACACGCTCACGTCCGTCACCTCGCTGCCCGGCAGTTGGAACATTTCCAGGTGGGGGAAGAAGCCGAGCACCTTGAGGTCGCGGATGGGCCGCTGGTTATAGCCCCAGTAGGAGCACCACCAATCCTTGATCCCCGGCCATGCCTCCGCCGCCTTGTGGACATCCTCTTCCGTGTAGCGCGGGTCGTAGGCCGGATTCAACTGCCGCTGGCGGTTCCGCTCACTGATTTGCTCCAGACTGAGGGAGCGATAGATTTTGTGGCGCGAGTTCCACCAGTTCACGCCCTGCTCGACCAGCAGTTCGGTTGTGTAGCGTTCCTCGACGGTGCGGGCATCGTCCAACGCCCAGCGGATGAAATCTTCCGAATCCATATCCGACGGTTCTACCAAGAACCCGTTCGCCCGGCAAGCTGCGATCGGACAACCCGGCGCGTCAGGTCTGGCACCCACGCGGGGCGAGCGCAATGGCGTTATATCCCATTGATTGAATCAATGTTCCCTTAATTTTATCAATTAACCAATTCCGTCCTGGTCTGGTCTAGTGCTGGTGTGGATTAAACCGTGGTCATCGGTGGAAAGGGTTTTCCATTCAGGCTGCGGGATTGAATTGGCGGAGCGGGAAGAACATGCCTGATGTTGACGGTTTGTTAATCTCGTCCATATGTGCGATGCTAAAATGAAAGGTAAATTTATGAAAATGACAAAATTTCAAAGCGTGTCGGTATTGCTGGCCATCACTGGGCTGGTGTGGTTGGCGCCAACGGCGATGGCGCAGAATTCACCGGCCGCAACCGCAGTGCAACCGGCGGCCAGCATGGTGGCGCCGCAACTGGCCTATGGCGTGCCGCAAATCCTGCAACTCAAGCAGGCGGAAGTCAGCGATAGCACAATCATTGCCTACATAAAAAATTCCGGGAACAGCTACGGTTTGAATGCGGATCAGATCATTTATCTGCGGCAACAGGGCGTCTCTGACGCGGTGCTCACGGCGATGTTGCAACAGCCCAAACCGGCGGTGGCCGCTGCCGCAGCCCCCGTAGCCATGCCGACCACGCCCGCACCAACACCGGTGGCTTCGTCAGCCTATGTCGGACAAGATTCGACGGCCACAGTTGCCCCATCGGTGACGTATGTGCAAACCGTCCCGGATGCAACCTATTATTCTGCGCCATATGTTTATTACCCTGCCCCTTACTATTACCCGGGTTATGCCTGGTATCCACCAGTGACGTTTTACTATGGCGGCGGATACTACGGCGGTTGGCATGGTGGTGGCGGGTGGCATGGCGGTGGTTCGGCGGGCGACTGGCACGGGGGAGCGTCCAGCGGAGGCTGGCATGGCGGCGGGTCTGGCGGCAGTGGCGGGCACAGCGGTGGGCCGGGTGGCGGGTGGCACCACTGAATTTCCGGTAACGGAAGACCGGATAAAATGATGGTTGCAATGGCATCACGATGAAAAGTCAGGCAGTGATTTTAGCAGCGGCAGTCATGGCGGTTTTGCTGGCGGGCTGCGTCAATCCCAATGGTTCGCCCAACAATACTGGATCGGGGGCGTTGATGGGCGGGGCAATGGGCGCGCTCACCGGGGCCGCCATCGGCGGGCCGGGTCACGGCGGGCCGGATGCGCTGATCGGCGCGGCGGTGGGGGCGGTGGCGGGCGGCCTGATCGGCAATTCGGCCGACCGGGAACAGGAGGCACGAATGCAGGCACAGGCCCCGCGAACTTACATCACAGTGAATCCGAGCCAGCCGACAAGCATTGCGGATGTCAAGGCCATGGCAAAAGCGGGCATCAGCGATGACGTGATCATCAGCCAGATTACAAGCTCGCGCACGGTCTATCATTTGATCGCGGCGGATGTCATCGGGCTGCGGGATGCGGGCGTGAGTGACCGGGTCTTAAACTTCATGATCAATACGCCGTCCCTGTGGGCAAGATAGTGGTCACAACAAGCTACGAGGGACATTGAGCATATCGGGCCAACCGGCTGCAACATGGCTCCGGTAACAGAGGTAAAACCTGAACATCGGAGGAACTTCAGTGCAGATCAGTCTGTCATCAGAGCCAACGGAATATACCCCACTTTTTGCCTTTTGCATCAATCTCCCCACCACGGCCGCTCAAACATGTCCCGGTCAATCCGCACCGGCTCGATGCAGCGCGGATCGTCCGTTTTCACGCTGTTGACCAGATTGCTGACCGGATAAATCTTGAGCGGCACCTCCAGCGGGCTGTTCAGCGCGGATTGATACAGGTCGTTGCCCGGCTTGTGCTCCAGCCACCAGCGATAATGCTCGGGCCGAATCAGCACCGGCATCCGGTTGTGCAGCGGATGTGTGGCACAACTTGACGCCAGTCAAGGCCTGGCAAACCAGACTCCAAGCGCCGGAGTCCCGTCCGAAAAACCAACTGGGAAACGTATTCGCAAGCCAAACACTTGTTTTGCATTGTCTTTCCAATCAGCCGGCAGTTTTTAGCCAGCCAAACCAAAAAGAGCCGCTATAATTATATTTTTCGTTCCGCCTCGGCTTCGAGTTCAAACAGCAGGTCATCCCGGCAGACGTCACATTGCGCGGAGATGACGGGCATGCCGGCCAAGCGGTTTGCCGCGATCCAATCCGCAAAAACTCCGGCATCGCCCGCATGCCGAAAATAGGCTGTGGCGCGCGTGAGGTCGGCAAATGACAGTCCGCGCGAGCGCAGGATCGCCTCCACCACGTCCATCGTCAGATCGATCTGTTTGCGGACATCGCCCACCCACAAGGTCTTCCCGCCGGGCGCGATGCTCGCCGTGCCGGAAATGGACAAATGGCTGCCGGCATCTGAGGGGATTTCCATGGCGCGGCTGAACGAGCTGCCGTAGGCGGGCGCGGGACATTGCAGCGGCGATGCGACCTCGGCGGCGCCGGAATTTTTTCCAAGCGGGCGGCATGCCCACGCCGCCAGCGCGAGCGCGGCGCCGGCGGTATTTTTCGCGCCGACACCGGTGCTGGCCGGCAGCGAGCCGGTGCGGAATTTCACGCCGGAATAAATTTCCGTGCGCGCGCGGTTGAAGTCGTCATACCACGACAAAATATCTTCGAGGAAAAACCACGTCCGCACCGTGTCGGCCAGATCAAATCCGGCCTGCGCCAAAACCCTTTGCAAATCTTCCAACACCAAACGGGCTTGTTCGGCGCGCGAAAGCGTCTGATCCGCCGGCGTGAGGCCGCCGTCGAGGCATTGTCGCGCGCCGCCGTCCGTGAACACTGAACCGACGACACGTCCGCCAAACGTGATACGTTCCACGCCGCCCGTGAATGCCTGGACGTGAATGCCCGCGATCAAACCGCCATCGCAGGCCGCGCCCTCCACCCAGGTTATTGGCCAGTCCACGCCACCGAATTCTTTTCGCAGCATTTCCAGGGTCGCCGTGCTGGCGCGCGTATTGCCGAAGATGAGCAGGTGCAGCGGCGTGGCGGCTGATTCGCGGAGTTGGGTGACGAGCCGGCGGCACAGCGCCGGAATTTCTTCGCCAAGCCGTGGCGAAATGGTAAGCGTGATGAACTCGCCCGTTTTGATGACCGACACCGGCATTGGGGCGTCCGCGAGATTGGAAGCGAGCGATGACATCACCCCCATTCGACGCCGGCTGGCGGGAATAGTTACAAGACAAACTGCTGATGATTAAAACACATTGTTTTATGACTAATCATATCTTGTCATCAAAATGACAAAATAGGTGTGGTTTTTATTGAAGCTTTTGCATTCACCGGGGCGTCTGATGGCGTGATGAAACCGTGCGCCGCCATTCCTGCCGCCCGACATTTTTGGCGGCTGGCGCTGGTGTTTCTTGCCGCCGGAAAACTGTTTGCCGGCACGCCGTTCGAATCGCCCGCTTCGCTGGTGCCCCAAAATAAAATTGACGAGATTATCTTTGCGCGGCTTCAGGCGCTGCACATCGCCCCGGCGCAGCCGTGTTCCGACGCGGTGTTTGTGCGGCGGGTTTTTCTGGATGTCACCGGCACCTTGCCGACAGCTGCGGAGGCGCAGAATTTCATCCTCGACCGCAGTCCGGACAAACGGCACGCGCTGATTGACCGGCTGCTGGCGCGCGACGAATATGCGGATTATCTCGCGCTGAAATGGGGCGATCTGTTGCGCATCAAGGCCGAGTTTCCCATCAACCTCTGGCCGAACGCCGCGCAGTCCTACCACCGCTGGGTGCATGACGCGATCCGCGACAACGCGCCGTGTGACAAATTTGCCCGCGATCTGCTCACCCCCAGCGGCAGCAATTTTGAGAACCCGCCGGTGAATTTTTACCGCGCGATGCAAAACCGCACGCCGGCCGGCATCGCGCAGACGGTGGCGCTGACGTTTCTCGGCGAACGCGCGGAACTCTGGCCGACAAATGAACTCGCCAATCTCGCGGTTTTTTTCGCCAACGTCGGTTCCAAATACACCGCCGAGTGGAAAGAGGAAATTATTTTTTTCAATCCCGCCTCAACGAACGCCGGCGCGCTGAACGGCTCGCCGCGCCAGGCCGTTTTGCCCGATGGCGCAAAAGTGAAGCTTCAGCCGGACAAGGATCCGCGCGCGGTTTTCGCCGACTGGCTGGTGAAAGACCCGCAGTTTGCAAATAACATTGTCAACCGCGCGTGGTCATGGCTGCTCGGCCGGGGCATTGTGCAGGAGCCGGATGATTTTCGCGCGGACAACCCGCCCAGCAACCCGGAGCTGCTCGCGTTTTTGGAGAAGGAATTTGTCGCGTCCGGCTACGACTTCAAATCACTCTACCGGCTGATTCTGAATTCCAAAACCTACCAGCTCGCCGCGATTCCGCAGGGCCGCGATCCGGCGGCGGCGGCGAATTTCGCGTTTTATCCGCTGCGGCGGCTGGACGCGGAGGTGCTGATTGACGCGCTCGACCAGATCACCGGCGCGAACGAAAAATATTCCAGCGCGATTCCCGAGCCTTACACGTTCATTCCTGACAACCTGCGTTCCATCGCGCTGCCGGAGGGCAGCATCACCAGCTCATTTCTCGAAATGTTCGACCGGCCGCCGCGCGACACCGGGCTGGAATCCGAGCGCAACAACCGTATCACCGCCGCGCAAAAGTTGACGCTGCTCAACTCCAGCCTGATGCAGAAAAAAATCGAGGCGAGCCGGATGATTGAATTCCAGACCTCGTCCAACCGCGCGCCGGTGGACATCGCCACCGGAATGTATCTCGGAATTCTTTCGCGGTTCCCGACGGCGGCGGAAACCCGGACGGTTGAAGATTATTTTAAGTCCGGCATCGGCAAGCGCCAGGCGGCGGTGGACCTGGCGTGGGCGTTGATGAACAGCACGGAGTTTCTTTACCGGCATTGACCGGCAAAAATATGAGCGAAAAATATTTTGATTTTGAGAAGCAGCGCCCGCGCCTCAGCCGGCGCGAGGCCATCCGCCGCACGCTGCTCGCCGGGAGCGGGCTGGTGCTGGCCAACCATATTTCCTTCCGCGCGTTCGCGGCGGGGCCGCCCGCCCGCGCCAAGGCCATCATCCAAATCTGGATGTGGGGCGGGCCGTCGCACCTGGACATTTTTGATCCCAAGCCGGATGCGGGCTACGATTATTGCGGGCCGCTGAAAACGCCGATTGAAACGAATGTTTCCGGCATCCGCATCGGCGAATTGCTGCCGGAACTCGCAAAACAGGCGGACAAGTATTCCATCATCCGCAGCATGACCCACGGCAACAACGGCCATGAGACCGCGTCCTACATCGTGCAAACCGGGCGGCAGCCGGGCGGACGCCTGGTGTTCCCGTGTGTCGGCGCGGTCGTGTCGCTGACGCGCGGCTACGACGCCGGCTATAAAGGATTGATTCCGCCTTACGTTGTGCTGACCGAACCGCAGGGACGATTTGACGAGGCGGGATTTCTTGGCGCGCGCTACAAGCCGTTCGCGACCGGCGGCAATCCGGCGCAAACACCGTTTGCCGTCGAAGGCGTCGTGCTGCCTGGCTTCACCGACCAGCGCCAGAAAAACCGCCGCGAGTTGATGCACCATCTCGACACGCTCGCGCAGGCGCTGCCGGAAGACCCGCAAATCAACGCCAACACGCAGGCGGAAAACACGGCTTACGACATGATTCTCGGCGACGGCGCGAAGGTGTTTGATCTGTCGCAGGAGAAACAGGAACTGCGCGACCGCTACGGCAAAAGCAAGTTCGGCCAGTCGTGCCTCGTCGCGCGGCGGCTCGTCGAGCGCGGGATTCCTTACGTCACGATCAACTACGCCGGCTGGGACACGCACAAGGAAAATTTCCAGGCGATGCGCCGGCAGTTGCCCGAAATGGACAAGGGTTTTGCGACGCTGTTGCAGGATTTGTCCGAACGCGGTTTGCTCGACAGCACCATCGTCTGGTGGGGCGGCGAATTTGGCCGCACACCGAAAGTGATGTGGGACGCGCCATGGAACGGCGGGCGCGGCCATTGGGGCAAAGTGTTTTCCGATGTGCTGGCCGGCGGCGGATTCAAAGGCGGCCAGGTTGTTGGTTCGTCCGATGCGCGCGGCGAAGAGGTCAAGGATCGCCCGACCTATCCGGTGGATTTGATCGGCAGCATTTATGCGCAGATGGGCATTGCGCCGACAACCAAACTGCCGAATCCCGAAGGTCTGCCGACGTTCGTCATGCCCACCGCCAGCGACGGAATCAAATCCGCCGGGCTGCTGAAGGAGATCATGCCGGCATGAAAATTTTTGGCATCAGCGCGCTTTTTCTTTTGTTTGGCGGAGCGGCCTTCGCGCAACAGACACCGCATCTGGCCTATGTTTATCCGGCGGGCGGAAAAATCGGATCGACGTTTCAGATTGTGGTTGGCGGGCAGAATTTGATGACGGTTTCCAACGCATTTGTCACCGGGCCGGGCATTCGCGCGACGGTGCTGGACGCCAGCCGGCCGATGAATTTTCAGGAGTTCCAGAAACTCCGCGACCGGCTGAAAGAATTGCAGGAAAAATTCCAGGCCAACCGCCGGGGCAATCCCGGCACGAACGGTGTTTGGACGGCGGCGGACGCGGCGGAACGCGAACAGATCCGCGAGAAAATTCTCAAGAATCCGCCGAACCGCACGGCTAATCCGGCCATGATTGACAAAGTGATTGTCACCATTTCCATCGCCACCAACGTCGCGCCCGGAGACCGGGAAATCCGTCTCGCCACGCCAAACGCGCTGTCCAATCCGCTGCGTTTTTGCATCGGCACGCTGCCGGAAATCACCAAGCCTGCCGCCAAGCCCGCCAACCCCGACCTGGACAAATTTCTCGAAAAACTGGGCGGGCCGCCCGCGCAGGTGGACACACCGAAATATGAGTCGCGCATTTCCCTGCCCGCCGTCGTCAACGGCCAGATCATGCCCGGCGGCGTGGACCGCTACGGTTTTTCCGCGCGCAAAGGCGAGCATCTGGTCATCGCCGTGAGCGCGCGGGCGCTGATGCCGTATCTCGCCGACGCGGTGCCGGGCTGGTTCGAGGCGGTGTTGACAATCTATGATTCCAAAGGCAAAGAGCTGGCCAGCGACGAGCGGTTCCATTTCAAGCCCGACCCGGTCATCCATTTTGAGGTGCCGCGCGACGGCGCATACACCGTGGAAATCCACGACTCGATTTTTCGCGGGCGCGAGGATTTCGTCTATCGCTTGGCCATCGGCGAACTGCCGTTTGTGACGGGCATTTTTCCGCTCGGCGGCCGGCTGGGCGAAAAATCTTCAGTGGCGCTGGCCGGCTGGAACCTGCCGGAGAAATCGCTGGTGCATGACAATTCCGAAATTGGCATCACTTCGCTGAACGGAAATTTTTTCAACGCCGTCCCGTTTGCCGTGGATGATTTGCCGGAAGGTTTCGGGCGCGCATCAAACCACTCCGTTGAAAACGCGCAGACCGTGACGCTGCCAATTATTGTCAACGGCCACGTCAGCCAGCCGGGCGAACAGGAGGTCTTCAAATTCACCGGCCAGGCCGGCCAGCAGATCGTCGCGGAAGTTTTCGCGCGGCGGCTGGATTCGCCGCTGGATTCTTTCTTGCGGCTGACGGATGCGGACGGCAAGCAGCTCGCGTTCAACGACGATTTTGAGGGCAAGGGTTCCGGCCTGGACACGTTCCACGCGGATTCGTATCTCACGGCGACGCTGCCGGTGGACGGGGCTTATTTCATCCATCTCACCGACACGCAGGGCCGGGGCGGTCCGGAGTTCGCCTACCGCCTGCGCATCAGCGGGCCGCGGCCGGACTTTGCGCTGCGCATCGTGCCGTCGAGCCTGGGCCTGCGGGCCGGCATGAGCGCGCCGCTGACGGTTTTTGCGCTGCGCCGCGACGGTTTCACGAACGCGATTGATCTGAAATTAAATGACGCGCCGGCCGGATTTTCCCTGAGCGGCGCGCGCATCGCGGCCGGCCAGGACAAGGCGCAGTTCACCCTGAAAGCGCCGCCGGAGTCGCCGGAAAAAGTCGTCGCCATCAGCATTGACGGCAATGCGCTGGCCGGCGGAAAACTTGTCACCCGCAACGCCGTGCCCGCCGAGGACATGATGCAGGCGTTTTTCTACCGGCAGCTTGTGCCCTCGAAGGAGCTCGCCGTGGCGGTGGCCGGCCAGCAGCGCCGGTTCATGCGCGACGCGTTCAAAATCATCAGCCCGACGCCGGTAAAAATTTCTCCCGGCGGCACGGCGCGCGTGCGGATCGGCGTGCCGGCGGGAAATTTTTCCGGGCGTTTCAAATTGGAGCTGGATAACGCGCCGGAGGGAATTACGCTCACAAATGTCTCCGCCATTGCGGGCGGGCTGGAACTGGTATTTGCCTGTGACGCCGAAAAATCCAAGCCGGGTTCCGGTGGAAACCTGATTTGCAATATCATGCCCCAAAACCAGGTTCCGGCAGACAAGCAGAAGAATCCCATAAAAAACGCCCGGCGCGCGGCCATAGCGACACTTCCGGCGATACCCTATAACATCTCGACAGAATAGCCGAGCCGGGCGGCAAAGGAAAACCGGCGTTCCCGTTTCACCGGCCGGCTGAAAACCACGTCGTGGGCGAAGAGCGATGCCCATTCCTTGGCGGCGGTGAAGTCGCCGGTTGTGCCGCCAATCAATTCGTGCCGCCCGTTCGCTCGGCGGATCAGCTAGGCGTTGCCGAAGCGGTTGATGACTTTCGCGGTGTTCACGATGCGTTTTCCAATGGTTTTGATTTTCATGCCCACCACCGTAGCGGGAGGGGTTGGACATCCGCTGTCCCTGTGAACAACTATTTTGAAATAGTTTTCTTGGGGAAACGGGCGCACGGACTAAATTTGGGATGCGACATGAAACCCGCGAACCGCATTCTGCACGTTGATGGCGACAGCTTCTTTGCCAGCTGCGAGATCGCGTTGAACCCCCAGTTGCAGGAGCAACCAGTCTGGGTCGGCGGCGGTCGGCGGGGTGACGGCATCGTGATCGCCGCCAACCGGCTCGCCAAAAAATTCGGCATCACCACCGGCACGGCCTGCTTTGAGGCGAAGCGGCTCTGCCCGATGGGCGTCCTCTGCCCGCCGCACTACGACGAATACCGGCGGCTGTCGCTGGCCATGTTTCGGATTCTGGAGGACTACGCGCCGGTGATCGTGCCCATGTCCATCGACGAGGGCTTTTTGGATTTGACCACGATGAGCCAGCACGTCTGGCGCGACACCACGCCGATGCACTACATGCAGGGCATTGGGGAGCGCATTCGCAAGGAGGTGGGCCTGCCGGTGTCGGGCGGTCTGGCCAGTTCCTCGCGGCTGGCCAAGCTGGCCACCGACGCGGCAAAGCCCGGCTTCATGGAGGTGCCAACCGGTTACGAGCAGGAATTCTTAAAAGACCGGCCAGTACAGGAGCTTTCGGGCATAGGCAAGAACCGGCAGCGCTCGCTGGCGGCCCTCGGCGCGCTCACTTTCGGCCACGTCGCCAAGCTGCCGTCCATGCTGCTCCGGCAAAAGTTCGGCATCTGGGGCCAGCAGCTCTGGCTCTTCGCCAACGGGCAGTGGAACGAGCCGCTCGTGCTGGAGGTCAAAGACAGAACAACCATCTCCAGCAGCACCACCCTGCCCCACGACGAGCCGGACTACGAGGCGGCGCTGATGTTCACGCTGAGCGAGGCCGTCCGGCTGATCGGCCAGCTGCGCCGGGAGGGGATGCAGACACGGGAGATCAGCTTGGCGATCCGGTTCAACGATTTCACCGAGCTGGCCACCAGCCATCGCTACCAGCATCCGCAGTTTTTGAACTCGGTCATCAACACGACGCTGGAGGCGATGTTCCGGGAAATCATGCCGCACGCGTTCCGGCCGGTGCGTCAGATACGAATCGCGATGTTTAATCTGGAGCGCCTCGACACGCAGCCCACGCTCTGGGGCACCACGGACGCGGAGCGCTGGGGCGCGGTGGACGAGGCGGCCGATAAGTTAACCGAACAGCTTGGAAAAGCCGTGTTAATAACCGGTGCACAACTGGCGCTGCGGAAGCGGGATGCGGCGCATGTCACGCCCAAAGCCAAATGCCCGTTCACGCCGCAGCGGGAGATGGTGCAGAAGTTGTGGGGAGCGTAGGTCGAGGGAACCAGCCCAGACCAGCGCCGTGCTTCAACGTGCGGGCCGGGTCGCGGATTTTCGCGCCCGCTTCTCCGCCGGGAACAGGCTGTCGGTGGTGACCTTCAGAATCTTCGCCAAAGCCAGCAGCTCGTTGTCGGTGACGCAGCGCAGCTGGGCCTCGATCTGCGACAGCGTGCCACGGGAAATGTCCAGCCCGGCCAGCTGGCACCGGGTGGCCAGCTCCTCTTGCGTGAGGTCGAGGACGGATCGCCGCTTGCGGATTTGCGGCCCGACGATGTTGGCTGGGATTTTGGTTCTGGCCATGCGCTAAAAAATTAGAGCTTGACCATACCCCCTTGTGAGGTTCTAAATTGCTACGCTTTCATAGCAACAACCGGGTTTATGAAAAATTATTATCTCCCTTTACGAACTGCCCTCTGGTCGACAATGCCCGCAATCATCGCGACGCTGGGCTGTCTTCACGCAGCCACCTTCACCGTGACGACCACGAACATCTCCGGCCCCGGCTCCTTGCCGGTTGCCATCGTTCAGGCGAACGCCACGCCGGGAGACAATCAGATTCAATTTACCGTGACGAATGTCATCACACTTGGATTGCAGTTGCCCGCGATCACCAACAGCGTGGCATTCATGGGTGGGGCAACGGTTCCGACGGTCATCAGCGGCGGCGGCACCATGCCACTATTAACTTTTGCTGCGGGGACGACGAACAGCATTGCCAATCTCGTGCTTGCCAACGGCTACACGACCGGAAGCGGGGCGGCGATTAGCAACGCTAGCACACTCACCGTGAGCAGTTGCGTCATCTCAAATCACAGTGCGCCGAGTGGTTCCGGTGGGGCGATCATCAACAGCGGAACCATGACGATTGTGTCATCGACGATCTCCGCCAGTTCGGCAACCAGTGGCGGTGCCATCTACAATGCAGGTTCATTGACCGTAGCCAATTCACAGTTATCGGGCAATCTGGCGGGGATTGGCGGAGCGTTCTACAACATTGGCTCTTTGCAAATCTCTTCCTCAACCATCTCATCTTCAACGGCGACGAATGGCTTCGGTGGCGGGATTTATAGTTCGGGAATTCTGGTGGTCAATGCGAGTACGGTTGTTACTAATGGGGCAAGTGGAGCGGCAGGCACACAGGGAGCCAATGGACAAAATTACGGGCAATACAATTATTCCGCCACGACTACTGGCGGTGGAGCTGGTGGTGGTGGCGGTGGTGGTGGCGCAGGTTTGGGTGGCGGCCTGTATTGTGATAGTGGAAATACGTTAATTACAAATTGCTCATTTTATGGAAATTGGGTTGAGGGTGGTCATGGGGGCGCTGGCGGAAATGGCGCAGGCACGAATATTCCAGCAGATTGGGGTGGCGGTGGTTCGGGAGGTGCTGGTGGTGGTGGGGCCGCCGGTGGAAGCGGTGGGATATACATCATCAGTCCGTATTCTTTTGTAGCACCGCAAGTTGGAGCCGCAGGGGGATGGGGAGGTGGTGGTGGCGGCGGTGGGGGTCAATCCGAGAACATTACACCGCAGAATTACCATCTCGGCGGCGCTCCCGGCTTTGGCGGTGGACAGGGTGGCGAGAGTTGGGTTGCAGGGCCGAATCTCTTTGTGGGAAATCTCTACAACTACGGGGTGGGTGGGTCTGGAGGGGATGGAGGCTATGGGATGGGGGCGGGCATCTTCATTCGGACAGGGATCGTTTCCGTCGTGAACTGTACACTTACCACGAACACTGCGAGCGGCGGGAGTGGCGGGGCATACGGCTTCCCACTGTGGGAAACTGGTTTTAATAGTAACGGCAATCCCGGTGGCGCAGCCGGAGGCGGCGTCTATAATTACCACGGCACGGTTACGCTGCTGAATACTTGCGTGGCTGCAAACAGCGCAACTCCACAGGCCGATCTATGCGGGGCATTTGTTAGCGCAGGCTTTAATTTAATCGGCAACAATCAAGGGGCGACGAACCTGAGCATCTTTGATTTTCAGAATGTGGCAGCCAACCTCGGCTCGCTGCAAAACAACGGTGGCCTCACCCTGACCTGCCTACCACATCAGGGCAGTTTGGCCATTGGGAACGGAACCAGCGCAGGCGCGCCGAATGCTGATCAACGCGGTGTGCCGCGTCCGCAAAACGGAGCCTTTGACATCGGAGCCGTGCAAGTGGTTACCAATTCTCCTTATTTCATCGGAGCCGCAATGGTCAGTGGTTCTGGATTCAGCTTAAATACAATTTACGACGCGACCAACAGCTACCGGATTCAAGCGTCAACAAACCTGACGACATGGGTTAATCTCACCACCAACGCCAGCGGTGGTGCGCTGAATTTCACGGATACGGGCGCAATAAACATGAACCGGCGCTTCTATCGTACGGCAACTCCATAATTACGCCCCCCTGCAAATACCAAGATATATTGTCCACCTGTCCATGTGCAACCCGACGCTGTCCAATCACCACCTCCCGTCACTGATCCTGACGACTTCGACGCGAGGGACTGGATCATGGCGAACATCGAGCTGAACGACCCCGTTGAGCGGCGGCGCAATGAGCTGCGCGTCAGGGCCGAGGCGGCGGGCTTCACCGACATCGACGTGCGCCATCTGGCTGACCCTAATGGCTGGGAGATGCGCTTTCACCGGGGTACGAATGTGGAATGCGCCACGGTGGCCGAGGCGGAGCACTGGCTGAACTACATCGCGTTTGGCTGCCAGTGCGAGATCGATCCGGGCCAGTTCGTGGCCATCGTGGACGGCGACCGGATTGCCGCCCGGTTCCGGTTGCTGCCAGAAGCGCCACCCGCCCCAGACTGAACCTCAAGCCGCCAGCCCTAGCACCTGCTTGGCCGGGTCACGTCGGTCGCGCAGAATCTGGCTGATGCGCTCATTGATGGCTTGGTGGACTTTTAGATCATCCGCCGAGAACTCCTTCAGCAGTTCCTCGCAGAACTGGACGTATCGATCCCAGATCGGCTTGATGGCGGCAATCCCGGCGTTCTCGATGCGCACCTGCTTCGCCTTCCCGTGCAGTTTCTGCTTGGCCTCCCGGCCCGATCGCACCTGAAC
>Ga0302266_10002338_pt1 | contig 16372 bp, 17 predicted proteins | sample III_Bog_E1_2_FD_194559 | JGI IMG/M metagenome (GOLD analysis project Ga0302266, IMG submission 194559) | Peat permafrost microbial communities from Stordalen Mire near Abisko, Sweden - III_Bog_E1_2 | ecosystem: Environmental > Terrestrial > Soil > Wetlands > Peat | place: Sweden: Abisko... | reverse complement strand
CAGCTCGTCTCCATTAAAATCAGTAAAACCAAAAATTAAATCAGCGTCTCCCTTAAATGCTTTCTATTTTGGCGACAAGAAAAATGTGATCCGACTTTCACCTTTTCGGTCAATGTGAGCACCTAATCCTAAATCATGCGTATGCACCGTGCAATCGCGCCAGGCAATTTTGTTTTGAGTCGCATTTGATCGAAGTGACTCGGCTCGTGAACTGCCGGTTGTTACAATGTTAATGAATCATGCAAGCCACAACCGCCGGGCGGCAATGAGCGACCAGATGGCTTCCACAATTCCGAACGGCCAAGCACCTTGCAGAAACCCATAGATTGATCCAAGAACGCAGGACACGGCGAAGGCCAAAACGAACCACCGGCTGCGAGCCTCAAGCGCGTAGAAAACCACCATCGCAGTCACTGCGAACAAGCCAAAAAGCGTTAATTTGTCCATGATTACATTCAGAAGTTTTTTGACCGCATAACAACTTGCATCATGTAAGCTTCACAAATGCAGTCGCAATGGGATCATGCTCGAATGGATAAACCCCGCCTTCTCGTAAAAGTGAACCGCCGCGTCATTTGTCGAATCCGTCAGCAACGTAATTCGGATGCAGCCATCTGCGCGCACCTGATTGATTGCCTCATGGAGCAACTTTGCGCCGACACTTTTCCTCCGCCAATTTGGATGCACAACCATGTCCTCAAGCCATGCCGCGGGACCGCCTTCAGCGGTGCTGACGGTAAATAAAATGCTCACCATGCCGATAACGGATTTCCCTTTGGTCGCACAATAAATACGACCAACCTCCGGCTGATCCAAAATGAGGCGAAGTCCTCTTAATTGTCGTCTGGCGTCAGGTTTGAAATCAACTTCCTGCGCAAACAAAAGTGTAAGCAATTTGCAAAGCTGGTCGGCGTCAGCAACCGTCGCTTGCCTGATTCGAACCTTTTTAATGGGATCCTGCATACCGCCATCAAATCAATTTTTATCCGCCAATAGCCGTCATCACGCGTTGTGGCTGATAATTGTTTCGGAACAGATGCTCGGACGGCTTTTGCACAAGCGTTTCGCGGATGAACTTAAGCAACCGCACAGTGTCAATCTTCGGGCGCAATGCAGGTTTTAGATCCGTTTCCAGATGATTGCCGAGACATGGACGCAACTTGCCGTCACACGTCAGCCGCATTTTATTGCAGCGCTCGCAAAAATGCAGGTCGCTTAATGCGCCGATCAGCCCCATGGTCGCGCCGCGTTTTTTCAAGCGAAAATATTTTGCCGGGCCAACGCCAAATGATTTTGCGAGCGGTTCCAGTTCATCTTCGCGCTGTAATTTGGCGAGCAGTTCAGTGACCGGAAAAAAATTCTTTTCGCTTAACATTTCCGTCAGGCTCACTGGCATCAATTCGATGAAGCGGATGACGATGTCGTGTTCCGCCGCAAAATCGAGCAGACGGAAAATCTCGCCGTCATTTTTCCCGCGCATCAGCACCGTGTTCAATTTCACCGACTCAAAGCCGAGTTCTTTCACGAGCTTGATGCCATGCAAAACCGGTGCAATATCGCCGTTCGTGATGGCGTGGTAAATCGCCGGATCAAGCGCGTCGAGGCTGATATTGATGCGCCGCAAACCCGCATCGAACAAAGGTTTTGCCAGTTCCGGCAGCAGTGTGCCGTTCGTCGTGAGATGGACGCATTCCACGCCCGGCGTGACACTCAAATCGCGGATGAATTTCACCACACCCGGGCGGATTAGAGGCTCGCCGCCCGTCACGCGGAACCGTTTGAACCCCAGCGAAACAGTCGCCTTCACAATCGCAAGCAATTCGTCGTAAGCCAGAATTTCCCCGCGCGGCAGCCAGTTTGAATAATTCTCCGGCAGACAATAAAGACAGCGCTCGTTGCAGCGATCCGTGATCGAGATGCGCAAATAATCAACCGTGCGTCCAAAAGAATCTGTCTGGCTCGTATTCATTTTTTCTGCGACGTTGATGCGTGCGGATTTTCACCGCGCAAATGCGCCACGCCTTCGCACATCGCCGGCGCTATAATTTCCAGACACTCGCGCACTGCTGACGGTTTGCCAGGCAAATTGACAATCAATGTCGGCCCGCGCGTACCAGCCAGCGCGCGCGAAAGAATGGCTGTTTTCACCTTCGCCAGCGACTGCATGCGCATTGCTTCGCCAAAACCGGGCAATTCTTTCTCCAAGACCGCGCGCGTTGCCTCTGGCGTCACATCGCGTGTGGAAACTCCCGTTCCTCCCGTCGTGACAATTAAATCACATTTCAATTCATCCGCAAATTTTTTCAACACCGACGAAATCAAATCAATTTCATCGGGCACAATTGCCGATTCAAACATCACAGCGCTGCCCAGAAATTCGCGCAAGACGTTTTCGATCTCCGGTCCGCTGCGGTCGGCGTAAACTCCCGCGCTCGCGCGATCACTGATGGTGATGCGCCCGATTTTCATTCCTTGATTTTTTTCACCACGCGAATGCCCTCGATGCGCATTGTTTTGTCCACCGCCTTGCACATGTCGTAAAGGGTCAGCGCTGCCACGCTCACGCCGGCCAATGCTTCCATTTCCACGCCGGTCTGCGCGCTCGTTTCCGCAATGCAAACAATTTCAATCGCCGCGCGCCGCACCTTGAAATTTATTTCCACATGATTCAACGCCAGCGGATGACACAGCGGAATCAATTCACTCGTCCGCTTCGCCGCCTGAATCCCGGCGATTTGCGCCACGGTCAAAACATCGCCCTTCGGCAACGCGTTTTTTTTCAAAGCAAAAATTGTCGTTGCGGCGCAAATCAATTTACCTTCGGCCACCGCACGCCGCCGCTGAATTGGCTTGTGTCCGACGTTGACCATTTGTGCGCCGCCGCATTCGTTCAAGTGCGAAAATTCTCCATTCATGTCGTTAAAAATTCAACTTCTGTTCCAGCGTCAATCGAACCGTGATTTGCTGGAATGCGAACGAGCGCGTTTGTTTCCGTCAAACAAGTTATGTCGCCGGAACTCGCCCAAGCCAGCGGATGCAAACCTACAGCATCCAATCGCGCCGGCCAGAGTGTTTCGCGCGGACACGGCGCGTCGTTCAATTTTTTCGCCAATTGACCGCTCAGAAATCTTTTTGGCTCCGTGCCTATAAGTTTCGCCAAAGCGGTCGTTACGAACAAATGAAAACAGACGAAATGCGACAGCGGATTTCCCGGCAGTCCAAACGCGATGCTGCTTTCATTTACGCCGAAAATCAGCGGCCGACCCGGACGCACGTTGACCTGCGAGAAAATAATTTCAAAGCCAAGCCATTCGAGCAGTGACCGCGTGAAATCCTTTTCACCCACGCTCGCGCCGCCGGAAACCAGAATCAGGTTGAAGGCTGAAGATTCAAAGGTGAAGGTTTCTATTAACTTTTTAGCCGCCTCAAAATCCTCCGGTAGATGTTCTTGCACCAGTTCGCAATTAGAATTTGCCAGAAGCCCCCGGATTAAAATCGAATTGCTGTCGCGAATCTGCCCCGGATTGGGTGATTGTTCAGGCGGAACAATTTCATCGCCGGTCGTGAAATGCGCCACGCGCAATCGCGGGCTGACTAGCGGCTGCGCACAACCCGCCGTCACCAGCAACGCCAATTTTCCCGCATCCAAGCGCGCTCCCGTTTGCATGAGCGGTTGTCCGACCTTCACGTCTTCACCGCGTTTGCGGATGTTCAGCGCGTTTTCGTGTTTCAGGATTTTTATCCGGTCGCCGTTGCGCTCCACATTTTCCTGCATGATGACGCGCAAATTTTCATACGGCGATGGCGCGCCGGTAGCAATTCTCACCGCCTCGCCGGATTTCAATTCACGCGGTTTCCAGTCTGCGGCATGAATCGTGTCAACGACCTGAAAAATTTCCGCCGAATCATTTTGCAAAACCGCAAAGCCGTCGCGTGTCGAGCAATCAAACGGCGGCGAATCTTCCGCCGCAAAAACAGTTTCGCGCAGCACGCGGCCAAACGCAGCGCCTAACGAAACACGGACTGGCGGCAAAAGTTTGCAATGCGATTGAATTTCCGAAACGGCTTCATCGAGCGGCAGGACTTTTTGCAGCCGCCGATGTGAATCGGTGAAATCGGAAGTCCGCAAATTTACATTTGCGGCTGCGAGCGGTAAGGCTCGGCGTTTCCAGATTGGCACGTCTTGCTTCAGCCGATCCATGAATTCGCCAAGGAAGGCAATGGCTTCCGCGCGATGCTGTGATGAGACTCCAACATAAACTGCTGTTTCGCCAACGGGAATGATTCCGACACGATGAATCACTTTTGCCCCAAGGCAGGGATTTTTTTTTGAAATTTCTTCCAGCAGCCGGCGGATTTCGCGTTCGGCCATTTCGGGATAAGCCTCGTATTCAAGCGCAGAAATTTTTCCGCCGTTTTCCGAATCGCGCACGACGCCGCGAAATTCAAGCCACGCACCGGCGGAATCAAGCTGCGCCGGCGGAGAAATCTTTTCCGAGATTGGCCCGTTGGTCAGTTGGATTTCAATTTCCATTTGAGAAAATCTTCATCCGCCCGAAACCGGCGGAATCAGCGCGATTTCGTCTTCGTCCGCATATACAGTCTTCGAGTCGGCGTACTCCCAGTTGCGCGCGATCCGGACGTTTTTCTGATGATTAGCGAGCGCGGGAAATTTTCCGATCAAAATTTTCCAGAGTTGTTCGCCGTTCAGCAGTGACGGCGGCGCAAGATCGATTGAATCGCAGCCGGTTGCGTCCTTGATCTGGGCGAAAAATAAAACGCGCATAACAGATTAAAATTTACGAGGCCGCTTCAATCAATAATTTTCCGCCGGCAAAAATCAGCACGCCCGCCAGAACACGGCTGAACGTCACGCTGCTCCAGCGCCGCGCTCCGAGGTGAGTGCCGAGCAACGCGCCGATGACAGCGGGCAGCGTGAACCAGAGCAGTGGCCCGGCGTGCTGAATTTTTTCCCAGCCCGCGCCGGCGAGGCCGCTGATGGAATTGACCACGATGAATCCTGCCGCTATACCACCGGTGGTTTTCGGCTTCACCCAGCGGAACAGATACAGCAGCGGACTCAAAAAAACTCCGCCGCCGATGCCGGTGAGTCCCGCGAGAAAACCCAGCACCGCACCGACGAGCAACGCGACCGGCAAATGACATTTCCGCAACACGACTTCATCCGTCTGCCAGCGCGAGCGGAACAACAAAACAATTCCAGCGACCGACAGCACCACGCCCAAAATGATTTTGTAAGTGTGCGGGCTGATATGGATTTTACTCCCGAGAAACGCAAGGGGAATGGATGCGACGGCGAACGAAATAAAAATTTTCCAGTCGAAATGTCCGGCCTTGTAAAAGCGCCAGAACGCGATGCTGGCGACGAAAATGTTGGCGGTCAGCACCGCGACTTTGGCGGACGCAGGCGCGACACCGACGAGCGCGAGCGCGGCGAGATAACCCGTCGCGCCGCCATGCCCGACGGAGGAATAAAAGAATGCAACCGTGAAAACGCAGGCAATCAAGATCGCCCAATTCGATGCGGTCAGGTCATGCATGATTAAGATTTTAGCGCGCAGAGCTGCGAACGTGGAACTGCCAATCCACTTTGTCAAACGGAAAGACACGGAAAAAAGACCGATGCTTTAATTGGATTCAATCTGAACGGAATCGCCCGTCCAATATTTCCCGATTGCGTTTCATGGCTAACTCTGGTTCGGCGTCCTACGCGCGGCGGATGCAAAATCATTTGAGGCTGCAGGCGCACGACTACGCATAATTTAGTAAAAATTATGACGGTCAGTGAACCATGACATGAGATTAGGTTGAACGCGGAAACGGGTGGTGCAAGCGGCAATTCAGAAATGAATTTAACCGTTCAAATCAATAAACCACACCCGCATCGCCCGGATTAAATAAGGAAAGTATGAAATCAGGAAAAACAGCCCTTGTTTCCTGCCTTCCTCATTTAATAAACGAGCACCAGCACCGCCGCGTCCTGCGCCGACTTCACAACATCTTCAAATTTTCTGTCAGCCGTGACTGGCTCTTTCAGTTTTGCGGAAACGTCCGGCGCAGATTCGAGGAAGCTCAAAAGAAAACTGCTCTTCACCGCGTAATTCACATTCTCCGGCAACGCCCCGCTCGCCGCCAGCGCTGCCGAAGCATCCAGCTTGGCCAGACCCAAGGTGTCTGGGTGCTGGCGCACGGCCACCAACCGTCCAAAACAAAATCCGTCCGTTTCGTAGGAGACGAGGTGACGAGACTCATTTCAAACCCGGTTTTAATTCTTCAATCAGAGCCTCCTCACGTCGTCTCCTACAATTTCAGCGCCGGAGGCGCGGCAGACAGTAGCCCACGGTGAAACCGTGGGTCTGGTCATCCAGCGACCGAAGCCCCGGCAGGGGCGGCAGAAAACCAACCGGCGCAAATCTCTTTCGCCCCATCCGGGGCTTGATTCAATCTGGTTCGTTCACCCACGGTTTCACCGTGGGCTATTTTCTTCCGTCGCTCCGCGACTGCCAACACGCCAATTACCCCCAATCGTCCACGCATCCAATTTTGCCGGAACCGGGTCGTTTCCATGACCAAGGACGGGGTTTCTTTGACCAAAGAAAAGGTTTCCTTGGTCGTGGAAAACTTTTTTATGGTCATGGAAATGTTTTCTTTGGTCATGGAAATGGCACCAACCCCCCTTGCTAAATCCCACCCGGTTAATATTTTTGTCGGACTGAATCCCTATAACATTTTGCAAACAAATGGTTTCGGCAAATCGTATTTGGGCTTACTCCTTCCGTCATATCCGTTTCCCCGGCCAGCCCGGGCGCAACCAGTGGGGTGAAGACCCCATATTTACGGACACAAAAATGGTCTAAAGTTGTCAAGTCGTGTTGGCAGAACGGTTTGGCCTTGAACATTGCCAGATGCGCGCAATTGAAAGATCACGAACATGAAAAACATACAAAAACTTTTCACATTGAAAACATTGGCGGTTGCGACGCTAACACTTGTCATCACGCGTTCGGCACTGGCCGCCGATCCGACGGCCTTTGAATTGATCAAGCTGGGCGACCAATATGTTGGTGTGCAATCGAAGGATCAAGTGGTCCAGATACGTTCCGATAAATCCGTGGGTACGCTGACACCGAACATCTGGTATGTCGTTTATTACGATCCCGATGCGACGCTTAAGGCTGTCGAGGTAAAATTTGGCGCGGGACAGAAAATGGATGTTTCGCACCCGTTGCGGCTGCTTGAACCGGTCACCGGCGCTGACAAGGTGCTCGACAGCACGAAACTGAAAGTGGATTCCGACAAGGCGCAGGAAATCGCCACGTCTCAGCCGCTCCTGAAAAATCTCACGGTCACGGCGACGCAATTCTGGCTGCAACACGGCAACGCTGGCCCGGAATGGAAGGTGAAGCTCTGGGCGGCCAAACTTAAAGACTCCAATGACGACGCGGATGTAGGAACAGTGGTTATTTCCGCCGCCGACGGCTCGGTGGTCAAAATTGATCTGCATCCCGACAGCGCGAACTAAACGCGAATGCCGCTGCGGGCTTTTGCCTACGTGCTACTGCGAAAGGATGGATTCAATCAGCGCCAGTTCTTCGGCGCTGAAATTCAAATTCTTCACCACGCCCACGCAGTCGTCCACCTGCTGCACCTTGCTCGCGCCGATGAGCGCGCTCGTGACCGTCTTGTGCCGCAACACCCACGCCAAGGCCATCTGCGCGAGCGTCTGGCTGCGCGATTGCGCGAAGTCGTTCAGCTTTCTCGTCTTCGCCAGCACCGCATCAGTGATGTCGGCGGGCCGGAGGAATCTCGGGTCGTGACCCGCGCGCGAATCGGCGGGGATGCCTTTGAAATAGCGGTCGGTCAGCACGCCCTTGGCCAGTGGCGAGAAGACCGTGCAGCCGATGCCTTCCATTTCCAGCGTCGTGAGTAACTGCGGCTCCACCCAGCGGTCCAGCATGCTGTAACGGGGCTGATGGATGAGGCACCGCGTGCCGAACGCGCGCAGGATCTTCACCGCCTGCACGGTCTCGGCGGGCTTATAATTGGAGAGGCCGATGTAAAGCGCCTTGCCGCTGCGGACGGCGTGGACGAGCGCGCCCATCGTCTCCTCCATCGGCGTGTCGGGGTCGGGCCGGTGCGAATAAAAGATGTCCACATACGGGATGCCCATCCGCTTGAGTGACTGGTCGAGCGACGACAGAATATATTTGCGCGAACCCCATTCGCCATAAGGCCCCGGCCACATGTAATAACCTGCCTTGGTGGTGATGATCATCTCATCGCGCCATTTGCCGAGGTCGTCGCGCAAAATCTTTCCGAACGTCTCCTCCGCCGAACCGTCCGGCGGGCCGTAATTGTTCGCGAGGTCGAAACAGGTGATGCCCAGGTCGAATGCGCGACGGGCGATGGCGCGGGCGTTCTCGTAGGAATCGTTCGCGCCGAAATTATGCCAGAGGCCCAGCGAGATCAGCGGCAGCTTGAGGCCGGAGCGTCCGCAACGGCGGTAAAAATCCTGCGAATCATATCGGTTGGCGGCGGGCGAATACATGATGGGTTCAGCTTAATGAATGGATCATGCCGCTTCGACAAAAAATTGCGGGAACTTGATGGCCTCTTCAACGGCTGGCCAGTTCTATGCTCACAGTGTTCATTGGCGTGGAAGGCGTCCCGGCGGTTTCATCCACGACTGCTGCCGGCTGAAGCCCGTAAGATTCCCACCAGGCAACGCGCATTTCTGGCGTCCATTCACCTGCCGCCGGACTGTTCATCAGCAGCATTTTCAATTCACCGGCGGATTGCGGGCGCGCGGCCACGTCCTTTTCCAGGCAGCGCAAAATGGTCCGCTCCATTTCCGGGCTGATTGGGTTCGTGGTGCGATGGCTTGGCGGAATCGGACAGGCATTGAGCTGTTTCTCGTGGATTTCAGGAACGGTTTCCGCGTCAAAAATATACTGGCCGGTAAGCAGGAAATAGCCGAGCACGCCCACCGAATACAAATCGCTGCGCGGATCGGTTTGCACCGAACTCTGGATGGCTTCGGGCGGCGTGAACCACGGCGTGCCTTCAATCACATTCTCACCCGGATTGCCTTTCTGCGCCGGATTGTCCGCGCGATATTCCTGCACGAGTCCAAAATCGAGAACCTTCACCCAGTCCGGCACGCCGCCGCGGCTGCATAGGAAAGCGTTCGCCGGCTTGATGTCACGGTGGATCAATCCCAGCGCGTGCGCCTCCGCCAGCGAATCGCAGACCTGCGCGAGAATGTGGATCACCCTGCCCTCCGGCTGCGGGCCGAAACGCGCGACCAGGTCATGCAGGTTCAGGCCGCGCAGAAATTCCATGGCGTAATAAAAAACTCCATCGGGCGTGTGGCCGTAATCATAGACCTGAATGGTGTTGGGATGCGTCAACTGGCACGTCAGGCGCACTTCCTGTTCAAAGCGCGCCACCGACGCCGGGTTCGCGCGGTCGGGCAGCAGCAGTTTCACGGCGGTGTCGCGGCGCAGCAGCGCGTGCCGCGCGCGATAGACCACGCCCATGCCGCCCTCGCCGATCTTTTCCTCAATCGTATATTGGCCGAGCTGCTTCAATTTCAACTCCGCCTCGCTCAAACGCCGCCGCCAGGTGAGGTTGGAAAACACAAACAATCCGGTTGCGCACAGCAGCAGGCACAGGATCAGCACCACAAAGACCAGTTGCAAGATGCGCAGCGGACCATACGCCTCGTCCGCATCAATCTGTGTCGCCACGCCGAACCCGAACTGCGGCAGCCAGCACGAGGCGCCCACCACCGGCACGCCGCGATAATCCCGCGCCGGCTCCAGTTGCACCGTGTCCTCCCCGTCCACCGCGCTGGCCACGAGGCTCGTCAACAGCTTCGCCTCTGTTTCAACATTGGTTGCCGGCTGAAAACCCTTCGTCAGGTCGCCGCCCGGATCGCGCAGGCGCAGGTTCAGCGCGGAACTGATGTTCGTTGCTTCGAGCAATCCGAGCCGCCGGAGCTGGTCGTCAAACCGGCTGTGCGAAATCATCAGCCCCGTCTGGTCGAACGCGTAGGTCTCGCCGGAATCCCCCGAACGCGCCACCGAAAGGATGCGCGAAAATTCGTTGTCCGGATTGATGATCAACGCCAGCGCACCGACGACATTCGTCTGGTCGCGCACTGGTGCCGCCACCTGCATCAACGTCACATCCCCGCGCCGCGCACGCGCGGCGTTCACCAGCGCAGGACGGTTGATCCGGCGAAGGATGTTCGTGCGTAACAAGCCTGTGCCGATCCGGTTAAAACGTCTTTGCGTCAGCAGGTCCGGCTTGAACGGCGTAATGATGACCGGCTCGCCCGACTCGAACAGTTCTTCGAACTTGTTCGTATGTGCATCGGAAACCAGGTTGCCGACACCCTGCGGCCTTGAACTCGCCACGACCATGAAATTGGTGTTCACCAGTTGCGCGGTCTCATAACCCAGTTGTGCCAGGCGTGGACGGAGTTCGGCGTTGAACCTCTGGACTTCCGGTATCGGTGCAGGCGGCTGACCAATCCGCCGCTCGGGCGGTGGCAGTTGAAAAATATCGCTGGCGAGCTTCCGCAACGTCGGGTCTTCCGCGAGCGACGTGGCCAGCCGCGTCTGGTTGGTCGTCCAGATGCCGAGCGCGGTGACGTTGGCGTTGAGCGTCGCGGTCAATTGCGCCTTCAACTCGCCCTCGATGGTGTCGCGCAACCGGCCGTTGCCCCACCAGCCCAGCACCGCCACCAGCCCGGCGAGCGCCAGCGGCAGAATCCAGAACAGTTGTTTCGAGCGCCCGATCATCATTACCTATAAAGACAGCAGCATAGCCATTTTTGTTTCAATAGTCCAACCCGCGTGGCCAATGATATTTGACCGGAGCGCGGCTGTGTCAAAGACCAGCCACAGACGTCACCAGCGTTTTTCAAAATGGGGAAGGAAATAACGACCACCCAAGTGCCGCTTCAAACTAATGACCGGCAAACCCTGTCAAATGACTAAGTTAGTTTGTCTTTTCGCTCAAGAACTGGGGAAAGTGTCAAACATACTTTGTTAATAAACAGAATTTATATCCAATGTCGCCGACGGACTTTGGAAGAAACACGGCAGACCGGGGCTTTTCCGCGACGGACTTGAGCTGTTTGGCGACAGACTGTTGAAGATTCCTCGGGAAGTGACCTTGATCGGCGACGGATTAAGGCTGATTCGGCAGCAACCTTTGCCTGTTGCTCGCGAACCAAGTGAAGTCGGCGGCTCTTATTGGAATTAATAATTGTTTACTGCCAATATTCCGTGCTAACCTTTGCCAGTATTGAACCAATTTGGGAACCTTCCCATGAGAATTTCAAAGGTTTTTGACAGATTAGCCTGCTTTAAGCCGGAAGTGGCCCCGGTTTTTTGCAGTTTTTGCCATTTCGCCGGTAAAAATGACTAAATTGATTCATCAACCACCCCATTGAACATGAAACGCTTCAAACTTGGCTTCGGAAACAAGACGGTTATCGAGCAAATCTCCATTTGCAGACGCGTGGCCGACGGCATCGACAAGCTGCCCGCCGAACATTCCAAGCAAATTGCGAAGTTTTCCGTCGCCGCCAAGGTCGCCGAGGCGGCCGACGCATATACGCAGGTGGAAGTGTTGAAGACCGCCTTGATGGCGGCCCTTGTAAAGCGCAACACGAAGGTGAGCGCCATGCGCGATTGCACGACCCGCGCCGCCTCTGACATCAATGCCGTGACCGGGGGCGATCCTGCGGCGCTGCTCGCGGCGGGGGTGGGAGTTGCCAGAGACAAACAGCCGGTGGGCCAGCCGAGCGCCCCCACCTTGTTGCGTGTTGTCAGCACGGAGTTTGAAGGTGTGGTGCGACTGCGCTGGAAGCGGCCCGTGCGACGCTGCGCATTTCTCATTCAGATGACCACCGCCCCGGCAGCAACGCGCGGGTGGAAACAGGTGGCCATCAGCATCCGCCAGTCCTGCGAAGTGACCGGACTAAAAAGCGGGCTCAAATGCTGGTTCCGCGTGGCGGCCAGCAACGCCCACGGCCAGGGTCCTTGGAGCCAGCCCGTCAGCGCGCGGGTGAAATAATATGGTAGGGCGGTGGTGCCCCGCCGCCCAAACTTCCTGCCGGAACCAGTGCAGCGAAGATTCGGTTTTCGGTTTGCAGATTCCGTCAGCGGTGCTGCGCTGGCTGACGGGAAGAATGGGCAGAGCGGTAGCTCTGCCCTACCAATTTGTGGTAGGGCGGCGTTGCCGCGCCGCCGGATTCACGAACGCGTTCAGGATGGCAATTCAATTTGCCAATGCGGCAAGAATTGAAGAAACTGCACTGGCCTGTTCAACCAACGCTGAACTCCGATTGCCTATGAAAAAATATCTGCCTTGCATCGCGGGCGTCCTGCTCGGACTTTGCTTCCTGGCGGCGAGCATCCCCGTCCTGTTCAATCTCATCACCATCCCGAAAATGCCCGAAGGCACGCCCGCCGCGTCTTTTATGGCGGCGTTCGTCCCGACGGGCTATGTGAAGTTTGTGAAAATGTTCGAATTCACCGGCGGCATCTTGGTGATGATTCCGCGCCTGCGCAACCTCGGCCTGCTGCTGCTCGGCCCGGTCATCGTCAACATCATCGCGTTCCACGTTCTGATTGACGACCCGAAACATCTCCTCAATCCGATGCTCGACATCATCATCGTCTGCGCGCTCTATCTGCTGTGGGATGCGCGGAAAAAATTCTCCGGCCTGCTCAACTGACTTCACGAAAGGAAATTTATGCTGCCCATCCTTCTTGCGCTCGCCTTCATCGCCATCATTTTCATCATCGTCATCACCGGGCGACCGGATGAATTCACCGTCACGCGTGCCGCCAGCATCGCTGCGCCGCCGGAAAGGATTTTTCCCCACGTCAACGATTTGCACAAGTGGCAGGCATGGTCCCCGTGGGCCAAGCTCGACCCGGATGCGATAAACACCTTCTCCGGCGCGGACGCCGGCGCGGGCGCGGCGATGGCCTGGGACGGCAGCAAAAAGGTTGGCGCGGGAAAAATGACCATCACGGAAAGCCAGCCCAGCGGGCTGATCCGTTTCCGGCTCGATTTTCAAAAGCCGATGCAGGCCACCAACACGGCGGAATTCACGTTCCGGCCCGAGGGCGGACAGACCGTCGTGACGTGGAGCATGGCCGGTAAAAGCTGTTTCATGAGCAAAGTGTTCGGCCTGTTCATGGACTTCGACAAGATGTGCGGCTGCCAGTTTGAAAAAGGATTGGCCAATCTGAAGTCCGTGACCGAAAAATGAATTAACGCGAATTAGATGGAAGGCCGAGCTTCGGCTACGCGAAGGCGTGATGCAGTTTGGGCTGCGGTCTTTGCAGACTCCAATACACGCAGCCCTACCGTAGTTTAAGATTTGGCCGATGGTGGCAAGTCCGGCCCGAACCCCGGAAACCATTCCGTGTGTTGGTCGCCGGTGCGGCCCCAATAGGTGACGCGCAGGCCGCGCAGAAAGGCGATGTAGCCCTGCACCCCGCCCGCCATCGCGCGCCGGGTGAACTCGCGATACGGCTAGCCGTGGCGCTGGCTGTCCAGGATGTTCGCGCGCAACGCGGCGGCATCGAACTCCGGGGCGACGGGCGGCAGGCCCTCATAATTGATGGACGTGGCCAGCATCCCGCCCGCCGCGCTGTAAAACCGTTTGCGCAGCCCGACGTAATCCACGTGATAATATTCCACGCCCGCCGGTCTTTGCAGACGGCCACCGATGCCGACGACCCGGTGGCCAGTCCGGCACGGACCGTCCCGCGCGCCGCTGCGAGAATCAGTTTTGAATCCATGCCCAAGGATTAAAAGTTTTCCGCGCGAAATGAAGGAAAATAAAATGCTGGCCGTCTGCAAAGACCTTTGACACGAATTTCACGAATTAACGCGGATTCAAAGGGCTGTAAGCCCGAAAGATTTTAGCCCAGGGCTAAGCGAGTGGTGGCCGTGCGCCAGCACCGAGCGACGCCCTGGGTTGATCTTCAAAAAATTTCCAAGCCCTGAAAGGGCGGCAGAAAACGCACCAGCACGGAATTAACCTCGCGCAACTCCTGGCGGTGACGATTTCCGGCGTCGGCGCCGGCTTTCCGCGAAGGCGTGAATGTCCTTCTCGCCTGAACGGAGGAAATCCAGAAAGTCCACGCCCATGTATTTGCAGGTTTGGCAGACGCTCAAAAGTATGAGGTATTCTTCAAGACCCTTTTCCGTAGAAGTGCCGCCAACCACATCGCGGACTCGTGCGAAGGCTTTGATTGCATGCTCGGCATTATTGTTGTTCCAAGGGACTCCATCATAGTTCAGAAAGGTGAAAAGCTTATCGCGATTCCGCTCGAAGCGATCTTTACATTTCAACGCCGCATCGCTTTGCCAATCTGTTTTCTCAAGTTCGCGATAAAAGCGCTCCACACCGGTCAAATGTTTCTTCAGGAAATATTTTTTGAGACCGTATCGGTCAACTGTCTCTATCATGGGTTTCAACAGAACTCCGAAAGACGTTACAATATTTTTGAGTTGGTCGTCGAACGGGTTGTCCAGAATCTCGTCATTCAAGTCCCGCATCAAATGGATGAGGCAGCGCTGTTGTGGACATCCAATGGAGTCATAAGCCGTGTAGAAATCAGACACCAGAACACCTTTGAAGTCCGGCAGAAGTTTCTGAACCATGTCGCCTTCACGGCTGTCTGCAAGCGTGTAATAGACTTCATTCATGTTGGTCAGAACCCAGACAAATCCTGTCTTGCCTTTGATGTTTGCCCGTGTTTCGTCTGCATGCACCAAGCTGCCTCGAACAATGTTTGCCAGTATCTTTTGCCTGGTTTCTGCGTAATACCTTCCAAACCTCTCCTTCATGTGGTTGACCGTCGTCTTGCGGAGGTTAAAGTTGAACAACCTGTTGAAGCTTTCGACCGATGTGCGTTGTGGAATGTTTAATTCGACAATTTGGTAGAAAAGGTATGACACCAGATTCCAACCATACTTTCTGAAGACGTTGAATCGGGTCTCGACTCCAAAGACCGATCGACATTTCCAACAGCGATACGTCTGGATGACAAACTTCACGACACGCCGTTTCATACTGTCCCGACCAAAAATTATGTCCTGAACGGTTTTGGACACCTGCGGGCCTTTCAATCGAACTCGTCGTTTGCACTTTTGGCAAAAGCGGGACACCGGCCAGATGATGACCTGTTCGACGCACGATTTCTTCGTTTTCTCAGAACGTGGCTGTTCTTTTCGTGGGGGGTTACCGTTCCTCGCATAAATGCAGTCTCTCTGATAGTCCCAATGCGCTGCGGCATTTATGTATTCAAAGCCAGTTACTGGGCTAGTGAACTCTTTCCATTTCCCCTTTTTTTGATATTTCTCCGAATCTGCATTCACTACGTCCACGCTTTCTGTCTGGCTCGATTCGCTATGAGTTTGCTGGCTCGTAAACTGGCAGATTAGTTTCGTCAACAGTCCCAATGCCTCACAATCTTGGGTGTTGTAAGCAATGAGCCGTTCTTTGAATTTCTTTTGCTGCGACTCTTCCCATTGGCAACGCCACACGATTGCATTCAGGCCGGAAGCACCAGCCTCGCCCCACTTGAAGCCCAAAATGCCTGCCGTATCTTTCAGTCCATTCGAGATACCAGGAAAATAGATTTGCGCGAAGTTGTGCAAAAGTAGGTTCACACTCGCCTTCATGGACTTCGCCACGGTTGATTCTCCAGGAGGTTCTCCATGATGTTCCTTCATCTCCTTTAGAAAAGTTTTTTCATAACTGCCGTAGTGAATCAGCACCGGCTGCTCGACGGTTTCGAGGAGGGCCAGGAATTCGCGCCAAATCTTCCCCTCGTTCGCGACGGTGTCCGCCCACAGGCTGTGCTGGACGGCGGAGTCGCCGTGGCCGATGCGCACGCCGATGAGGTAGTAGAAATCGCGGTCGGGCAGGCCCTCCACATCCAGATAGACGGGCGTGCCTTCGATCTTGAGTTCCGGGCAGCCGACGATGTGGATTTTCTGCTCCCGAATCGCCAGCGCCTTGAGCGAGTGGTGATATTTCTCGCGTTTGTCGCGCAGCTTTTTGGGCCGGCGGCGCGGGCGGAACGTGTAGGAAAGTTGCGTGACGGTGAAGATGCCTTTGCTGCGGAGTTTCTGGCGTTCCTTCGCGCTCATGCCGGCCAGCAGGCTGAGGTCGTCCTTCTCCACCGCGAGCTTCCGACAGCGGGCCTGGAATTCACACTCGGCGCAGTGCCGGTTCAGGACGAGATCGGGCGGCGCGGGGCTGGCGAGCAGCGCGGTGATTTTGCCGAGGCGTTTCCGCACTTCGCCG
>Ga0302266_10002323_pt1 | contig 16437 bp, 9 predicted proteins | sample III_Bog_E1_2_FD_194559 | JGI IMG/M metagenome (GOLD analysis project Ga0302266, IMG submission 194559) | Peat permafrost microbial communities from Stordalen Mire near Abisko, Sweden - III_Bog_E1_2 | ecosystem: Environmental > Terrestrial > Soil > Wetlands > Peat | place: Sweden: Abisko... | reverse complement strand
AGTTGCTGTTTGCGGACAACAACACGCTATGGATCGGATCGCAGTACTGTGCCACCGGAGTGCGCCAGAACCTGTTCGCTAGCGGCAACACGACGCAGGCCGCGAACTACAACTGCCTGACCATGGTTGTGCTGGGCGGTGCAACGCTTACGCCGAAAATTATTCCTGCTGTCAATCAACCCGGCACTGGCACCGCGGCCGTAACCGTGCCGTATCCCAACCAGGACGACAACCAGTACTACTATGGAAGCCTCACCGGCATCTGCTGGGTGCAGACATTCAACAAGGTATACACCGCCTATGGCGGCCAGGTGCATGTCTTCAGCACCGTCGATGGGTCCGAGATCAACAACCAATATGTAACTGTTCAGGGCACAGCCCTCGACGTTGCCTACATGGACGCTCTCACCGACGACGCGAACTGAGACCGCCGCCTCTTACAAGCCATCGAGTCTGTGCTCCACAAACGACAAAAACTCGGCGGAGTAAAAGTTGGGCGGCTCCATCCAGAACCTGTGGATTCGCTGTATCAAGTCTTCCGAAACACCGGACCATGCAGGCTGAGCAACAGCGGGAATCAGAATTGCGTCCGCCTGATTCAGATACCGTAGCGCGGACGGCTTGAAGTCCGGCAGCCCAGGATCGAGAATCGTGGCGTAGAGATCGGGCTTGAGATAGCCGAGCACACTGTTCGACTCCAGAATGACATTGGCTGACGAGTCAATCTCAGCGCGGATGCGCGGCATGGCCTCGGCAAGGCACGCTGCGTGGACACGAATCCAGAGCGAGCGCACAGCTCCGGCGGCAAGATAGCGGGAGGAGTCTGTACCCGTCGAGGTATCGCGCTCTTCGTCGACTGCCAGGTTGCGGCCCGCGAGTTCGCAGTCGCAAAATTCGGCGCCGACCGACCCATGCTTGCACTGCGTGATCTTGATCGCAGTCCAGCGACGTTCCGGCATCGCGGATATCAGACCAGACACAACACTCGTCTTCCCGATATTACGGCTCTGCCCGCCAATGACGATGATGGCCATATTCCCTCAGCGTCACCTGCGGCTGAGTCGAGCGAGGTCGCGGAGGTACTGCTTCAGCGGCCGTGCTGGCCGGCCCCAGAAAACCTCGCCGGGCCCGCGCACCTTCTTATGGCTGAGCACGCCCGCGCCTCCGCCTAGAATGACGCCAGGTCCGATATGAGCGTGCTCGCCGAGACCAACCTGGCCGCCCAGGATTGCCCCGTCCTCGATCACGCTGGAGCCGGAAATTCCCGTCTGCGCCGCGATAATGACATTGCGGCCCAGAACGCAATTGTGGGCAATGTGGACGAGGTTGTCGATCTTCGTGCCGGCGCCGATGCGCGTCTCGCCAAGCGCTCCCCGGTCGATGGTGGTGTTGGCCCCGATCTCGACGTCGTCCTCGATGACCAGCGTGCCCTGCTGAGGGAAGGCGAGATATTCGCCGGTTGTCGAGTTGCGCGCGTAGCCGAAGCCCGTGGACCCGAGCACGGCTCCTGCCTGGACGATGACGCGGTCACCGATTGTGGTTCCGGAATAGATGGTGACGTTTCCCAGAATGGTGCAGTCGTCGCCCAGGACGACGCCGTCGCCCAGGACTGCGTTCGGGCCGATACTGGCGGCGCGCCCCAACTGCACGCCAGCCCCCAAGACCGAAGTCGAATGGACGCCCGTGGCGTCGCCGAGTGCCTGATCGGCTTCTCGGGATCGCAGAAACCGTGCTGCGAGTGCAAATGCGTACCGCGGGTCCGCGACAGTAAGCACCCGGGGATCGATCGCAGATAGGAGCAGCGCCGGACGCGTGAGAATAGCGCCTGCGGGCGAGTTGAGCGCGGCATTGAGCGTGGCAGCGTCCGTGGCAAAGACGAGTGAGACACGAGTTGCGGCCTCGATGCTCGATACCCCGAGAATCTCATGCGCGACAGACGGGTCGGATGCGCCAATGACTCTCGCGATTTCCTTGATCGTTGCCAACGTCTCTCCTTGCAGTACTTAGGATGGCACACTTGTGAGCTGAGCGGCGCGGATCGATGTCAGCCAGTTCCCGCGAGGAGACCAAAGACGTCGCGGCAGAAATATCCTGATTTTCGTACTTTTCTACAGATTTCATTAGCGAAACATCGCCGAAATGTCGCATAATGTCTCGAAACTGGTAAGACCTCTATGACTTTACGCAAATCGCGGCGCCTCTATCTGATCCCCGTTCTCTCCAAAGCTCTGGACATTCTCGAACTGCTCCAGGCTGAGAACCAGCCGATGACACTGGAGGCAATCCACCGCCAGACGAAGATCTCCAAGACCACTGTTTACCGTGTGTTGAAGACATTTGTTCATCGCGGTTATCTGTCCCAATCTCCAGACGGGCTCTACCGCCAGGTGACGCGGCCCAAGAAACTGCGGTTTGGGTTCGGGGGACAGAGCGTCGATATGCCTTTCTCCGTAGAGGTTACGGAGAGCCTGAAGGCAGCAGCCGCTTCGGTCGGCGTCGACCTATTGGTTCTCGACAATTGCTACGACGCCGCGACCGCTATGCGGAATGCGGAAGAGTTCGTCAAGAACCGCGTGGACCTGGTTATCGAGTTCCAGGTGGAGCAGGAGGCCGCGCCTGTGATCGCCGACAAGATAGCCGCGGCGAAGATTCCGCTAATTGCGATCGACATACCCCACCCCCATGCCACGTACTTCGGTGTGGACAACTACCGGGTTGGCTTCGAAGCGGGCGAAGTGCTTGCGGGGCACGCCTTGAAGGCGTGGGAAGGCCAGGTGGAGTGGGTGCTCGGTCTGGATCTGCCCGAAGCCGGGTTGCTGGTGCAGAGCCGCATCACCGGCGCATTCGAAGGCGTACGCAGTGGTATACCCGATCTGCCGGTCGAATCCTTCGTTCGTATCGATGGGAGAGGAATGCGCGACCGCAGCCGCAAGCTCATCTCAGATTTCCTCGACCGCCATCCACGCGAGCGGCACATCCTGATTGCCGCGGCAACCGACACCAGCGCTCTGGGCGCGTTGGATGCCGTACGTGAGCGAAAGCGCGAGAAGCATGTCGCCATCGTCGGCCAGGACTGTATTGCCGAGGCGGTCGCGGAGATGAGCAAGGCATTGTCACCGCTGATCGGCTCGGTCTCTCACGAGGCGGGATCCTATGGTCCCAGCCTGATCCATCTTGGACTTTCGATCCTGCGCGGACAAACAGTGGCGCCGTACAACTACGTGGCCCACAAGATGGTGACGCCGGAGTCGATCGCGCACGCCTAGACGAGCATATATGGGACCGGTTTCTCTTTTGGAATCATGGTGGCCCGGGCAGGAGTCCAACCGGCGACCTTCGCGGCCGCAGCACTGGCCGCGTCCTCCGACGGTGTCTTGCTCGGCGGACTGTGCGATGGACTGCTGCAGCAGATCAAATGTCATCCGCTAGCCGGCAGATAGCAATCCCGCGTTCTTTGTGACTTTTACGCTAAGCGCATAGGGCTGTGTCCCGCCAATCTGCTGCTCTCGCTGGAGAGGAGAGGTGCTGGAGGCACAGACGGCGGTGCTGTTGTGGCGAGCGCCAGTGAGAAGCGGCTGCCATTCCCAAGTGAACTTTGCAGGTTGATTGTTGAGCCATGACGCTCGGCAATCCACTGCCCGAGGACCAGTCCGAGGCCAGAACCCGAGAAGTCGCCGCGCAAGGGCCGGGCTGCACGGCAAAAGCGCTGGAAGATTCTAGCCTGATCTTCCGGAGCGATCCCGACGCCTGAATCAGCCACAATGATTTCCGCGACGGCGCGATCGGCGGCCTGCGATCCAGTGTGAAGAGCGAGCGTAACGGCTTGGCCGGATGGGGTATACCGCCAAGCGTTTTCCAGCAGAATATTCAGCAATCGCTTGAACGCAACGTAGTCGGCCTCGATCCACAGCTCATCCGGGTCGGATTTCAGACTAAAGCAAATCTGCGCATCGGCGAACTGTGGCGACCAACCGTCGGCAACTTCCTCCAGCAACTCACTGAGGTTGAGAGCTTCGGGCCGCAGAACCTCGATGCCTGCGTCGGCGCGCGCTAGTGAAAGAAGTTGGTCGATCAGGCTAGTCATATGGATCGAATTCTTTAGAACCTGTTCGCAGGTGTTGCGGTAGTAGGCTGCGTCTCGCGGAAAGGCCAGGGCAACCTCGGTTTCGGTGCGCATCAGAGCGACGGGCGACCGGAGTTCGTGGGCCGCGTTCGCCGTAAAGGAACGGACACTGAGGTAGCCTGACTCGATGCGGCCCAACATCAGATTGAGAGTATTGGAGAGGGCTGCTAACTCATCGCGTGTTGCCAACTCGGGCAGGCGCACATTCAGGTTCCGGTCGTTGATGCGTTGCGCTTCGGCTGCGATAACTGCGATAGGAGTAAGAGCCCTTCGGCTCATCAGGTAGCCCGCTAGCGACGAGACCAACAGCCCCAGCACAGTGAGCAGAAAGAGCTGAGCACGGAAGTTGGAGAGAATCGCGAGCGTCTTGCTGAGCGAAAGGCCAGTCTGTACGGTGTAGCGGACGCCGCGCACGGTGATCGGCTCAATCAAAGCGCTAACATGGATCGACTCCGCCGTATAGGCGAAGTAAACGCCGTCTGGGGCAGCCCGCTGGGGCTGAATGAGGTTGGGATACACAGCCGCAACGTGCGGAGAGCGATACAGCCAATGGCCGTTCTCGTCGATCACCTGCAGCCACTTGTTGCCATGACTGGCGTCGTATGCGGAAGTAATCGCGTCGTGTAGTTCTTGCCAGGACTCGCTCTTAGGACGAGCTTCTAGAAACCTCCGAACGCTACGGACCCGTTGCTGCAACTCGTTATTCTCGAGATCTTCGATCGCTCGATGAACCATCCACAGGCACGCAATGCTGATGCAAAATAGGGCCGCAGCAAAGACGACTGAGTACCACACCGTGAGCCGAATACGAATCGGCAAGCGATTAAGAGCATTCAGGCGCAGCGTCATGAGGCCGATACCCTGCGCGGGGCGGCGGATTCCTCCAATGAATAACCGATGCCGCGAATGGTGGCGATCAGGCCGGGCTGCTCGACGTGCAGTTTGTCACGCAACGTGTTGATCAGGGTGTCTAACGCTCCGTGACTTACGGCAGAAGCTCCCCACACGGCTTGCGCGAGCTTGCGGCGCGGAACCACCTCGCCATAATTGTGAACGAGCGCTCGCAGCAGTAGATATTCGCTGCGAGTGAGACGGACCTCCGTGCCACCGCAGAAAAGACGGCTCGATTCGACGTTGAGCCGAAATGGTCCGAAGGAGAACTGGCCCTTAGCCGCGATGGGTGAACGGCGGGCAGCAGAATGAATGCGTGCAACAAGTTCCGGAAACGAAAAAGGTTTTGTCAGGTAGTCGTCTGCACCGGCTTCCAATCCGCACACAACGCAATCTTCTTGATTCAACGCGGTGAGCATCACGACGGCGGGTCGGTTGGAACGCTTCATCAGGTGTTGTGCGACGGTGTATCCGCTGCGGTCGGGGAGCCCGACGTCGAGAACAATGGCGTCAAAGCTATTTTCGTCAGCGAGTTGTTGGCCTTCCTCCGCTGTGGTCGCCGTAACAATGGAATGGCCTCTTTCCCATAGGCCGGTGCGCAAAAGTTCCACCATACGCAGGTCATCTTCGATGACGAGGATGCGTAAATTGGCGGATGCTTCCATGGGCACTTCCGGATAATCGGATCAAACTAGACTCTATCTCCCAAATGTTAATGAGCCGTGAAATGGCGGCCGGCCAATCTCAGAACTAATTTACAGCCGTGTTAATGCGGATTCACAACGCCCGTCTACGCTGACCGTATCCGGTTCTCAGTTTGCGATCTATTTCCGCAGCTTTGGCTAAAACACCGCCTGTCTTGCGAGGATTCCAATGCGATCTATGATTTTGAAGATTCGATTTATCCCATCGGCCTGCAATTCTCGTCCCATAAGCGGGCGTCCAGGGAATAGGCTTGCGGCGGTTTGCCTGCTGCTGGCGCTCTTAACGTGTGCTGGGCAAGCACTTGGCCAGACTGCGAAGGGATTGATTGCGGGCACGGTGATTGACGCATCCGGAGCGATCGTCCCGGGTGCACAACTGCACCTAGCTCCCTTGGCGATCACTGCGGTTACCGATGGCCAGGGCTCCTTCCGCCTGCCCGAGGTTCCGGCAGGCAAGTACGTGCTGACGGTTACTTACGTTGGTTTCGCCCCGCTGACGTCCGATGTGGAGGTCGGAGCGGGAAAGAGCCAGAGCCTGTCGTTGACGCTCAAGGCCTCATCGACTGAGGAAGTGCTTGTGACAGCTGAGCGCCCACACGGCGAGGCAGAAGCCATCAACGAGACTCGTACGGCGGACAACATTCTGCAGGTGCTCCCGGCCGAAGTGATCACGAGCCTTCCCAACGCCAACGTTGCAGACGCAATTGGCCGGCTGCCATCGGTCACGCTCTACCGTATTGAAGGCGAAGGCGTGTATATCCAGGTCCGCGGCACTGAACCCCGCCTGACCAACGTGACGGTGGATGGCATTACGATCCCTGCGCCCGAACCCATGGTGCGCCAGGTACGGCTCGACGTTATTCCATCGCAGATGGTCGACTCGGTGCAGATCAACAAGACGCTTTCTGCCAGTCAGGATGCGAACGGCATCGGGGGCTCGGCCAATCTGACCACCAAGGAAGCGGGCGAGCAGCCTACGATCAGCTTCTACGGCGACGGCGGCTACACTCCCATTCTGATGGGCCGGGGAAGCTCTGACGGGGGTGGCGCCATTGGTAAACGCTTTGGTGCGAACCATCAGTTCGGGATATTGCTGAACGCCGTCTACGACTACCAGGGCCGCGGCATCGACAACTTCCAGCCCGCGCTGGACCCGCGATCGACCTTTGCCCAACCCTTTTACGACAGCAACACTATTCGTGAATATCGGTACTACCGCAACCGCTACGGCATCGATGGGAGCGCGGACTATCGGTTCAACGAGAGCAACAGCGTCTATGTGCACGGCTTTTACAGCGACCTGAAGGACTGGGGCGACAAGTGGTACTACTCGCCCGTATCAACAGCCATCACTTCCGCAGGCGTATTGCCGAACCCGGCGACTGCCTCGCCCAGCCCCAAGTTCTACACCTCCAGCAAGCGCCCGAATGCATCGGTCGGTACCGTGATTCTCGGCGGGAAGCACGCTGACTCAAACTCGCTGCTAACTTGGCAACTCTCTGCCTCGCGCGGCTATGAGGTCGATTCCGCCGGCAACCCGAAGGCTGACTTCTCCTGGATCGGGCCTTCGCTCTTCTGCAACTACGTGCCGTCCGCGCCGGCTGACCTTTACCACCCACATTTCGGCACGTGCGATACCAGCAACATGTCGGCGTTGTTGAATCCGAACAACTTCATCTTCAAGGACATCACCATCTCGACGGGGGTGAACGCACAGCTCAATCTCACCGCGCAGACTTCGTACGCCAGGAACTATACCTCGCACGGTCACTTCGGAGTGTTCGAGGCCGGCTTCAAGTTCACCAATGCACACCAGAGCCAGGACTCCACCGAAACGGTGTACGACGGATGGTCGACCAAGGCCGGTTCCGGCACGCCCACCATCGCCCAGTTGCAGAGCCCCTTCAACAATACCGACTACTTCAGCGGCAATTTCTTTGGCGGACAGTTCGGTCCAGTCTCGAACTTCGTTCAGGTGAAAAACTACACGCTGACGAACTACACAAGTGATGTTGACGTGATGAAGACAGCCGCTGATATCTACCCAAATCTGTTCCACACGGTCGAGCAGATCACTGCCGGATATGCGATGAATACCATCGACTTCGGCAAACTGCATCTTCAGACCGGCCTACGTTTCGAGAACACACGCGACTTGACCTTTGGCTACAACCTGACGTTCTACTCTCCCACGCCGGAGACTGGCGTATGCGCACCTGGCGTGACTAAGGCCTGCTATACCTTTGTCGGAGTCAGCAACAACCCTTCCTACCTCGATGTGCTGCCCAGCGTCCAGATCCGGTATTCCCTCACTCCGGACTCGAATCTGCGCGCTGTCTATGCCCGCGGAGTTGCCCGCCCCGACCCGTACCAGCTTGTCCCGTACGTCACCGAAGACACCACGGCCAGCCCGACTTCAGTCCTGATCGGCAATCCCGCGCTACGGCCGGAGCACGCCAACAACTACGATCTGCTGTATGAGAACTTTCTGCGCCCCTTGGGCCTCGTGCAAGCAGGATTCTTCTTCAAACAGCTAACCGCACCCCAGATCGAGACCATTATCCCGGGCGGTCTTTCCCTATCTGCTTTTCCTGCGGGTTACTTCCCGCCCGCACTCCAGACGGTTCTGGCACAATATCCGGGCGATTCCGTTACCCAATATGTGAACGGCCAAAACGCGTGGCTCTACGGCCTGGAGATCAGCTTCCAGCAGCATCTCACCTACCTGCCCGGAGTCCTTCGCGGGCTTGGAGTCGCCGCCAACTACAGCTATCTCGCATCCCAGGAAAAGGGCGTTCCCCTGCGCACGGACCATCCAACCACGATCGATGCCACTCCGAACGCCTTCAACCTAAGCCCCACATATGACACCAAACGCTTCTCGGCGCGTGTAGGCCTTGCCTATAACGGAGCCAGCTTATTCAGTTATAACTATGTCTCTCCGACGCTGGTCGCCGGCGCTGATGTCAGCGGCCTTGGCCCCAAAGGACCCTCCGGCGACATCTATACTCTCTCGCACTTTCAGGTCGACGCCCAGGCGAGCTACCGCTTCTGGAAAGGCTTGACTGCGGTGGCCTCCGGCCTGAACCTCAACAATGAGGTCTTTGGTTACTACCAAGGCAGCACTCAGTTCGTGAATCAGCGGGAGTACTACAAGCCGACCTACAGTGGCGGCCTGCGGTACACCTTCCAAAACAATCGGTAGCGCCTCAACCCCCGCCCTACCAGAGCAGAGCCAGGAGAACATGTGCAGAAGAATCACGGAATAGGCGCCCTGTTCGCGCTGCTGTGCGCAACCGCCTCGTTGAACTCGCCCGCGCAAGCTGCCACGGCGGCGACGCAGACCGGCTATCCCGGCGAGCAACTCAAGTTGGTCGTGATCCTGGCCCGGCACGGAGTTCGTTCCCCCACATGGGAGCAGGAGCGGCTGAACAGCTACTCTGCTTTGCCCTGGCCCAAGTGGGATGTGCCACCCGGGAATCTGACCGCGCGTGGATACAAGCTGGTCCAGCAGTTCGGCAGTTTCGACCGGACTATGTTCGCGCAAGAGGGTTTACTTTCGGCCAATGGTTGCGCGGATGCGTCGAAAACATATATCTGGGCCGACACCAACCAGCGGACAATAGCCAGCGGCAAGGCATTTGCCGACGGCCTCTTCCCCTCTTGCCCGCCTGAGGTCTTTGGACTGAAGCAGGGCGAAAACGATCCGCTCTTCCACCCGGTAACCAAGGGAACAAAGACGGCGGATTCCGCTGCCTCCTCTCCTGGAGTTTTCACCCGCGCAAATCTCCAAAGCGATTCATCGCGGTACGATCTGCTTTCGGAGATGCAAAACGTACTGCGTGGCTGCGACAGAAAGGCTCCCTGCACACCTGCGCATCCTCCCCAACTGCCGCTGCTTGCAGCCTCCGCCCCCTATGCTGCTGGGAACGAGGAGGGTGCGCTGGCCTTGGCATCCTCCTTCTCGGAAGACTTTCTGCTGGAATACGCAGACGGCATGCCGATGGACCAGGTTGGTTGGGGCAAAGTCGACGAACAGCAATTGCGCAGGTTTCTCGCGTTGCACTCGGATTACTTCGATCAGGTGCATCGCACTCCAGCGCTAGCGAGGGCCGAAGCCTCTAATTTGCTCGCTCATGTAACGAACACCTTGGAGCAGGAAGTCGACAAGAAGCCGGTCACTGACGCAGTGGGGCCGCTCGGCGCGAAGTTGGTCGTGCTCTCCGGACACGACACCAACTTAGCCGGAATCGCTGCGCTCTTGGGAGTTCACTGGAGCCTAGACGGGCGCAACGACGACACTCCCCCAGGCACCGAACTGGCCTTTGAGTTGTGGAAGAAATCAGACGGGAGATACTTGGTGCGAGTTTCCGTCGCAATGCAGACGCTTCGCCAATTGCGTGAAATGCCCGAATTGACCATTGAAGCCCCGCCAGCCAGGGAAAAGCTGTTAGTGTCCGGCTGTGACGCCGTCACCAGGACTTGCGAGTGGGAGAGATTTCGGATGAAAGCTATTGGCACAACAAGCGTCAACCACTAACAGCGTATTAGCGAGTCCGGCCAGGCACGGGTACTCAGAGCCGCATTTCCCGGCTCAGTAAGAAGCTTCATTGATTAGACAGAGACTGAGTCGCCAGTCACCTTGAACTGCAAGCGATTCAGAAGGCTGATATCCTCAGCCCCGCCCGCGAATCAGTTGAGACTTTCCGTGAATGTCTTGGTAGACATTGCACCTTGGTCACACCTATGGAGATGGAATGCCGCTTCTAAGTCTTCTCGCTTTTCGAGTCTTCCAGCCGGGGTAAAGCGATATGGACGCTCCCAGCTACAGGCGCTACATCCCCATCCATCAAATCTCACCTCTTTGAGTCTGACCAACGATCTCTCGGCAACCATGTCCGCCAGTTTACTCTTGGTGCATTCGAATTTGCCACTCCTGGCAACTTAGCGACTATGGTTGTAGATTCAGTAACAGCAAATCGCCACCAATCTCTGAACTGCCAGCAAACGCCAGGTGCCGCCGGTCGGGCGAGACAGCAATACCCCGTCCGAGCCCTGGCACCGCGGGCGCGATTTCTGTTGATTTGTGCGAGGCATAGTCGAAATACCGGAATGCTTGGGGCTTGCCCTCTGCATTCGCGCTGACGTAGTAGATCCCATCTGCCACTGGCGCATAGCCACCCAACTGTCCCAGTGGCCAAAAGTCTGGCACCAGCATTTCCTCGGGATTCTTCGCGACGTCTCCCACCAGCGACCGCCGAAAGATCCCCGGAGTATTCGTCTTCCAGTACAGGATGTACTTGCCATCGACGCTCTCCCGGGCCAGCGCGCCCTCCCAGAGCCGCTCCATCGGTCCGCCACTCGCCGGGAAGCGGTAGGTGGTGCCGATGCCCCCCAACAAAGTTGACGCATACAGAAACCGGCCGTCGTTCGACCAAGTCGCCAGCGCCAACCCCGGATTCTCACGGGTAATCTGACGGGGCGCACCCTGGTTCGCGTCCACTACGTAAACCTCAGCCACATCCGGCACCCGCGCATGAAAAGCAATCTGCCCACCATCCGGAGACCACTTCGGGTAACTTGCAATGTGCGCTCCAAGATGCGTCAATTGCCGCGGATTACTTCCGTCCGCATTCGCCACCCACACTTCGGCGGCCCCGCTGCGATCGCTGACGAACGCCATCAATCGCCCGTCGGGCGAGTAGTCCGGATGGCTATCACTTTCCGTCGACCGCTGCAGCACCTGCGGCGGCCCTGTCGCTTTCATCCCTGTCGCGTTCAACGGAATCTCCCATATATCGGAGTCCCATTTGTCCACTGCAACCACAAGCTGTCGAGCGTTTCCTGCCGTGTTCGGTCCCAGCGCCAGCCCTCCGAGCGATCCGTTTACTGCATAGATAGGCGTCGTCCCCTTCTTCTGGTCCCATTGAAAGATTTGAGTTGAATCCGCGAAGAGCAGTTGCTTGCCATCTACCAGCCACATGGGGGAGCGGGGATTCGACTCGGACTTATTGACTGCAATTGGATCGCCTTGCGGAGTTATACCTGAGCCCAGTGCCTGAATCATCACTTGCCCATTGCGCGGTGCCAGATATCGCACAAGCGCCAGGAATTTCCCGTCGCTCGAAAATGCTGGGGAAGAGTCGCCCACAACATTCTTGTCCGGAGTGGATATCGCACGCACTTCGCCGGTCGCCAGCGAAAGCAGGAACAGACGATACTTCTCTCCAGAGCCCGACTGGCCGCTGTACACAATGGACTTGCCGTCCGGGCTCCAGCACAGCACGGGGTGCTGGCTGAAATCCAGGTCCGCGCCAATCCGCGAAAATTGGTGCAGCACCCGCTCCGCTCCACCCAGCGGCGGCACTACCACAATCTCCGCGATCTTCCCCTTGCGTCTTAAGAATGCAATCTGGCTTCCATCCGGAGACCATGCCGGAAATGAGTCCACCGCCGGATCGGTGGTCAACCGCAGCGGCTCTTGGCCGCCCGACTTCACCACGTAAATGTCGTAGTTGTCCCCCGCCGGTCCCGACCACGAAAACGCCACCGTCGAGCCATCCGGTGACACCGCCGGCTCCCGCTCGTCCCCTGGGTAGCTGGTCAGCTTCGCGACGCTGACCACGCGTAGCGGATAGGGCCCGGCCGGCTGACTCTCTCTGACTACCCAGAATCCGATCCCAACCACCAGCGCCAGGCCCACCCCAACCCCGAGCATCCACCGTCGCCGCCTTCCACCGACTGTGAACGAAGGCTCGCTGGCCATGAGCGTTGTGCCCGCCTCTTCTTGATGCTCCTCGGAGCAATCGACCAAGAAACGGTAGCCGACGGTCGGAACCGTCTCGACATAGCGGGGCGCCTTGGGATCGTCGTCCAGCGCCTTCCTAACCTGGGTAATCGCCCGTGCGAGCGAGTTGTCCGACACGAACGTACCGGGCCAAACAGCCGCCATGATCTCGTCTTTGGTGAGGGCGCGGCCCGGATGCTCTACCAAAAACAGCAGAAGCCGGAACGACTTAGGCTCCAGCGCCCGAGTTTCCCCGTCCACTGTAACCCGCAGATTCTGAATGTCAATCCGCACATTATCGAACAGGTAGCAGCGATTTCGTATTTCCATCATGATTTCCTCAACCACTTTCAGGAAACCTTCCGCCCGCAATCAAGACCCGAAGGAGCCACTCGCCGCAGAGTGCTCCCATGCGAGCCTTCAACCTTACCCGTACCACTTTGATTGGGTGCCTGATTATAGCCGCCACCCACGCCTTTGGCTCCGTCAAACTGCTGGTCCGCGATGGCCGCCCCATCGTAGACGGCGTCTACGTCAATGGCCACGGACCCTACCGTTTCCTCCTCGACACAGGCACCAATGTCAACCTCATTGATGCGACCCTGGCCCGCAAGATCGGCATGACCGACACCTTCCAGGTAAATCTCGCCTCTGCTGCGGGCAGCACCTCCACCCGAGGCAACGACGGCAACGAGATCGCCCTCGACTCCGTCAAAGCCGACAACCAGAAATTCCTGTTGTCGTCGCTCGACGCCATCCACAACGTATCGCCCGATGTCCAGGGTGTGCTCGGCGAGTGGTTCCTGGCGCAGTTCGACTACACCCTGGACCTGCGCGGCAAGCAGCTCGAGTTCGGCACGCAGAACCTCCCAGGCACGCGCACCCCCTTCCGCATGATTAACGCCCGGCCGGTTCTATCAACCAGCCTCGGCGATCTCGCACTCGATTCAGGCCAGTGCCGCCTGGTCCTCTTCGGCGTCCGACCGGATAGCGATTCCGCTTACGAACTGCACACCGTCGCCGGCTCCCAGTTCGTCGGCAGAACCTATGGCAAGCCCCTGCTGGTTGGCGGTCGCAAGATCTCCGATGGAGAAGGCATTGCCATTCCCAACAAGCCCGAAGCGGGCGTGGATGGCCTGCTGCCGCTGAATGCCTTCAAGGCGATCTATATCTGCAACTCAGGCGGCTATGTCATCTTCGAGTGAAACGCTACTTCGGGGGATGTTTAGCGCGTATCACTCTCCCTGAGCCCCGCGCCTGCCGAACAAAATCGCGCCCCAGCAGATCAATCGTCGTCCTTCCTTGCCCGCTTCTGCTTCTGCAGCAACTGTTCCGGGATGGGCTTGTTGCCCATCGCGTCGCGCCACAGGATTATGTTGAGCTTGCGCGGGTCAGCATGATCCTCGTGGGTGAAGTCCATTTTCATCGACTCCTTCGCGCCCACCGCTGTCTTTGTGTTCGCCATGTAGATAAGCCCATTGTCGCGGTTCTCCCAGTCCGCCACAAAGGCCGCTTGGTCGCCTGGTCCCGAAAACAGCGACCCTATCAGCGGCGCCAGGGCATCATTATTATTCATCGGTGGCAAACCCAACAGTGTCTCCATAGTTCGCACCACGCTCACAGTGGAATAGAATCGGCTGTCCACGAACGTACCTGCATTCGCGGCTCGCGGAGCGTACTTACTGATCACCAGCGCCAGACTGCGATGCGCATCTACATGATCTCCGCCATCCTGCGCATCATCTTCCAAAATGAAGATCGCAGTGTCATCCCAGTAAGCCGAGTGGGAGATGGCCTCCACCACGCGTCCGACTGCCAGGTCGTTGTCCGCTACGGACGACTTTGGCGACGGGCCGCCGGGAACAGTCCCCGCCGTGTGGTCGTCGCCCAGCCGCATCGTGATGTAGTTCGGCATGGTATCGTTGCCGGCTGCGCGGTCTGCAATCCAATTTTGCAGATGACGGAGAAAGACGTTCATTCTGATCTGGTCCGGCACACGCACGTTGAAGTCCGGCGACTCCGGGGCGAAGTGGCCGACGAGTTCCGGCTTGGTGGCTATGTTGTTTGCGATCAGCGGAATCGGCCATGCCCATTGGTTGACTCCTCCACCCCAATCTGCCGGGATCGGCTCGCCAGGAAGGATTGAGGACTTCGCACACGGCGCCCCCTGCAGCAAAGGGCCTTCCTGGGAGCTGCCACTCTTCTTGGCATCGCAGAATGTTGTGGAGATAAATTCGCCGAAGTTGTAATGCGTTTTGCCATGCACGTCTGCGTTGCCCCACATATATCCGCTGGAAGGCTCATTGACATCGGGAATCTTCTGCAGCAGCGGATAGCCCTCCGACACCATCCCTTCAAAGTCATACGTGCGCTGACCGTTGCGGTAGTCCTGCTGCCAGACCTTCTCGTTGTAATCCGAACTAATGGCTGCATTCGACCACAAATGTCCGTCACCTGACACCTCACCTGAGTCGAAGAAGTTGTCCAGCAAGCCAAACTGCAGCGCGAGCTTGTGTTGGTTAGGGGTAATCGTCTCGCCATACATGGCAAGGTTCGGGTCACCGTTGCCGACGGGCTTGCCGTTTTGTTCGAGGTCGCCGAAGATCTGATCGTAGGTACGATTTTCTTTGATGATGTAGATGACGTGCTTGATCGGGTTGTTACCGTTCGCGAACGCAATCGGCTCGTTTGCCGCTTTCATCCGGTTTGAGTCCATTACCTGTGTTGTGGCCGCTTTCAAGTCCACAGTCGCTGGGTCAATCGCCGCCAGCGACCCATAGAGCAGAGTTGCGATATAAGTGAACCGGCGCTTTAGCTTGGAGCTGTCCGCCCCGGGCAATGCTTTCTGCGGCGGGTTGTTTGGCGCAGTGCTACGCCCCTTCGCGGTAGCCAGATATAACATTTCGTGCGGTCCTGGAGCTATGGCCAACGATATCGGCATCCATTCGGTCGGGATAAATCCGAGTGGCTCGACCATCCCCTGCTTTGCTGTGGCCGGCGTTAGCTTGCGTGGATCGATAATGGCGATTGCGTCGGAGCCCATGTTTGCCACATACAGCCTGCTGCCGTCCTTACTTACTGCCAGCGCATCCGGCTCTGCTCCGAAGTAGCTCTGCCCCGGTAGACGGGTGTCGAAGTATCCCTTGATGGCGAACGCTCCCTTTTCAACATCAATCGCCGCGACTGCATCGCGATTGGCCAAGGCGACATACAGCGTGTTCCCATCCGGACTAATCTTCAGCGCGCAAGGGTGCGTCCCCGGCTTCACTGGATCGGCCGGTTTGAATAGAGCCAGCCTTCGCTTGACCGCGCCGCTATTTAGATCAAGTTCGGCAACCTCGCTCGCATTCCACAACGCGACGAAGGCACGCGCGCCGTTTTTCGAGATAGCCAGCGCGACCGGGTAAGTACCCGGAACCGTATCGGTCTCCGATAGATCGAAGCGCTGCTCAACTTTGCCCGTCGCAGCATCCAGCACGACTACGTCATCGGAGAGATTGTCGGCGACCAGTAACCGCTCAGGCGTCTCTCCGACGACCGCAATCGCCGCTGGGAACGGCACTCCCCAGCTTCCTTCCACACCCCCGATGAGTTTCGTCCGTCGACTACCCGCTAGCGGCTGCAGAAGAATTGGAATCAACCGCTCCTTCGCGATTTTTCCGTCGGTGAATCTGTATACGGCAATGCCGTTACCGGTGTTTGACTTGCCATCCCCCAGCGGATCCGTCAACGAGGCCATGCTCGCATACACGTGCCGCCCGTCGTAGCTGAACGCTAGTCCCGAATATAGCGTTTGCTTCAACTCCAGATCTGTTCGGTCATCAGGAAAATCTGTGACCCTGCCCGTCTGTGTATCCATCACAGCCAACGACTGCTCGTAGTGAGACTCAAACGTTCCATACCCAGCGTTTACCGTGACAACGTACCGTCCA
>Ga0302266_10002318_pt1 | contig 16450 bp, 20 predicted proteins | sample III_Bog_E1_2_FD_194559 | JGI IMG/M metagenome (GOLD analysis project Ga0302266, IMG submission 194559) | Peat permafrost microbial communities from Stordalen Mire near Abisko, Sweden - III_Bog_E1_2 | ecosystem: Environmental > Terrestrial > Soil > Wetlands > Peat | place: Sweden: Abisko... | reverse complement strand
TTGCGTGGGTGTGTGCCTTACTGAGCTTAGGAATGGTTGGCTGGACGGGAAAGCTGTCGCGCCGGTGAGTCGCCGCTCCGTCTATTCGGGAATAGGTTATGGACGATTTTACGCGTAACGATGTATACTATACATCATGAGAAGGACTCAGCTATATCTCGAAGATGACCTCTGGACGACTCTTCATGCCAAGGCATTGCTTGAAGGAGCAACAATCTCGGAATTGGTGCGTGTTGCCGTTCGTGAGCGCTACATGGGGAATCTTGCGGAACGCCGCGAAGCGATGCTCGGAGTCGTCGGACTTTGGAAAAATCGAGCCGACTTGGAGGATTCGCAGTCCTTCGTTCGCAATCTACGCAATGACGACCGGCTGAAACGGCTGGAACTGGATCGTTCGGCATCCGAATGAGCATTCTGATCGACTCCGACATTGTGATCGAAGTTCTGCGCGGGCGAGATCAGGCAATCCTCGCACAGTGGAGCGTTCTGGCGGCTTCGGCTTCGCCGATCCTGATATCGCCAATTACCTTCGCAGAGATCGACGCGGGCGCGCGTTCCAACGAGATCCCGACGATTAACCGATTCTTTGCTCCGCTCACCCGCGTTGACCTCGACCAGAAGATCGGCCAATTGGCGGGTGAATATCTGCGTCGATACAGCAAGAGCCACAATCTCAAGATCGCCGACGCTCTGATTGCCGCCGCAGCCGTGCAAAACCAGGCCGCTTTGTGGACTCGCAATCACAAGCACTATCCGATGCCCGATGTGAGCTTTTACCCTTGAGACGAAATGCAATCGATGCAATGATATTCTGAATCCGTCAAGGAATAACGCATTGACAGTCCAAAACCAAGGCAGGTCATAGAGCACAATGTCTCTCAACGATCTCGAATTCGCCTACGCTCCCGTGCGCAGTCAAGTGCGCGACCTGCGGGAGTATCTTTGACCCTGCTCGCATCCGCAGGGAACTAGCCGACATAGAAAAGAAGCTGGCCGATCCGGCGCTCTGGAACGATCTGGCAGCGAGCAAGCCTCTGATGCGCGACCGCAAGCGGCTTGAGAAGCTTGTGGCCGACGACGACGAACTGGTGCGCCGCTCGAGCGACATCGATGCCTACTTCGAACTGGCACGCGAGGGCGAGGATGTTCTCCTGGATTTGGAGAAGGGCATCAAGGAACTGGGGGCCTTCGCCGAAGATCTCGAAGCGCGCACTATGCTCTCGGGCGAGGCCGATGCGCTCAACGCCATTGTCACCGTGCATCCCGGCGCCGGGGGCACCGAAAGCCAGGACTGGGCCGAGATGCTGCTGCGCATGTATCTGCGCTGGGCCGAGCAGCAGGGCTTCAAGACCGAAATGAACGACTACCAGGATGGCGAAGAGGCGGGCATCAAGTCGGCCACCTTCACCATCACGGGCGAATACGCGTTCGGCATGCTGGCGGGCGAAAGCGGCGTGCATCGCCTGGTGCGCATCTCGCCCTTCGATCAAGCCAAGCGCCGCCACACATCGTTCGCTTCGGTATACGTTTCTCCAGAGATTGACGAAACCATTCACGTCGATCTGAAAGTGGAAGACCTGCGCATCGACACCTATCGCTCCGGCGGCAAGGGTGGCCAGCACGTGAACACCACCGACTCCGCGGTGCGCATGACGCATCTGCCGACCGGCATCGTCGTGCAGTGCCAGAACGAGCGCTCCCAGCATAAGAACCGCGACAAGGCGATGAAGATGTTGCGCTCGCGGCTGTACGAGTATGAGGTCGAAAAGAAGCGCGCCGTGAGCAAGAAACTCGAAGACTCCAAGCTCGAAATCAACTTCGGTTCGCAGATTCGCTCGTACGTCCTGCAACCTTATCGCATGGCCAAGGATCACCGCACCAAGGTTGAAGTGGGCGACGTGGACAAGGTGCTGGACGGGTATCTGGAGCCGTTTCTCAGGGGCTACCTGCTCGCCAAGCGTCGCGGGACGGAAGGGCCGACGGGCGCTGAGGATGATTTGGAAGTGTGAAAAAGGCAGGGAGCAAGAGAGCAAGGGCGCGAGGGAGCAAGAAAGCCGAGAAAACTCAACGCTAGCCACTAACCACTAACCACTATGACGACCAATCAACACGAACTCATTGACGAAATGCTGCGCAACGCGCGCAACATCGCCATCCTCGGCATGAGCGACAAGGCGCACCGCGCCAGCTTCAACATCGGCCGCTATCTTGCCGGGAGCGGCTATCGCATCTTTCCCGTGAATCCTGCGCTCCAAGAAGTGCTCGGCAGGCCCAGCTATGCCGACCTCGACACGGCCCAGGCCGCGGCACGCGCAGAAACCGGGCAGGGAATCGATCTGGCCGATGTCTTCCGCGCCTCCGAACACGTTCCCGCCATTGTGGACGATGTGATCCGGCTCGGCATTCCGTATCTCTGGCTCCAGGACGGGGTCATCCACGACCAGGCCGTAGCGCGCGCCCGCGTCGCCGGCGTCAAGTGCGTGCAAAACGACTGCATTTTCCGCGAGCACGCCGCGCGGCCTGAGCTGCACGGGAAGCGGAGCTGATGAGTCAGCAGGTCGGCAAATATGCAGGGGCCGACGAGCCGCCGGCCCCTGAGATATCCGACTATCCATGATCGCAGGCAGTCGCGCGTACCTGCTGTTCCATCTCGGCTGATGCCTATTTCATCGAGCGCGGAGTGTGCTCCCCCGGAACGCAGCTGATGTAGGTTTCTTTCATCGTCGAAATGTCGGTGTAAGCCTTCACGTAGGCATCCCATTCGGCATCATGAACGGGAGGCTTGCTGCCCTGCTCGATGAAGTGGTACTGCAACACCATATGGTTCGAGAAGTGTGCCTCTCCGGATTTCTCATCCCGCTCCAGCACGCGCGCGGCAAAGATCTGGTCCTTGTAACCGTTTTTCCTGAACCACTCCTTATGCAAGGCCAGAGCCTTTTCATATGCTTCGAAGTTGCTGTCCGGTTTGATCTCTGTAAGCCGGACGATCGCGTAGGTGCCGTCGCAAGCCGGCAATGGGCCCTTGAGCGAATACGCTGGTTCACTCTGGCCCAGGGTAATGGGAGTGAGAGTTGCGCCAATCAACACCAATGCAGCGATTAAGCTGGGAATTCTCATAAGACGATCCTCCTAGGGATGGGATTTGTTGGGGCGGGGGACCTGGTGCGCACCCAAGGTAGCACACGGGCGCGGAATTTACATCGAAAAAGTACGCGTTTCCGCCTTTTTCTCAAGGATCGAGGGGCTCAGGCCCAGTCCGCAAATGGGAGCAGGCCGTGACCCGGCGGCCCGCATCACTTCTCCCCCTGCCCCACTTCTTAAGCTTTCGGGCTTGGTAAACCCATATTCTCTGGCCTGCGCTGCATCTCCTGTCCTTTACACTGAGTCCAGAGATGGCCGAGAACAGGGGCATGCGCCGTTTGCGAGATATCTTCGGTCTGTTGGTTCTGCTGGCAGCGGGGCTACCGGCATTTGCGGCATCGAATTCGGCCGACGTTGCGCACCTGCACGTACAACTGGTCGTTCCCAACCAGAATCTCAATACCGGAACTCCGGTGAATGCGGGTTTGTATTTCAAGCTAGAATCTGGCTGGCATGTGTACTGGAAGAACGCCGGCGACTCCGGCGAGCCGCCGCACATTCAGTGGACCCTGCCCGCCGGCATCACGACGAGCGCCATGCAGTTTCCCGCGCCCCAACGTTTGCCGCTGGGCCCGTTGATGGATTTTGGCTACGAGAACGAGGTTCTTTTCCCGTTCACGGTGAAGGCCGCAGCGAATGCCAAGCCTGGTTCCGTCGTTCTGCACGCAAAGGTTGACTGGCTGGTTTGCCGCGAGGTTTGTATCCCCGGCAAGGCGGAGCTGGACCAGAACGTAAATGTGGTTTCCGGAGCGCCGGTGGTCAACCCGAGCTCTCCAGCCGACCAGGAGCTTTGGAATCGCCTTGTAAGCGCACTCCCGCAAGCGCTGCCCAGGTCCGACACCGCCGTCTTCCAGCCCACGCCCTCCGGCTTCCTTCTCGCCGTCACCACCGGCCAGCGCGAAACGCAGGCTGTCTTTTTCCCTGAAGACGAAGACATCCTCGACAATCCCGCGCCCCAGACTGTTACGCCCACGGCCAACGGCCTGATCCTCAGCCTAAAACAGGATCCGAATACCACCACCGCACCTGCGAAGTTGAAGGGCGTGCTTGAGCTTGCGGGCGGCCGCAACTATGAGATCGCCGCGCTGCGTGCGGCCATTGTGGTGCCATCTCCCGGGGCCTCTTTCGGCGTGGCGCGGATGGAGAATATGCCCTCCGCTTCGCCCGCCGCGCCCAGTTTCTCTTTCGCCGCGCTCGCCAGCACAGTGTTCTTCGCTTTTCTCGGTGGGCTGCTTCTCAACCTGATGCCCTGCGTATTCCCCGTGCTGTTTTTGAAGGGACTGGCGCTGGTGCACTCGGGGCACAAGGAACTGCACAAGCTTAGGGCGCATGGATTGGTCTACGCCGCGGGCATCCTCGTCTCCTTCTGGGCGCTGGTTGGGCTACTGCTCGGGCTGCGCGCCGCCGGAGCTACGCTGGGCTGGGGATTCCAGTTCCAATCGCCTATTTTTTTGTTGGTTTTGGCCGGGATTTTGTTTTTCTTAGGGCTCTCGCTGGCCGGGCAATTCGAGATCGGCCTTACGCTGACCAGTGCCGGAGGTTCTCTTGCCGCGAAACACGGCTACGCGGGCAGCTTTTTCACGGGAGTCCTCGCCGTCATCGTCGCCACGCCGTGCACCGCGCCGTTTATGGGAACGGCGATCGGCTACGCGCTCGCCCAATCTGCCGCCGTCACCTTCGCGATCTTCACCGCACTTGCTCTCGGCCTGGCCGCACCCTATGTCGCGCTCACGATCCATCCTGCGTGGACACGCATCCTGCCCAAGCCGGGCGCGTGGATGGACATTCTCAAGCAGGCGGTTTCGGTTCCCATCTTCGGCACCGTCATCTGGCTCACCTGGGTGGTCGCCGAAGCCTATGGCGCCAACTTACTGCTGGCGTTGCTCTCCATTTTTCTGCTGCTCGCCATCGCCGGATGGTTCCTGGGCCGCTGGCCGGCACGGCGTTGGGCGACCCTCGTCGCCGCGCTGCTTTTGATCACGGCGCTTGTTGCCTGCATCACCGCGCCCAGGGAACTGGCCGAGGCGCCGGGCGCTTTACCGGCACGACTTTCGTCCGAAAACCCCACGGCACACAGTGCTGCCGCCTGGCAGACCTGGTCGGCCGACGGCGTCCAGCACGCGCTCGCGGCCGGGCAACCCGTCTTTGTGGACTTTACCGCCAGTTGGTGCCTGAGTTGCCAGGTCAACGAACGCGTCGCCCTCAGCCAGCCCGAAGTGATGCATGCGTTTGGGTCAAAGAATGTTGGGTTGTTTAAGGCCGACTGGACTCGCGAAGATCCTGCCATCACGCAAGCACTTGCGGCGCTTGGCCGCAGCGGCGTGCCGGTATACGCGCTCTACGCCCCTGGGCAGAACGAGGCGCAGTTACTGCCGCAGGTGCTCACGCCTGGCATTGTTCTGGACGCCATCAACAAGCTCCCCAATTCGGCCGCAACTCCAGCACCTGTTGCTCCGCCAAAACAGCAGTAAACCTGGTGCGTGATCGCCTCGCGCGCATCCAATGAATCGAGGGAGCGCGATGAACAAGAAAACGCAATCCACGCACGAGATGCCCGGCGGCCAAACCGAATGCACGGAAGACGACGGTGTAGTCAACGATTCGCTGGGCACGATCGATCCTGCGGATTCCACCGGCACCGGCGATGAAAAGGAAGCCGGCGACGCGAAAAAGAACAACGCAAGTACGCGCGAGGACTAGGAAGCGGACAACAGGCAACCGCCCCGCGCGGCAAAATTCCCAGTTATGCTATCATGCTATCAACGGAGGCCGGTGATGGCGCAGCTTCTCATTCGCAACCTAAGCGAGAGCACAAAAACCTATATCCGGCGGCGCGCCAAACGCAACGGCCGCAGCATGGAAGCAGAGGTGCGCGAGATCCTTGTAAACATGGAGCATAAGGATAAGACGCCGCAGTACGGCCTGGGATCGGAAATGGTGGCCATGTTTAGTGGCAGTGGCGTCTACCTTGATGAGCCGATCAAGGAATTCCGCGGAATGAAGATGCAGATTCCCAACTTCGAGGAAGATTAGTCCGAACCATGATCGTCCTCGACACGAACGTGCTCTCGGAATTCATGATTCACACTCCCGACGTGCGCGTGGTCAATTGGTTGAACTCCCAGCCCCGATCGTCAGTATGGACCGCCTCGGTCAGTGTCTATGAGATTCGCTCTGGTCTGTTGACGATGCCGCAGGGGCGGCGACAGGCCGCACTCTCGTCGGTATTCGAACGGCTGCTGAATCATACGATCGAAGGACGGATCGCCGTGTTTGACGCGGCGGCAGCCGAGCGTGCCGCTGAACTGGAAGCCGCAGGCCTGAAAAGCGGCCGGCCGCGAGATCGGCGCGACACCATGATCGCCGGCATTGTTCTCGCCAACCACGCCGCGCTTGCTACGCGGAACGTAAAACACTTCGAAGACATCGCCAAGTCGGTTGTGAATCCGTGGGCGTGAGGCTCGGCGTTCAGGACTACTCGCTTCCGCGTTTGCTGGCCCGAATCCTGCGAATCTCCTCCAACCGCGCCGCCAACTGCCTTTCGCGGCCCTCCTGCGTGGGCTGATAGTAGCGGCGACCTTTGAGCGAGTCGGGCAAGCAATCCATATCCGCCACTTTGTTCTCTTCGTCGTGGGCGTAGCGATAACCTTCGCTGTAGCCCAGACCCTTCATGAGCTTTGTCGGCGCGTTGCGCAGGTGCATCGGTACAGGCTCCTGGCGCGTATTCTCGATCTCCGCCTGCACCGCGCCCCAGGCCGTATACACCGCGTTCGATTTGGGCGCGAGCGCGAGATAGACCACGGCTTCGGCCAGCGCCAGCTCGCCCTCCGGCGAGCCGAGAAAATCGTATGTGTCCCTCGCGGAAAGGCACAGGTTCAGTGCCTCGGGCGCGGCGAGGCCTATATCTTCAACCGCCATGCGCACGATGCGCCTCGCCAGATACATTGGATCTTCGCCGCCCGCGAGCATGCGTCCCAGCCAGTAGAGCGCGGCGTCGGGATCGGAGTTGCGCACGCTTTTGTGCAGCGCCGAGATCAGATTGAAATGCTCCTCGCCCGATTTGTCGTACATGAGCACGCGCTTCTGCACCGCTTCGGCCGCGATCACTTTAGCGATCGTCTTGTCGTCCTGTACGAGCTGCGCGGCAACCTCAAGTGCGTTGTAGGCACTGCGGCAATCGCCGCTTGAATAGCTCGCAATCAGCTCCAGCGCATTGTCGTCGGCAGTAAGTTCGAGGGCGCCCAATCCTCGCTCCTTGTCGGCCAATGCGCGCTTGAGCAGCGTTACGATTTGTTCTTCCTTGAGCGGCTCCAGCACATACACGCGGCAGCGCGAGAGCAGCGCCGAGATGATTTCGAACGAGGGATTTTCGGTGGTCGCGCCAATGAGCCGGATCGTGCCGCGCTCCACGTAGGGTAGAAACGCGTCCTGCTGCGCCTTGTTGAAGCGGTGAATTTCGTCGATGAAGAGGATGGTGCGCGAGTGCATCTCGGCGGCGCGCGCGGCGTCTACCATCACCTGCTTGATCTCCTTAATGCCGCTGGTGACGGCGGAGAACTCGATGAAGGTGGCCTCGGTGGTTTCGGCAACGATCTTGGCCAGCGTGGTCTTGCCAACGCCCGGCGGACCCCAGAAGATCATGGAGCTGGCATCGTCGCGCTCGATCTGCACGCGCAACGGCTTGCCGGGGCCGACCAGGTGCTCCTGACCCATCAACTCGTCCAGGCTGCGTGGCCGCATTCTTTCTGCTAACGGCGCGCCCCCAGTGTGTGGCCCTTTGGAGGAAGGCAGTGGAATATTCGGCGCATTGTCGAAGAGATTCATCGCCGCACTCCTCGATGGTCCGCGGGTCCGCCGCTCCTCGTCGCCCTCTGCCGCGCCGCCTCATACAACAGCACGCTGGCCGCCACGGCGGCGTTCAGGCTCTCCACCGGACCGGGGCAGGGAATGGTAACTCTGGCGTCGGCCTTCGCCGCCAACTCGTCGGCCACGCCGCTGCCTTCGTTGCCGATGATGAGGGCCACCGGGCCCGCCATGTCGACCAGTTCCGCCGGCTGCGCGGCGTGCACCGTTGTGGCCAGAACCTTCAATCCGGCCTCATGCAGCTCTTCAAGGCACTCGCGCTCGCTCGCCGCGAGCAAGGGAACGCGGAAAACGCTGCCCGCCGAGGCGCGCACTGCTTTCGGGTTCCACGCGCTGACCGTTCCCGGCAGGCTCACCACGCCGGCAGCACCAAAGGCCTCAGCAGATCGCAGGATGGTGCCCAGATTTCCCGGATCCTGAATGCCGGCGAGCACGACGACGAGCTCGGCGCCCTTCGGGCGGGCACCCAGGAGGTGCGCCCACGTCCATTCCGGCGGTTCGACCAGCGCGGCAATCGGCTGCGGCGTCTCGGTGGCCAGCGCAGAATCGAGCAGCTTTGCCGGCAGCCGCAAAATCTCAATCTCCGGCGGCACGCGGAGCGCGCTGAGCAGCCGCTCGTCTTCTTGCGCGATAAAAATTGTCGTCACCCGCAAGCCTGCGCGCAGCGCCTCTTCGATTAGATGCGGCCCTTCGATACCGACGCGGCCCTGTGCGCTGCGTCCCGACGCGGCCATTGCCTTCCGCAGTTCCTTCAGGCGCGCATTGTCCTTGCTTTCCACCACGCGAACCGGCATCGAGCGGCCTCTCTAAAGCGCTGTGGCGATTCTACGAGCAGCTACTAGCTTCTAGCTACTAGCCTCTAGCCCTCCGTGCGATGGATTCATCGGCGGTTTCAGGCGCTTTTTGCGCCCCAAAGCTAGATCGATCCTGAGCGCACGAAGCTGGGATCTGATGGCTGAGAGCTAGAAGCTAGAGGCTGGAAGTCGCATTGCAACTTGCACCGAAGCTGGTGCTGTGATAGTTTCCGATTCTGTAGCGTCTTCTTTCTATTTCTCTATTCGGGAACGAGGTAAGACAGATTGTCGGCGGAAATTCTGCGCGTTCATCCCGATGAACCCCAACCGGACCGGATCGATTACATCGTCTCCTGCCTGCGCAAAGGCGGTGTGGTTGCGTTGCCCACCGACACGTTTTACGGCCTGGCCGTAGATCCGGTGAACCTTGCTGCGGTGGAGCAAATCTACCAGATCAAGACCCGCCAGAAGCACAAGCCGCTTTCGCTGCTAATCTCCGGCCTGGCCCAGGCCTACGAATTGGCGCGCGACACCGATCCGCTGCTGGACAAGCTGGCCGATCGCTTTTGGCCCGGCCCGCTGACCATTATTGTCCGCGCCGGAACCAAGCTGCCGCTGCGCTCCACGGCCAACACCGGCAACGTGGCGCTGCGCGTGCCCGACGCGGCCATTGCGCGCGCGGTTGTGGAGCGATTCGGGCTGCCCATCACGGCCACATCGGCCAATTTGCAGGGCGCATCGGAGTGTACCAACGCCGCCTGCGTTCGCGATCAGATCGGCGATCGCATTCCCCTCATCATCGACGGTGGGCCCACCGGCCGGGCGCAGCCCACGACCATCGTCGATCTCACGCTGGGAGCGGGACGCTGGGAGATTTTGCGCGAGGGTGCAATCCCCACCCACGAAATCGTGATGGTCCTACAGCGGTGAAAAGAGCAGGGAACAAGGGACCGAGGGAACAAGGCACCAAGGGCGCGGCGAAGTGCGAAACTAGAAACACGGAATCGCGAACTGGTCACTGAGCCCTGAATCGCTGCACGCATGCCCGCCCAATCCAAGCCGAAGCGTCGTCCCACTGGTCTTCGCATTACGACGGCGCTGGCGTTGCTTCTGGTGGCTTGCACCCTGGGCTGGATCTGGTGGGTCTACGCGCAAATCGATAGCTATGCGCATCAGGATCAGGCTGCGCCCGCTGACGCCATCGGCGTGCTGGGCGCGGCGGAGTACGATGGCCGGCCCTCGCCGGTTTACCGCGCCCGTCTGGACCACGCGCTCGAACTCTACCATCGCGGCATCGCGCCGCTGATCATCACGCTGGGAGGCCCCGGCGGCGATCAATACACCGAGGGCTCGGTGGGCCGCGAATACCTGATGAGCAAGGGCGTTCCCGAAAGCGCCATCATTGCTGAAACCGAGAGCCGCAACACCGAGGAATCGGCGCGCCGCATGGTCGTGATCGCTCGCGTCAACGGCCTGCACCGCCTTGTGGTGGTCAGCGATGTCACGCACATGTTCCGCATTCATGCCATTTGCGCCGCCGATGGGCTGGATGTTCTGACTTCGCCGCGACCGCGCCAGGCCACCGAGGAAAAGACGCAGGAAGACGCGCGCATCGCCCACGAGATTCTCAGCTACACGCTCTGGCGGCTGGATTTGCACTGAAAAAGGGGGCAACGGAGCAAGAAAGCAAGTGTGATTGCGAGGGTTTGCCGGCTTCAGTGCATCGCACACAGCATCGCCAGCGCGAACCCCGCCGCGCTGGCCGTCGACAGAAAATTGACTGCGTCGTTGTTCAGCAAGCCGCGTTCCTCGAGCGTTGCTCCCAGCAGGCTGTCGAAGAAGAGGCCGAAGACGGCCCCTGCGCCACTCACCGCAAACATGATCCAGCCGCCGCCGAACGCCCACATTCCCGCGTAAGCCACCATGGCTGCGGCCACCACCCCGGCAAGTGAGCCGGGGAGGCTGATGGCGCCGTCGCGGCCGGGATCGACCGCCTTGAACGACGTGATCATGCGCGGACGCCCGCCAAGCACCTGACCAATCTCAGAGGAAGCCGTGTCGGCCGCAGCTTCAGCCAGCGCCGCTAACGCAAGAGCAAATAGCATGGCGGGAGCTGCGGCGTGGTGGGGTACCCAGTGGGCGTCGGCGAGCCAGGATTGCACGGGATTGCTCGAAACCAGCGCTGCAAAGCCGAGGTTGGCTGCCACTTGAGAGGCCGAGCGTCCCCTGCGCCCTTCCGCGGTTCCGAGCTGCTCCTTTTGCCGCCGGCCGGCACGCGTGGCAGCGAACGCGAGCAAGGAGACCGCGAGTGTGGGAACGAGGGCCGTGTGCCAGGGTTCATAGGGAACCACAACGGTGGAAAACATGAGGCTGGCTGTGATCAGCACGCCGGTGAGCGCGGCTGCCGGGGTGGCCGCCCGCAGCCACCAGGTGACCAATCCCAGCAGGATGCTGAGACCGATGGTCCAGATGACGACCGCGGCCTCATGGGAGGCCCACCAATTGCAGTCAAGCACCACTTCAGTGCCCGCAAAAGGCAGCACGGCTAGCAACACGAGCTTGGATTGCCAGGTCAGCTTGTTTTCAGCCACGCTTCATCGTATCCCCTGGGCCGTGCCCGGCAAAAAGCGCGCTGTAGAAACCGATAACCAATCCCCTCTTCCCGCGTCGCAAGAAGGTGAAGGAGCAGGAGTAAGGATTTTCCCGCCCCGCTGATTTACAATCACAAGGAAGCAGGAAACATTCAGAATGAGGCTTTTTCCCATGATTTCAGGCCAGGGGCGCGCACTGTTAGCCCAGGCAGGCGGAGCGCTTGCAATTGCCGCATTGGTTGCAGGTTGTGGCGACAACTATAGGCCGACGGTCACCCCGGTATACACCACAGGCCCGGCTGCACAGCCCACATCGTACGTGGTCGTGGTTTCCACCACGGGCAAAAGCACAAATGGCGTCGTAACCCTGGTCGATTACTCGGGCGATTCGATCCTGACCGAGGCAACCATCGGTCCCGGACCGACTGCGTTCACTCTCGATGAGCTGGGCGCCACGGGCTACACCATCGACAGCGACGGCACGCTCTCCAACTTCTCCATCACCACTTCGTTGCAGACCAAGAATGTTTCCTTCTCCACTCTGTCGCCCACCTCGCAGATCGTAAACCTGATGCCGCCTTCTTCGGGACTTTGGGCTACCGATCTGAATGGCGATGTAGTGGATATTTTTAACGGCTCGCCTCAGGCATTCAAGCTGGCTATTCCGGTGGCAACCTCCGCGAGCCCCGCGACCATGCCGATGTTTATCGCCGGGTCTCCATCGCTTTCCGGCCAGCGCGAATACGTCATCAGCCAGAACGTCGCGAATAATGCGCCGATGACGTGCAACCTGGCGCCGAGAACGGTGGGTGCGACGGGTGTAGCGACCCCGATCGAGATTTCCAGCAATACTGCCGATCCGGCAATCCCCGTGGGCAAGTGCCCGGTATTTGCGGTGCCGTCCAGCGACCAGCAGCGTCTGTTTGTCCTCAATCGGGGCGACGACACGATCACGGTCATCAACACCAGGAACAACACGCTCGACGCCTGCACGCCATTTCAGAATCAAAACGGGCAATGGATCACCTGCCACCAGACCATTCAGCTTCCGGCCGGTTCGGGACCAATCTACGCGGAGTACGTTCAGGCAACCCAGCAACTCATCGTGGCCAATTACGACGGGGGCACTGTCAGTGCGATCGACGTTCCCTTGGATGAATACGGCAACGACTCCAACACCTATACCAACAGCACTTGCAGCCCCGTCGCCTCTCCTGGCACCTGTCTCATTACGGGCGGCTTCGGAACCGTGCACACCGTTGCTGTGGGTAATACGGCCACGCCCAACCCGGCCAGCGTGACAGTTCTTTACGACGGTACCAAGGCCTACACCGCGAATCAGAATGACGGCGCGCAAAACGGCACGGTGACGGTGGTCAACCTGTCAACATACACGGTGGAAAAGACCATCACCGTGGTCGGTCATCCACGCACCGTGGTGAACACGCAGAACTCCGAGTACGCCAAGATCTACGTGGGCTCGCCCGACAGTCCGTATATCACCATCATCGAGTCGAGCCCGACCGTAACCGACCTTGTAGACACGACGATACTGGTAGAGGGCACGGTGGTGGATGTGCGCACCACGTCGCAGAACGGCAACAGCGGCAATAACGATTACAGCAGTCGCGTGCCGGGCTACGGCCAGCCGTGCAACCTGTCGCCTGCGACCATGGTGGCTACCTACGGCGCCAACTATACCCTGGCTGAATGCCAGGCCATTCCGTAGCGGCGGGATCGCTTAAGTGCAATCCGAAGGGCCATTCCTCAGGGGAACGGCCCTTTGTTTTCTGAGGGAGTGCCACGTCCATGCCGGATGCAGGCAAAACGCGCCCCGGAAAAACCCGAATTGATCTGCTTCTCGTCGGGCGCGGCCTCGTTCAAAGCCGCGAGCGCGCACGTGCGCTGATTCTTGCCGGCCGGGTGCTGGTTGGTGAGCAGAAGATCGACAAGCCTGGTACTTCTGTTGCGCAGGACTCTGCGATCCGCCTGCTGGGTGAGGATCAGCCTTACGTGAGCCGCGGGGGACTGAAACTGGCCGCGGCCCTGGAGCATTGGAAGATCGATGTCGAAGGCCGCGCCTGCATCGACATCGGCACTTCGACCGGAGGCTTCACCGATTGCCTTCTCCAGCACGGCGCCGCGCGAGTCACCGCCATCGACACCGGCTTCGGGCAGATAGCGATGAAGCTGCGCAACGATCCGCGCGTGCAACTCATGGAGCGCACCAACGCGCGCCTGCTCGCGCCCGGGTCACTGACGGCGCCCACACTTGGCCGCAAGAACGCCGCAAATGAACCGCCGACGCCGCACGCAGCCAATCTAACACCGCTAACTCCGCTAACCCCGCTAACCCCGCTTTCCTTGCTCGTCATGGACGTTGCGTTCATTTCGGCCACGCTTCTACTGGGGCCGGTACTGGCCGCCGCTCCGGCGCTGGTGGAAGCCGTGATTCTGGTCAAGCCGCAATTTGAAGCGGGCCGCGAGCATGTGGGCAAGGGCGGCATCGTGCGTGACCCGGCCGCGCACCAGTTGGCGATCAATAAGGTGGCGGAATGCGTGCGCTCGCTGGGCTGGCAGGTCATCGAGACCATTCCTTCGCCCATCACAGGCGCAGAGGGCAATCGTGAGTTCCTGCTTTACGCAAAAGCGGTCAGCTCCCCGCCCGATCCATTACACTCGAACCAATGACCCGCGTCGCCATTGTTGCCAAGCCGAATCGCGAAGAGCTCAAGCAGCTTTTGCCGGAATTGATCGCATGGCTGCGCCAGCACGGCTACGAGCCGGTGCTCGACCGCGAAGGCGGAAGCTACACTGCGGCCGCGCCCGCGGTGGATCGCGCAGAGCTGGCCTTGCATGCGCCGCAGTTGGTCATCGTACTGGGCGGCGACGGAACATTGCTGGCTGCGGCGCGCATCTTTGCCACCGTGGACACGCCCATCCTCAGCGTGAACCTCGGCTTTCTCGGTTTCCTCACCGAAGTGCGTCTCGGGGATCTCTATGCCACGCTCGAGAACTGGTGCGCCGGCTGCCACACTCTCGACGAGCGGGCCATGCTGCACGCCGCGCTTTGGCGCCAGGGCGTCGAGCTCGCGAGCTTCGACGCGCTCAACGAGGTGGTGGTCTCCAAGGGCGATATCGCCCGCATGGGAGATTTTGCCGTGGAATTGGATGGCAAGAGCGTTGCCAGCTTCCGCGCAGACGGAGTTATCGTTTCTACGCCTACCGGCTCCACGGCCTACACACTGGCCGCCAATGGGCCCATTCTGACGCCGGATGTGGACGCCATGGTGGTGACGCCTATCTGTCCCCATCTGCTCACGCTGCGGCCCATCGTGGTGCGCGGCGATGCTTCGCTTACCGTCCGCGTAGAAGGTGTACCCGATGTCGCGCTGCTCACGATCGACGGCCAGCAAAAGGTCGAACTACGCCGCGGCGACGAGATGCGCTGCTGCCGCTCCAGCCATACCGTCAAGCTGGTCCGCCTGGGCGGCAGCGGCTTCTTTGACGCGTTGCGCAGTAAGTTGAGTTGGGGCGAGCAGTAGCAGATTGTCCTCGGTTAGCGGTAAACTTCCCGCCGATGGCCAATCTGAACTACGAGAACGCAGAGTTTTGCGTCCTGAATGTCGCAGATGATGCGAAAGTCGCCGACACGATAGCGCCAGAAAGCGCCCAGCAAATTGCCCGTCAGCGCCTTTCCTGTATCGCGTGGATTGCGCTCTCCCGAGATTCGCTCGTCCATGAAGTCGAGAATGCGCCGGGCAATCTGCTTGTCGAGTTTACGCAACTGCTTCCGCGCCGTTTCGGTGTATTCAGTTGTCCAGGCCAAGGTCGTGTCTCACGTCTTTCGCTGAATGGACTTTTTCCTTACCCCTGCGCACGTTTTCCATCGTCGCTGAAGCAAGATAATAATCCTCCAGATCCTCCAACCCGCTCTCGATCATCTCCCGCAAATAGTAGGCCTTGGTACGTCCTGTGCGCTGAGCCAGGCGGTCCAGGCGCTGCTCAATGGCAGTGTCGAGTCGAACAGATGTCGCCATGAAACCCCCTTTGAATATGCGCATTCGATGTATTCATTGTATTCAAGACGCTCCCCGTCGTCAAATCCCGGGCTTGGTTGCTTACTGGTTTGGAGGGGTAAAGGCAATGATCGCAATTACTTCGTCAACTCCTCCAACAACACTTGGGCCTTGGCAGCCAGCGTGTGCGCGCCCTCCACATCGCCTGAAGCAAGGGCCGCCCGGGCCTGCTTCAGAAACTCCCGGATGTGATCGGCGGTCTTTTGCTCGGAGTCGCCCAGTCCGCGATTGATGCCATTCAACCGGCGCTCGATGTCGGCGATGGAACTCTCAGTCTGCTGGCGGAAGTTGCCCGGATCGCCCGAGGAAAGTTGCCCGATGGCGCTCACGGCAGGGTTGGGAGGCGGCGTCTGCTCGGGCGCAGTCCCGGCATCGTCGGGGTTGGGATTGGGTGGTCTCCGGTGCCGCACCGGCGGCAGGATCGGCTGCACTTCCTCCCTCATGTTGTAGATGGAGTACGCGGCAACGACCGTATCCGCGGGCGGAAGCTCGATGTCGACGAGTTGAATGGCCTGCGATGGCTGGGCGCGTGGCGCGAGCATTCGTGCCTGCGTGGGCTGCCTTTTGTGAAACGGCAGTTGGAAGCAGCCCGTCAGCAAGAACGGCAGCAGCCATGCGACGCTCCTGACAGGCGACTTCATTTCCCCAACTCCGTATCGCTTGGAATGCTCGCGGGTTGCTGAGCCCGGTGTACGCGGTCCGCGGCGCTGAGTGGAATGCGCAGCAGGAATTCCGTGCCGCGGCCTTGTCTCGATTGTACGTCCACGCTCCCGTGATGAAACTGCAGGATGCGATAAGTCATGGCGAGCCCGATGCCGCTGCCTCCGGTTTTCGTCGTGAAATAGAGATCGAAGATCTTTTCACGGATCTCTGCGGGGATTCCCTCGCCCTCGTCGGCAATGCGCAGCACGGCAAACCTGGGCGCCGTGTACGCGGTGCGCACCCCGTCGACCCCGTTGCGCCGCGCCTGGGGCAGCAGCGC